>Ga0114919_10004702_pt1 | contig 10952 bp, 18 predicted proteins | sample BlataG_FD_88682 | JGI IMG/M metagenome (GOLD analysis project Ga0114919, IMG submission 88682) | Deep subsurface microbial communities from Black Sea to uncover new lineages of life (NeLLi) - Black_00105 metaG | ecosystem: Environmental > Aquatic > Marine > Oceanic > Sediment | place: Atlantic...
AAAGCGTTAAAAAATTAAAAAAAACACAACAAACAAGCGGTGTTGGGAGAGAGGTTGCGGTCTCTGCCCCCCCCCCCCCCCCTCTGCCTCTTTGCAAATTGCAGGTACTTTTCTGCTCCCGACAAGTGTGCAGCTGCCCGGGATGTGCCTCCTAGGATTGATGTCTGTGACTGGACTGCAATGATATATCATCCTATATGCATGACAGGTGCAGGCACTAAGAGTGAAACACTTAAAAATGCTGGAATGTGGCTATTGGAAGACCAAAAAGACTGTCTCATGTCAAGTGGCATCTCTAAAATTGAAATCTGCAGGCCTTTACTGTGGAGTAACGAGCAGGCAGAAAGCCAATTTCAAGCCTGCGCAGACATTGGGTATTCAATTGCGCTCACATACGTAGAGCGGACATAAAGATGGCCACTTTTAATGAAAAACAATAATGAATTGAGAGACATTCAATTCAAGGATTAGTACTTCTAGGCCCCACAATAAGTACATTTCTTAGGCACTTCATAATTAGACTTCCTAAAATCTGGATTCTTGGCATGAGCTTCTCTCATTGCTTGAGATATGCGTTGACGGGGTTCGGGAGACATTGGGCTAGCGTCTTTTCTTCCCTCTCTAATGGCTTGTCTTTGGGACTCCGACACACAACAACGCTGATGAAACATCAACAGCATCTATACCGATCAACAATAACGACAATGACAAGAAGAAGCGTAATAAATTCAGACCCCCTTCCGGTGTCAGGAAGAAGGGCAGTGTTGAGATCTATATCTTGGATGCCGATGCGTTGTTGTTGAGGCTGGAAGTCGGGTCTGGTTCTCCACGGAGCTGATGTACTTTTCTGCTGGTTTGAAGGTGTTGTTGTTGGTGTAGAGGGTTGTTGTTGTGGTGCATTGTTGGTTTGAGAGGAGCGAGGAGTTGTGAGGTGTCGATGATGGGAGCGTCGGTGAGAGGCGGTCAGGCGTTTGGGCCATAGGCCGACTGCGTCTAATGGGAGTTTGATGTATTGGGGCATGGAGGAGTGCAGTGAAGCTGCTTGGGGATGGAGATCATTGTGACGACTGAAACTATCATTCCCATTGTCGTGATACCATCCAATCGCTGTAAAAACTGAAATTATAAGAAAGTTTAAGATGGGCTGATCACCACATTGCCTACCTGTGCTAACCAACACATAGCAAATCTAAAGTGAGTTAAAACAATCGAAACTATCCAAGAAAGATGTCAGCAATGGCCACAGACACTTAGTAGGGTGAGTTAAATACATTGTACAGTAAGTTGCCAGTCTGTTTAGCCAGGAATATATGTTTCAGAGTTGTAGTTGACAATTGAACCTGAGTTTGGTAATCTGTTGTCCAGGTTTGTGGTCATGCTCGTAAAAATGCAGATCGTCGTATTCGGAGATCCCCTCACTAGTGTCCGGCTGTTTCAAGAAAGTAAGATTACATGATTTGAACCTGAAATTGCTTCAAGTCAAAGCTAATTTAAACAGACAACTACCAAATAAATCTACCTTTCTATTACACGATCGAAATTTACATCTCTTTGCTCCCTTTTCAAGGACAAAGGAGTATATGTTTGAATTGATTTGAATCTCCTGATCCCACAATGACTTTTATTACAACCTGCAAAATAAGCATCACCCTATCCTGTAGCTCACATAGATACACACCAATTCAAATCATTCACATACGCAACAACTCACTGCATTCACTACTCTCAAGGCGACAACATTTCAATCCTCACCACTGCCCGTCTCACCCACACCCCACACCAAGAACAACATGCTCAGCATCAGCAAACACTCCCACCAACAAACCATCACCACAAACCATCATAGCACTAGGAGCCTCCTCAATCACAGCATACCTCCTCCTTCCCACCCTCAAACCACTCCTCTCCTCCTTCTCCTCCATCGTCGACCCCCTGGTCCTCTCCGCCACCATCAATGCCTCCCTCAAGCTCCTCCTCATCTGCACCACAGTAGGCTGGCTCCTCAGATCTAAACTCATCCCCAACTCTACAGGCACAGTTCTGAGTCAAGTCTCTTTTTACATCCTCATCCCATGCATGTTGTTTTCTAAAGTAGTGGCTACACTATCGACCAACCCACCAATCTCCCTCCTCTACCTACTGGCAGCTGCTGCTCTGGGTCAAATTTGCTTTGGAGCACTGTGTGGGAGGATGTTGTCACCATTAGTAGATGGTAGCTATGATAAGTCTAGGAAAATATTGGGATGGCATCCGTTGAATCCTCCTGCATCGGCTGCTGCTATTGCTGATGGTACGGCGAGAGCTGCTGGGATTCCAGCTGCTGCTGCTGCCCTCCTCCCCAGGCAATCATCATCATCATCTTTGAAGGGAGGAAACTATAGTAGCAGTGGTGTTGGTAGTAGTAAAATTAATGGTATGAAGGATTTGGCTACAGTATCGTGTGCATTTGGCAATAGTTTTACACTCCCAGCGGTCTTCTTCTTGACTCTCCTACCATCCGCAGCAGCCAGTAAAGCATTAGGGTATGCGGCATTGTTCCTCCTAACATGGTCTCCTTGTCTCTGGAGTTTTGGACTTTCATTAGTACATGGAACTGTAGGATTATCATCATCATCATCATCATCATCATCATCATCACCATCAGTAGATGGAAGGACAACAACAGCAGCACTCTCCTCTCTGAACAACAACGACAACAACAATAACAAGAAGAGAAGAGAGCAAGTAATAACCACACTGAAAACCTTTTTCCAAAAGACATTCAATCCTCCAGTAGTATCCATTTTATTGGGCATGTTGGTTGCATCAACTCCTCTAGGTGCATCACTCTTCCTCAGTAGTAGAAGTAGTGCTGCAATTGATAATCTGCCTGGAGTGTTTAGCAGTGCATTGAAAGCAATAGTTGAGGTGATATCGATGATGAGTGAAGGAACACTGCCTCTGCAGACACTAGTACTGGCTGCATCTTTGTTACAAAAACCTGAACAACAACAACAACAACAACAGGAAGTAGAATTGGTGAACACTAAAGGCGAGACCATCCTTGCTATGAACGCCACCACCACCACCACCACCACCACTAATAACAATGTCAAGAGCAATAAGTTCTCTCTTCTCTTATCCTTCTCACCAGCAATAACAACAATAAAGCTCCTCCTTCTCCCCAGTTGCGGAGAAGAAGCCAGAGCCCTAGCTATCATCTCTCTCACCAGATTCCTCCTCCTCCCTCTCGCCACTGCCACTGCCCTCTTCTGGGCTACACGCCTAGGTTGGCTGGGGCCAGCAGGGGTAGATCCAGTACTATTGTTTGTTATATTAGTGCAAAGCGTAATGCCATCCGCTCAGAATCTTATAATAGTATTACAACTGAGTGATCAGACGAGGAGTAGTGCTCCTGCATATGCAAAGATGTTGCTGAAATTATATGCAGCTGCTATTGTTCCTGTGACGTTATGGGTGACTGCTTTCGCCAGCAACTTGAAAATACCTTTAGCTTAAGTACATGTATAGATCTATGCAGAATATTTCTTATATTATACATTTTATAATTATAAAATGTAAAATCAAGGATGAACAGGGTATTATTGTCCAATGTACAGAGAGAACAAGAAGGGTGTATGTGTTTTTTAATACCTGCCTCTTCCACCACCCCTTCCTCCTCCTCTCCCTCTCCCTCCACCTCTCCCTCTCCCTCCACCTCTCCCCCTTCCTCCTCTTCCTTTCGTCATACGAAAAGCCTCATCAGGTTCCTCCCCAACTTCTTTACGATACCACTCATCATCATCGTCATCAGACACAGGTTCATTCCTTTCCGCCCTCAGCCTCTTCTTTCTTTCAGCAGACATAGGGGGTCTCTTCTCCTTATCACCTCCACCATCCTTACCATCCTTACCACTGCTAGCACTTCTCTTTTTCTCTCTCTTGGCAGCCATCACAGCCTCCTCTTCTTCCTTCATTCTCTCCTTCCTCTTCCTCTCTGCTTCCTTCTTCCTTACATTCTCCTCCTGCTCCTTCCTCCTCATCTCTCTCAGCACCTCCTTGGAGTCAAAGTCTGCCTGTTGAACTGCCTCCTCCTCTTCAGTCAGGCCTTTGTATGCATGATACAATATCTTACCTCCACATAGACCTTCTTCTACTTTAGTCAGCTCTAATTCCAATCGGGGTCCAATTTCGTGAAGCTTCACTCTACTCTGACGAGATGCGACATTACCTCTACCCAAATCTTGGGCCAACAGGACCTTACTCACATCTGCTTCTTCACCCTCGCTCTCGCTTCCATAGCCACTTTTAGTCAAGAAATCAGCTACGTCGGCCATACGACCCATATCAGGGAGAGTCTTTCTAGCTAGGAGTTTTTTCAAATTCTTAGTCACCCCGCTGGGCGCCACTGAGATTGAATATTGTCTCATGGAGATGAGACCTGTTTCTTCATCTCTATCTAGCAGCAACACTCTTTGGCATGCCGATAAACGTACCGTTTGGACATTGATGGCAGGAAAGAGGTTTTGAAACATGGTTGTTGCCAGTTTCAGGTGTTCTTCCATGGTGCCATTACTGCTACCAAAGTTGTTCATCACCACCAACGGAGGGGTGAGCCAGATAGAAGCTGGTGCTCTGGGTCGTTGTTGTGCTGCCAGGACATCTCTCATCAGGGCATGTTTATGTACACGGAAGGTGAGGGTTGGGCCTCGGGGGGATTTAGTTACTCGGAGGTAGGAGGCCTTCCTGGTCGCGGTGAGGATGAGGAAATGTGTGATGCCAAGAGGTCCAGCGACTTCGACGAAATCTTTGAGGGCGTTTCGTCTTGTTTCTTTGAGGTTTGTGGCAGTGTTGGGGGACATCATGGTGCGGAGGTCTTTCTCTAGGTCTTTGACGAGGGCAGCATGGCGGCCTCGGCGGAAGACGAAAGACTTGGGCTCTCCCTTTTTGGATGGGTCGTTGCCTTCGGGGAGATGGGTGCGTTTTTTCCTCTGTGGTAATGTGTGGGGAAAAGTAGGGGTATGGTGAGGAATGGAGTCGTAATGGTAGGTATGTTGGTGGTGGAATGGAGTGAGATGGGTGTGGTAGACTTACTCTGCGTGTTCTTCCCATTGTTTTTCAATATGGATTATTGCATGCAGTTATATCGGTCCAATGCAAGGTATGATCAAGGGTTGTATCCTAATTTGAAAGGTAGATTCTTGTACATATGGTCGACGATTTATATGGTTCATTGATGCAACCAAGCGGTGAATTTAAGGCAGCATTGGTGAGTAAAATTTTCGATGGACGTCGCAAGGGCAGCCACCTCCCTCTCTTTGCATCTATCAAAGCAGCAAGGTCTCTCCATAATCATCCTCTTCGAGCCTTAGTGCATTTTCTTTACAGAGACCAAGGTAGGTCGCAGTGCCGCCACACAACCAAACCATTCAAGTGATGGCCGTCGGCTTGAAATTTAATTCCTATATTGCTCAGTAGACTAACTATTATCTTCCATCGATCCATTACAGCTCCTGTGGGGAATCGAGTTGCCCTTGAGGTGACGCGTCAAAGAACTAAAACAACTAAAAGAAGAAACCATCATGCTGATTTCCAAGAAGACTAGACGTGACGTCTATAAATACCTCTTCAAAGGTAAGCATCTATTCTACATTAGAGTGTGCAAGCCTATATGGTGAAATTCACAGTCTTCTGTGCACATTTCTCCTCCAATTCCAATCATCACCCTCTCTCTCTCTCTCTCTCTATGAAAATATCTCACACTCTTCTCCCCCCCCTTTACTCCCCCCCTTTCCCACCCAATTACAGAGGGCGTTCTTTTCGCCGAGAAGGACTTCAACCTCCCCCAACACCCAGAAATCGAGGGAGTCTCCAACCTCGCCGTCATCAAGATGATGCAATCCCTGACCACCAAGGAGTATGTCACCGAGCGTTACGCTTGGAGACACTACTACTGGTTCCTAACCGATTCTGGCATCGAGTACATGAGAGAATACCTCAACTTGCCTTCTGAAATTGTCCCAGCCACTCTTAAGAAGAGCACTCGTCCTTTGGAACGTGATTCTCGTCCTCCACGTGATCGTGGTGATCGTCCACCTCGTCGTTTCGAGGGTGGTGACCGTGGTGGATACCGCGGTGGTGGGGGTGATAAGGCTGGTGCTCCAGGTGACTATCGCCCAGAGTTCCGTGGTGGCTTTGGCCGTGGATCTGCTCCTCCAGCTGAACCTCAATAATTTTAATATTTGAAGGTTGAGATGTGTGCTGAGAAAGAGAAAGAGATGTCTAAAATATAATCCTTCATTTTTGACTATTGCAGTGTTAGGCTATGTTCTATCTCTCCTGTAACAACATCAACAGTTGAAATTTGTATAGACAAATCTATAAACTTAAAGAAAGCATGAAAGCAAAATGAAACAAAAAAAAAATAGTAGAGAAAATCTTCTTCTCAAAATTCATTCCCCTACCACCATGTCAACTGCACTACTTGATGATTCTATCTCTATACAGCTCAATATTATGCTTGGTCAACACCTTGCACTGCTCAGCATTCAATGGCTGCTTGGTGAAGGGGCATTTACCATTCTCTCCCAAAACTGCTCTCCAAGTGGCCATTCCCATGACATGTCCATACGGACTGATGGCTGGCCTCACCACTGGCTCTAGTGTGATTGGATCCACGAGATGGGGGAGGGGGTTGTCTTCGTCTACTGCACTGGCATCTTCACCTTGGTCCATCAGCCTCTTTTTATACCTTTCATTACGAGATACAGCACTCCATTTGTTGGTCATGTAGGTTGTCTCGTCTTCATCATCACCGAGGCCATCGTTGTCATTGTCATTGTCATCGTCAGACATGTCGTCATTGCGCTTGCGTCTTCTTCCTCCACCTCCATTGCCACCACCACCACCAGATGATGCTCTTGGAGCTCTTGGCTTGGGTGCTCTCATACCACTGGGTGCACTGGTAACCACTGGCAATCCAGCAGCCATGGCTTCTCGGTCTGCTTTACCGCTCCAGTATTCAACACACTTCCGCTCCGGATCCAGTGCCTCGACCTCCTCCACAATATTAGGCTGGTTCAGGCCAAAGTACTCTGGACCAGCAATAGCTGTCTTGGGAGGAGGAGGGAGATCTTCTCCTGCTCTACGCCTAGCTTCAATCTCATTGTTAATTCTCTTCAAAATGCCAGTCCAGCAGCCGGTGCAGCTCTTGGCTACGATGGGCTCATCTGGTCTGTCTAAAGACACTACTTTGTAGGTAGGAGCAGGCCAGTAGTCTCCTCCTTGTCCTATGATATAACATTCATGAACGCACAGTTGGTCGAGAGCTACAGAGGAGCGGAACAATGTACGGGAGTGGAAACCAGCAGGGAATATGTAACCTGGGTTGTACCAGCCCTTTCTGGCAATTAAGGTACCGGCGTTAATGAGGTCGGCTGATTTGTGGGATTTCTGTTTGACTCTGCCTCTGTTGGTGTGACCCGTAGAGGAGATGGCACGTATTTTAGGTGGCTTCTTTGTTTCTACTGCTGCTGCAGGGAGTGGGTTTGAAGCTGGAACAGCAGCTACAGTTCCCAAGGCCTTGGTTTCTTCATCTTCATCCTCAGTCGTCTCATCACCGTCCTCTTCCACTGGAGGAGGTGTAGCAGCGGCCACAGCAGCAGCAAGGGCAGCAGTGGTGCTATGTCTTCTCTTTCCTCTTTTGCTAGTAGTAGGCATATACTCCTCAACATCTTCTTCTTCTTCTTCCACCAATTCTTCCATCTTTCTGACACTTGGCACTCTCTTTCTCTTACTGCCTTCTCCGTCTTTCTCTTCCGCAGCAGCTACTACTGCTGCATACACTTCAGACAATGGACTCGCTCCAATACTGCTAGCTCCTCCCTTCTTCTTACCACCATTAACGTTAGTAGCATAATTATTATTATTATTATTAGTAGTAGCTTCAGCAACAGCAGCATCAAGCATTGTCCTCAACGTCACTGCTCTCTCCGGCTCATCATTACCCAGCCTCTCCAGAGCAGCAGCTACCACATGAGGCTGAAGCTTCATCAGCAAATCTACTGCCTTGTCATTTTCAATACCTGCCATTTTAATAGCAATAGCTGGAAGCATTGCTACCGGGTCCATCTCCCCCAAATTACTGGTTGCATTACTGGTTGTAGTGTTGTTATTGCTGGTATGGATGAAGGGGGACTTGCCTGCTGCTATTGCAGAGATGACAGCGGCTCTGGCGGAGGCTGCTCGACGAGGACGAGATGATGATGGAGTTGCCTCCGCTTCCTTTTCTTTCTCTGCAGCAGCAGCATCATCGGCATTGGCATTGTTATCAGTAACCGTGACTTCACTAATACTACCACCAGCACCACGTGCGCTCATCTTTCTGACAGACACAGGGCGGCCTGTGTTACCTGTTCTCTTCAGTTCCGACTCAGTCATTGGTACCAGCTCTCCAGTACTTGTCTCTCTTGCCAATGCATACGTCTTGGGAATGGTGTTGGGGGGACTTCTTGCATTCTTGGTTTGTTTCTTTTGAGATGGATGTTGTTTTCCTTCCTTGGAGGTTGCAGGAGAATCAGCATCTGAGCCCAGCTCCTTTTGTTGTTGTTGCTTGGCAAGGCGGCGAGATTCTGGGTCCATGCTGCCTTCTGAAATGGCGGTGGAATCAATGGAAGGCTCGGGTTTTGTGGGTTTCTTTCGAGTACTAGTAATGTTGTTGTTGGCTGGTTGCTTGCCCTTGTCGATGTTGTCAGTCTCGGCAGGAGGTTGAATTTCCTCTGGCTCTTCAGCTTGCTTGGAGGCAGCAGAGAGGAGCTTACGTTGAGATCCTGCTGCTGCTTTACCAGCATTGCGCTCAAAGCCTTTACCTCTGAATGCACCCACAAAGACTGATGTGCCAAGAGTGGCGGGATCGACGAGACGGGGACGAGGGCCTGAAGGCTTGCTTGGCCAGTTTTTGTTAATATTGCTGCGCTTGGCGGATCTATTGTTATTGCTAATTGTGGTAGTATTATTGAGGTCTGGAATGTGCTGTTCATCAGAGTCAGGATCAGCAGAAGCAGCAGCAGCTACAGCGAGAACTACGCGACGTCTGAAGCTGGGGTCTGAGACGAGACGGGAGGCGGACTCTTCCTCATTGTTGTTGCACATTTCCAGAGCTTTCTCGGCTTCCTCCTCTGAGATATCTGGACATACCTCCCTGAGCTCGATAATCTTACGTTTGTGCTCTCTCTTTTCATATTCCTCGAACATTTTTCTCTGCAAAGCTACACGGGCATCTATAACAGCCTGCTCCTCTTCGGTAAGACTCCTTCCCTCGAGAGATTGGAACAAGTTTTCACTCCTACACAATGTAGAGAAGTGGTTAGTTGACAAATTGAACTAAACAGACCTTGCTTAGCGGATACAATTTTCAAAAACCAACCTGTGAGTTCCGATCTTGGCTACCCCTTCGACGAACAAATTCCTCAATGAAGTTGATCCGTCCATAGGCTCTTCATTCTCCTGATCACTAGGCTTAGTATCGCCTTCAACCCTTGGCTGGTCGCTCAAAGTGGCCATTTTATTGGTTGGGTGATGACCTTCAACAACTCGCTATATGTACTCAATAGAGACTAATAGTGACTTTTAATGAACTTGTAATGTAAGTAGCTTCTTATGATATTTAAATCAACGATCAAAATGCACTCTGAACGCACTTGCTGTGGCAACTTGATTCAAAAATTTAGAGGTGGTTGAGAGAAGCGAGAGGAGCGTGTAAATAAGACGGTCTATATCTACAACTATTGCTGTCAAAATGGAGCATTTCCAGCATCTATTGCTCAATCAAGAGTACATTAACAACTCTGCCAACCAAAATCACCGATCCATCAATATGCACGTCAGTATCTATGCCTGAACATGGTCCAAAAAATGTGATCAAGTAGAAACTTACATTTGTCTCTCTTCCACAATTTACTTTCTCAGCAATTTATTCCCTCAGATCATGCTGAGAACATCAAGTAGATTACCGCGATCTCACTCATCTGTACGTTCCTCTCTCTCTTCATCCTTTCGTCCATGTCCAACTCCCCCATCGCCACTCACCCTCCTTGCTCACTCCCTCCTTCCATTTTAATTCTCAGCTTTCATCATGGGGCAACAGCTATCCATTCACATCTACCAACAAAACATCAACTAGATCCCAACAACAAAAACAGCTCCTTACACTGCTATCCATCTTTCTCATTGGTTTCTTCCTCTTTCTCATCCTCTTCTTCGTCCGGGACCCCTCCTCCTCCTCCTCCTCCACTACTGCTCCATCAAACTATGTCTTAGTCCTTGATGCAGGCTCATCAGGAACCCGTATATATGCTTACACATGGAAGCCAGCTCCAGGAGAAACATCAAAAGTTTCAGCAATAAGGGCAAGAGAGAGAGCAGAAGACAAAGATGCCAACAACCCTCAACAACAACTCCTTCTCCTGCCAACAGTCACAGCCATTCCTGCCAGCGCTGCCCCAGACAAAATTCCCCGACGTGCCATGCCCAACCGCCGTGCCTACCACCGTGTAGAAACAGAACCTGGCCTCGACAAGTTCCTCGGAGACATCCAAGGCATAGAACACACCGCTCTTGGCCCCCTCCTCACCTGGGCAGACGCTGTCGTACCCCCCTCATACAGAGCCACAACCCCTGTATTCATGTTTGGCACTGCTGGTATTAGAAAGCTGCCATTAGTAGAACAAGAACAGCTGTTAACTGCTGCTAGACATGCGCTGGCCAGATCAGGGTTTCTGTTTAAACCATCGTGGGCCAGGACATTGAGTGGTGTGGATGAAGGGGTGTATGGATGGATTGCTGTCAACTACGTGGCAGGAACACTCAACCTTTCTGATGAAAAAGATATCGGCAATAATAATAATAATAATAATAATAATAATAATAATAATAATAATAATAATAATAATAATAATAATAATGGTGGAGGTAAG
>Ga0114919_10004704_pt1 | contig 10948 bp, 7 predicted proteins | sample BlataG_FD_88682 | JGI IMG/M metagenome (GOLD analysis project Ga0114919, IMG submission 88682) | Deep subsurface microbial communities from Black Sea to uncover new lineages of life (NeLLi) - Black_00105 metaG | ecosystem: Environmental > Aquatic > Marine > Oceanic > Sediment | place: Atlantic...
AGGGTGAAAAGGGAAATAAGTTGCTTTGTAGAAAAGGCTGCGTCGCATGTCATTCCGAGGAGCCCTTCGACGTTGCTCAGGGTAAACTCCGCGACGAGGAATCTAGCCGCAAATGCGGAATTGATCGAAACTCCCGGCCAGATCCCTCCTCCCTACGGTCGTCGGGATGACAGTGAATTCGCCCTTTTCTACAAAGCAGACTTAGCGCCTTTTTCCGCCTTTTTCCGCTCCGATGCCGTGCGGCGCGCGCGTGCGGATTGTCAGCGTCGGGTCGAGCGGGAAGCGGCCCAGGCGGTCGCCGAAGATGGCCAGGCCGCGCCGGTTTTCCGCGTCGGGCGGCACGCGGAAGGTGAGCTCGAGCGGCTTACCCTCGCCGACGGTGCGCAGCACGGCCTGCAACGTGTCACCCTTGACGGCTTGCGACATGCGGTAGCCGTAGCTGCCGGGGTCGAAGCCGTGCAGGTGTGAGAGCACGCCGCGGAAGTCGGCGGGGTCGTCGGGCAGCGTGAAGTATGCGATGGGCTGTCCGGCAACGAGGATCTCGACGTCGGAGGGGAACTTGCGTTGCTGGGTTTGGGGGTAGTTGTGGTTGCCCTTCGGGCCGGGCCAATCGTACTTCTGGTCGCCGGCCCGCGCAGCCAGTTCACCCGCCACCCAGATCTGCTCAACGTTGTTCGGTTCGATGCCGTCCGGCCAGGTGATGCGGTAGGTGATCTCCCCGTCACCCTCGAACCAGCGTTTCTCCAGTGCGGTGACGTTCGGAGGCGAGGGTGGCGGCGGCCAACTCACCTGCTCAAGCCCCGGGTCCCAGCGGAGCAGCAACTGCCGCGGATTGGGTACCTCGATGCGTGGCTGAAGCCCATCGGAAACGTCGATGTTGATGTAGTTGCGGGCCAGCACGCGCCCGTCGAGCGTCTGGGCTCGGCACCAGAAGGTGGCGAGCATCGGCTTGTCGGGCAGCGCTAACTGCACCGGCTTCAGATCCACGACGTCGTAATGCTTCGTATCGAACTCGAAGCGGCCCTCGGCCAACGCACGTTTCGACCAGCCGAAGCGGTCCACGGCGTCCAGCCGCCAGATCAGCGTGGCCAGCCCGACCGCTTCGCGGCTGAAGTGGCTGAAACGCAACGGGACCTGCAGCGTTTCGGCGGGCTTGCGCCGCGGGCAAGGCTCGCTGTCGATGCAGATGAAGTCGGGGCCGAAGATGTCGGCGACGGTCATGCCGGGACAGAAATCGCCGTACCCGAACTCCTTGGCCGAGCGGTCGTAGTTGACGATGCCGTTATGTTCCCACTCGATGTCGGTCAACTCGGTGTAGACGTAGCCGCAGATCTTGGGGTGCAGGCGGAGCTCGTTGGTCAGGTACTTGAGGCACCAGGATATGTCGGCGTCGCCGGAGCCGGCAGCAATCCCGCCGTACTCGCTGTTGATCAGCGGCTCGCTGGCCTGCTGTCGGCCCTTGACGTAGTTGAAGCCCGAGCCGGAGTTGGTTTGCTCGACGACGTGGCGGATGTGTTTGCGCGCGGACTGGTAGTCGTTGATGTAGAAGTGCCAACTGTTGATGTCGGTGACGACGTGGTCATAGCGGCAGGGGGAGTTGTCTTCGCACAGGCGGGTCGGGTCGAGCTGTTTAGTGCGGCGATAAAGTTTCTCAATCCAGATGTCCCACTGGGCGTCGTGGCGGATGCCCCAGGTTTCGTTGAACAGTACCCAGGCGATGATGGACGGGTGGTTGAAATCGCGGCGGACGGTGCCGAGCCAAGTGTCCTCCCAGTTGCAGTGTCTGCCGCCGGTCGGTAGGTGCGAGCCTTCGCTGGGCATGTCGGCCAGGATCAGCACGCCGAGCTGGTCGGCCCAGTAGAGCCGGCGAGGTTCGTCCACCTTGATGTGGATGCGGAGGGCGTTGAGCCCGGCCCGCTTGGTGATCTGCATGTCGCGGCGGAGGAAGTCGTCGGACGGGGCGGTGTAAATGCCTTCCGGGTTGAAGCTCTGATCGAGTGCGGCGCGCAGGTAGATCGGCTCGCCATTGAGCAGTATGTATTCGTACGGGCGGTCCGGCCACTTGCCGCGCGAGACCTCACGCAGGGCGAAGTAGGTGTGCACCACGTCGGCCGGGCCGTCGCGCGCCTGGGCCTCGATGACGGCGGCGTACAAGTGCGGCGTGTCAGGGTGCCACAGTTTGGGTTCGGGCACGCGGACGTTCAGGCGGACTGTGCCCCTACCGTTTCGCAGTTTGGCCTCGGCGGTGACGGGTGGGAACTTGTCTGACTGCGAGCGGATCGTCACGGTGGCTGGGCCCACGCCGGCCGCGCTTCGCAACTCGGTCTCGAATTCGGCTGTTCCGGTTTTGACGTTAGGCAGATAGCGGAAGTAGTGGATGTACGTTGCGGGCCGGGCTTCGAGCCAGACGGTCTGCCAGATGCCCCCGGTTGGCGTGTACCAACCCTGCTGCTTTCCCTTGGGGTAGGCCCGGTCGCCCAAATCGACCGCCCGGACGGTGAGCGTTTGCGGCTGTCCCCATCTGACCTGCTCGGTGATGTCGAGCTCGAACGGGACGTATGCTACCTGATGCTCGCCGATGCGCTGGCCGTCGAGCCAGACGGTGGCCTGCTGATCCACGGCCCCGAAGCGGAGGAAGACGCGTTGGCCGCGCCAGTCGGGCGGCACGGTGATCTCGCGCCGGTACCACCCGACGCCGTCGCGGATGACTTCAACGGTGGACAGCCGGCTCTGCCAGGGAAACGGCACGACGATGGTTCGGTCAAATTCGATGGCCGCCGGGTCGTCGGTGGCTTCGTCGAGCAGGGCGAACTGCCACGTGCCGTTGAGGTTCAGCCAATTGTCGCGTTGGAAGTCGGGTTGCGGGTGCTCGGGCCTGGGCACCTGGGCTAGCGCTGGGGCGTCACTCAACAAACACAGCACCAGCAAGCTCGCACACGACAGTGTGTTTGCGATGATCCTACGCATTCGGGAACTCCTCGCCGCAATCCGACGTCGGGGCGTGCTGTCTCCGCGGACTGCTCGCCGGTGATTGACGGTGAGGCTTCATCCTATCCTGGGGGAGCCGGGCCGCAATCATCCGTTGCTGCGACGTGCCGAGGGCCAGCAGGAGCGGGCCGCGGTGCGGAGGCGCATGAACCGTCTGTCCCGTGGGACCGGGAATAATCCCGTCGGGGGTCGTCAGGTGGGTTTTGCCGATCTGCGTGGCGTGGGTAAACTAGGGGTGGCGGGTGAACGATTGGATTCAGGCATGCCGCGGTACGCTGCACACCGCGTGACGCGGCACGCCGCGGGACATTGCCGTTCCGGAAAGGTAACTATGGGCAGTGCTGAGAAAGCCCTGACAGAGCGTATCAAGCAACTGCGTCGGCGGCACTTCGGTCCGGGCGGCAAGGCCGAATTCGCCCGCCGACTCGACCTGTCGCTCGAGGAATACGAGCGTTTCGAGCGTGGGACGCTTCCGCCGGGCGACGTCATGCTCCGCATGTGCGAGCTGACGGGCGAGGATTTGCAGTGGCTGCTAACGGGGGTGGCCTCGCGTGGGACGGTGGTGATCTCGGGGACACGCGGGCGACATCAGGACTTTCTGGCCCGTTTGGCCAGGCTGCTCGACGAGAAACCCGCCCTGGCCGCCCCGCTGGAGGCGTTTGTGGAACTGCTGGTGCGGGGTGAGCAGGCCGGGCGGGAGGCGGCCCAGGCCCTGCCCGTGTCCGAGCCGCAGGATTTGATCCCGATTTTCGAGGCCGACGAGTTACCGGACGAGTTGCCCGCGCCCGAGGAGGGGCAGTTCTGGCTGGTCGCAGTGGGACAGAGCGCTCCGCTGGCGGACGAGCAAGCCGCCGAGCTGGCCGAGCCGGCATCGGAGTATGACAGCCAGGCGCTGCAAACCGTCCGCCTCGTCTCCGGCCGGACTGAGGACGGCCGCGTTCATCGCTTTGTTCGCAGCCGGGAGGTAGCCGGCTGTTTCCCGGGAATGTTCGGGGTGCGGCTGGGCGACGACACGATGGCGCCGATGTTCCAGGCCGGCGACGCGGTGTTGGTCACGGTGGGGGAGGCGCCCAAGATCGGACAGCCGGCGCTGTGCAAACTCGCCGGCGAGCCCGTCCGCTGCCGCATCTGGCTCGGACAGGATGAGCAGGTGGTTCATCTGGGGCGCTTCTCAGACGGGGAACACGAACAGGTGCCGTGCGACCGGCTTCGCTGGTCGGTGGAAGTGCTCTACCGCCTGTCCCTGGCAGCATAAGCCCGCGCACACACGCAAGCCGTCCGCATCGGAGCAACCCGTGGCGGTTGAGCGAGTTGGAAGCGACGTCCGTGTGCACCCGGCCGGGGCGGTCGCGGGTACGGTCCGCCTGCCGGGATCCAAGAGCCTTACCAATCGCTATCTCATTTGCACCGCGCTGGCCGATGGCGAAAGCACGCTGCGTGGCGCCTCGCTTTCCAACGACACGCTGCGGATGGTCGCAGGCCTGCAATGTCTGGGTGTGCGAGTTGAAGTCCGCGAGGAGGGGCCGGCGATCCGCGTGCGGGGCTGTCGGGGGCATCTGCCCGCCGACGATGCGGAACTGGATGCCGGGGACGCCGGGACGGCGATGCGTTTCCTCACCGCCCTGGCGTGCTTGGGCTACGGGCGCTTCCGGCTGGACGGGTCGGCGCGGATGCGCGAGCGGCCGATCGGGCAACTGGTGGACGCACTGCACGCGATCGGGGCGGGGATCGGTTACGACTGTGTAGAGGGCTACCCGCCGCTAACGATCGTTGCACGTGGACTGGCCGGCGGGGAAATCGCGTTCGATCGGCCGCCGTCGAGTCAATACATCAGTGCGATTCTAATGGTGTCGCCGTACGCCGCTGCCGACGTGATGATTCGCGCCAGCGGCCCGCTGGTCAGCCGGCCGTATGTGGACATGACCGTCGCGCTCATGCGTTCGCTCGGGGTGGAGGTGCTCTCTGCCGAGGGTCAGCGTTTCATCGTACCCAGCGCGCAGCGCTATCAGGGCGGCGAAGTCAACATCGAGCCTGACGCGAGTGCCGCGTCGTACTTCTGGGCGGCAGCGGCCGTCACCGGGGGCCGCGTGCGTGTGCGCGACCTGACGCGGGCCAGCTCCCAGGGTGACGTTCGCTTCGTGGACGTGCTGGAACGCATGGGTTGTCGTGTCAATGCCGGCGATGACTATATCGAGGTGCAAGGGCCGCCAATTGGAGCGTTGCACGGGGCTGACGTAGACCTCAACGAGATGCCGGATGTCGTGCAGACACTCGCCGTCGTGGCCCTGTTCGCGAAGGGCGTCACGCGCATCCGCAACGTGGCCAACCTGCGGATCAAGGAAACCGACCGGCTGGCGGCACTGGGGACTGAGCTGACTAAACTCGGCGGCGCGGTCGCGGTATCCGACGACGGTCTGGCGGTCACGCCGCCGGCGTGCGTCACCCCGGCAACCATCGATACCTACAACGACCATCGCATGGCGATGAGCTTCGCGCTGGCGGGGTTGGCGGTTGACGGCATCGTGATCAGAGACGCTAACTGCGTGTCCAAGAGCTTTCCCGATTACTTCGATGCACTTGCCAGTCTGGGAGCGGGTGCGGGGGGTTCGTAAACACGAGATCGGTGCGAGAAGGGATGCTCGCACCAGCGGGGCATGAGCGGGCTCCCACCAGCGGTACCAGTGTCTTCTGTGGCTGCGCGCTATGTGGTATTAGTCACTGTCCCTGATCGACGCTGAGCACTCGCACCCGCGGCGGGTTAATGAATGCCAAGCGTCTAGCGGACATCTCTTGCCTCGCGGGCGGCTCGCCCTCGGCAACCCACACGCGATAACGCAATGACAGGCTTTGACCAGCCTCTATTCTGTGCTTGAAGAATGCGCCGAATCGTCCGTAGTCACGATAGGCTGAGTAGATCGTTGGCTTCGGATTCTCTGGATGGTTCATGTGTTGCACGACGTAACGGCGGCCGTTGAGCCCATAGGACATTGCGGCCCAGGGAAGATCCTTGTCCCGGTGCGGGTCGATACCGTCTTCGTGGAATAAGTAACTGGCCTTGAGCGTTTGGTCGGCCTCGGCCACATCGTTGTGCGCCCGGTACTGCACGCCCGCATGCTCCGGGTCGCCGTCCAGGAACACGTCGCCGGCGACTGCCTTCACGATGGTGCGGAATTCCAGCAGCAGGATTGTAGGCGCGGCCTGGCGAAACAGGATCGCCTCCCGTTCCTCGACGATGACCGGCTTGCCATCCGGGTCATTCCAGTGAATCAACGACTTCGACCGCGCGAGCACGGGGCCGGCGCTTCGGTGTAGAGTCCGCTGGTGCCGCTGCGTGACACCCTTCATATGCCAGAAATCGTATTCCTCTCCGCCGTGTTTCAGTTTGTTCCACCCGATGAAGATGCCGCGATGGTGTGTGTAGAGGCCGCCGGGGCCCTTGGTGAGCGGCTTCTCGCCGGCGGCGTCGAAGACGTGGTAATACGGTTTGTACGTCTGGTGCAGACGCTCCTGCGAGGATGCGTCGTAGGCGTACGTGTAGCGCAGCACAGGCCGATTCTCCCAGCACAAGTCCAGATACTGCTCCGGTCGGTCGCGCGACATGAAGCAGGGCCGCACCCGGGCGTCGGTAGCTCGCAGTGTTGCCACCCAGTTCCTGGCGCGGCCGGCCTTGAGTTGCGGCGCGATCCACCACAGTTCAGCCGCACCGTCCCTGCGCACGATCTGTCCGGGTACGCTTGAACCGGTGTCGCCTTCTTCTTGTAGTGTCACTGCAATGTACTCGTCCGGTTCGTTTGCAAGGGACTGGGGCAGGGAGAGCGTCGCACAGAGCGGAACATTGTACGCATCACACTCCAGCGCGGCGACGTGGAGCTCGATACGCGCGTCACGCTGCGCGGCCGCGACGGACACTGCCAGCACCGCGGCTAGTATCGAACAACAGGTTCTTGCAACCATTCTTGTCATCTCTCGTGTACTGACCGTGCCAGCGTTGGCCGTTGCCTACACCTTGTCCGGGACAACGAAGGGCCTCCGGTAGTTGCGGGCGAGCAGCGTCTGGGCCCGGCGATCGCCCACGAAGCGCTCCCTCGCGCCGTCGAACGTTAGCGTTCGGCCGCGGCGATAAGCGATGTTCGCCATGTGCGGCAGTACGGTGGACATATGCCCCTCCTCGATTTCGCAGGTCAGGTCTTCGGGTTGGCCGGAGCGCAGGGCGTTGATGAAGTTCTCGAAGTGGTTGCCGCCGCCGGTGCCGGCCAGGTTCATCGGGTCGGAGACTTCCGCGACTGTCTCGTTGCTGGGGCCGGGCTCATTCTTGCGCCCGAAGTAGGTCTTCCACGTGCTGCCGTTGAGATGCATCCAACCCTCGGTGCCAAAGAAAAGGTTACCGATGCGGATGCCGTCCTCGGTGTTGGTGTAGAGCCCGCGAACCTCGAACTGGAGGATCTTGCCGTCCTCGTATTTGAATACGGCAGTCTGCGTGTTCGGTGTTTCCTGATCGGAATCCCACCGGAAGTAGTTGCCTTCGGACCGCACCGTGACCGGGTGCTCGTGCTTGTTGAGTCCCCAACGGGCGATGTCGAATTGGTGCGGGCCCTGATTACCGATGTCGCCGCAGCCGTAATCCCAGAACCAGTGCCAGTTGTAATGGAACCGATTGCGGTTGAACGGGCGCTGCGGCGCGCAGCCGAGCCAGAGATCGTAGTGCACGCCTGGCGGGACGAGTTCGTCGGGATAGCTCCCGATGGTATCGCGGGGCTTGAAGCAGAGTCCGCGGGCCATGTAGACTTCGCCGAGCTTGCCGTCGTGGAGGAACTTCATGGCCTCGCGCACGTTGCGGATCGAGCGGTTATGAAAGCCGGCGGAGACGATGCAGTGGTAGCGACGAGCGGCCTCGATCATCTTGCGGCCTTCCCAGATGTTGTGGGAGACCGGCTTCTCGACGTAGACGTGCTTTCCAGCCTGGCAGGCCCAGATCGTCGCCAAGGCATGCCAATGATCCGGCGTGGCGATTGCGACGGCGTCGATCTTCCTATCGTCCAAGACACGCCGGAGGTCGTATTGCGTGGCGGGCGGAATCTCCTGGATACCCTCGAGTTTCTTGATCGTTGGCTCGAAGAGGTTCTCGTCCACGTCCACGATGGTCTTGATGTGGACGTTGGGGATCTTGGCAAAACCTGCCATAAGCTGGGTACCACGGCTGCGGATGCCGATGACCGCTAAGTTGATGCGGTCGTTGGCCCCGATGACACGGCGCGGGACCATTGCCACGGGGGTGGTCTTCCAGGCGGTGCACGATGTGAGGGCACCGGCGGCAACTACGCCGGCGGCGGCCCACGTGCCGCGAACCAGGAAGTCACGACGCGAGAGATCTCTGTGGTCAGACGGCATGTCGGTTTCTCCTTACCTTCGATACGGCAAGATTCCTCGTCGCTTCACTGCTCGGAATGACACTGCAGCGGACGCTTCTTGCCGATTGCTCGCAATCCAGTTCACTTCAGCGGTACGATCCAGATATTGCGAAAACGCACCTTGTTGCCGTGGTCCTGTAGTAGGATTGGTCCTGGCTCGGGCCCTTCGGGGTCACCGGCGCCGGTCTTGTTCTCAAGTTCCACTTCGTCGTGGATCACAACACCATTGTGCCGCACGGTGATGCGCGCGTTTTGGACCTTCTTCGCGTGTTGGTCTTCGCCCTCGAAACGGGCGGCGCGAAAAGTGATGTCGTAGACTTGCCACTCGCCCGGCTTGTAGCAAGCGTTCTTGTCCGGAGCCTTCAACCCGTAGAGTGCTCCGCAGTCATTGTTCTTAGACTCGAGGCCGTACGAATCCAGAATCTGCACTTCGTACCGCCTTTGCAAGTACACCCCGCTGTTGCCGCGGCCCTGCCCTTTGGCCCCTGGCGGCGATCGGGGCACATTGAACTCGACGTGCAGCTTGAAGTCCTGGAAAGTCTCTCTGCTCACGATGCTCCCGGTGCCGGGGACGACCTGCATCGTGCCATCGACGAGTCTCCACCGGACGGGCCGGCCGTTGGTGTGTGTCCAGTATGAGAAGTCGTCACCGTCGAACAGGACGATCTTCTCAGACGGCGGCGTGGCCGGGAGGGCGGATCGGGCTGCATCGTGTTGCTGCCGGGTATTGCAGCCGGCGAGCGGCAGCAGCAGGGCGAGCAATGCAAGCGTGCCTACTGCTGCGTGTTGCCATCGTGTCACTTGTAGTCTCCCTTGCTTAGCCGCGAAGCGGCACGGGCGGGCCGTCTCAAGCCACTTTCGCCATCTGCGCTCGCATGGTCTTGACCGCGACAGGCAACTGCTGCGACAAGTCCTTCCAGCCGCACTCGATCGAGATCAGGCCCTTGTAGCCGATGTCCTTGAGGGCCTGGAAATACGCGGTGAAATCGTCACAGGCGACACCCGGCGGCGTGCGCTTGGCCTTCTCCGCGATATGCACGTGAACGATCAGATCGCCTGCTTCGCGGATATGCTCCGGAGGCTCATCCATCCGCATCATGTGAAAGATGTCCGCCAGCAAGCGGATGTTCGGATGGTTCACGGCGCGCACGATCTTCGCGCCCTGGGGTACCGTGTTGATGAAATTGGTCTCGCACCTTTGGAGCGGTTCGACGGCTACCGCCACATCATGCTTTCCGGCCAGTGGCCCCATCTTCTTGAGCAGTGCAATGAACTGCTGCTCCGCCTTTCCGTGGTCGAATCCCTCGGGAATCGTGCGTGAGCCGCTGGAGCCGAAGACGATCGTCTTGATGCCGGCCTGTTTGGCACGCTTGAACGCGGTCTCCGCGAATTCCAGCACGCCTTCGTGGTTCGCCTCGGGACCGGTGCTTTTCAGCGAGCCCGGCAGAAAACCGTTGGCCGAAAGCACCGGCAGCCCACACTCCTTGGCGGCTTTGAGGTTCGGGGTGAATGCATCCTCGGGCTTGTCCGGCACGAGAAACGAGCGCACGCCCGCCTCAATGTAGTCCGCGCCGCTCTGACGCAGCAGACCGGCCTTCGCGACAGATGTGCACACGCCAATCTTCGGCGCAAACACGGCGCGGGGCTTTTCTTGCGGCGAGCTGAGGCCGACACGTGGCGACAAGACGTGTCCCGCGGCGACAGCGCCGATGGTCTTCAGGAAGGTTCGCCGTGAATGTCGCCTGAGCTCGCTCATCGGACGCTCTCCTCACCTGGATGACGGACCGCGATACTTGTACCGTGCATTTCCACCGCGCTTACTTCCGCGCCATCTTCAGCCCCGCCGTCGTCGTGCGATACTTCGTCAGCATGTTCGGCACTTCCCAGTCCGGCAGCTTCCCGTCCGCGAGGCACTTCAGGTAGCGCTCGGTGACCTGCCGGAAGTGCGCCTCATGGCCGATGCGGTATTTGTCAGGAATCAGGGTCTGCCAGCCGGCGCGGTGCGGTTTCAGGCCGATGCCGGGGTATGTGTTTCGCAAGCTAGCGATCGCCTGCTCCAACGCCTTCGCCAATTCGGCAGCCTGGTCGGCAAACGCCGGTTCGACGTACAGTTCAGATCGGTAGTTCTCTTGGGGGCCTTGTCGGATGATCACGTTTGCCTTGGTGCCGTGCATGACCGAGTAGTGCGTGTCGCCGCCACCCGTGGGTGCCTGGAAATCCCACCGGACGGTGACGCGCACGTGAATGCCCTTGAGCGTATAGACCATCTCGCCGTTCGCGTAGACCGGAAGCACACCATCGGCGTTCAGCTTGTCTTTCAAGAACTCCGGGAACTCCGGTGAACGCGTCACCTTCTCGAATTGCTCACGCGAGATCGGCGTCGGCCAGCGGCGCGCCCGTACCATCTTCACATCGCGGTCGAAATCTAGCGACTCTTCCGGGAAGCACTCCCACTGCACGAGATCCACGAGGTGCGTGGTCACGTCCACGATGCCTTCGCCTTGCTGCGTCGTGTCAAAGTACCACACGGGCCGCTTGATCGGATTGCCGGC
>Ga0114919_10004705_pt1 | contig 10945 bp, 9 predicted proteins | sample BlataG_FD_88682 | JGI IMG/M metagenome (GOLD analysis project Ga0114919, IMG submission 88682) | Deep subsurface microbial communities from Black Sea to uncover new lineages of life (NeLLi) - Black_00105 metaG | ecosystem: Environmental > Aquatic > Marine > Oceanic > Sediment | place: Atlantic...
TAGTCCCGATACCCTCACAGGCGTGTAGAGGGATTCGACCTGTTGATCCGCGCGCAGCCTGACCCGGACGAGCTGATTTGGCGGGGGTGGGGGGAGGTGGCTGCACATTCCGACCTGCGGGACCAGATACCCGACCGCGCTGCCATCCGCGGCCAGGGGCGCGGGAATGATGTAGCCGGAGAGCGAGACCTCGGCGCCATCGAAAATGGGATTGGTGGCCATGCGGGCGGTCTGCCGCTTTTTGGCGATCTCCCAGCGTTGCCCAAGCAACACATCAACGTCCTGCCCATTCGCTTCGAGCTTTTCCTGCGCAGCAGCGCGGCGGGCCTCCAGACGCGTACGTGTCTCCTCATCAAGATCAGTGCCGGCGAGCTTCTCGTCCGACTGTACCAACAGCTTCAATTCGCTCAGCATGTCGACCCCCATGGCTGCGTAGGGGTCTTCAAAGGCAACGGCCAAGGGGTCTGCAAGATCCGAAAACTCGATCGCCTCCGGTTCCGCCAACGCTTGTGTGGCGGCCAGTACGGCCGCCACACAAGGGATCAGAAGGCGCATGATCGCGTCTCCTTGCTTGGGTGTGTCACGATCAGTTTCCGACTTTCTCGGGAAAGGCCGCCGTCACATCTGGCATCCCGGTTGAGAATTCAGCGTTCCACGCCGCTTCCGAGATCGGCTCGAACCGGGGCTTGTCTTCAGGCTCGAACCGGATCGGCTGACCGGCGAAGACCGGAAGCACTTTGTCGTCGCTCACAGTGACAACACCGTTGACGATCACGGCTTTCATGCCCGTCGAAGGGATAGCGCCCTTTTCGTAGGTTGAATTGTCCGTGAAGAGTTCGGGGTCGAACACCACGATATCGGCAACCATGCCAGTCTGGATGCGGCCGCGCTCTTGCATGAACTTCAGACCGGTATCGCCCAGATGCTTGGCAGCGTTGTAGCTGAGGATCGACATCAACTGCATCATGGGGATGTTGTTTTCCCGACCGAGCCGAATCGTAGCGCCTCGGGAGCCAGCCGTGCGGGGGTGGGTGCCGCCCACCTGGTCCAGCGGGAAATCCCACGGGCCGAGGTACGGCTCGGCACCAACCGCATCGCTGGCCATGGTCACGCCCTTCAGCGTCAGCCACTTCGCCTGGTCTTCGGCGGGCATCTTGAATATGACGATCGGCCTGGTCGGTTCGGATGCGACGGTGGCCTTGTAGGTCTCCAAGGTATAGTACTCACCCGTGACCGGATCTAGCATGGTATCTTCATAGCGTTTACCCATTTCGTCGATCCAGCTCTTAGGCTCCAGGAACGAAGCATTAATCGTGGTGGAACCCGCAGCGTAGGGATAGATTTCACCCCAGATGTTGTGGCCCTGTTCCTGAAGCCCAATAATCATTTGGTGTGCAAGCCGCCAGCCGGGGTTGTTGAAGTGCAGGACGATCGCCGGGGCGCCAAGCGCCAAGGCGTTGGCGACGAGTTCCTGCGCGCCGTTGTTCTCGGTCGTGTCGGTGCCGAGCGTATAGCGTGTATGTGCACCGGTCGCGCGGCCATACCGTGCCCCGACTTTCTGCACCTCGAACATCTCGCGTGAAGAGACACCATCTCTCATGTAGCCCACGGTGCTGCCGATGCCGGGGGCGCCAGCCTGCAGGCCCCTGTCAATCTCTTCGAGAATCGCGTTGCCCTGCTCTAGGGTCGGGCGCGTCACGCTCCAGCCAGTTTTCTTCCGGGTTTCATAAGCGGCTATGGGGCCATTTATCAGGTAATCGCCGCCGTCTGACCCGTCGATGAACATCGCGCGGGCAAACTCGTGGCTGACCGCGCAGCCATAGTTGGCCTGGGTCACACCTGCACGCGCTTCGTACCAGGCCGCGACATAAGATCCCGCACAGCCCATCTCGAAATCCATGCTGCTGGTCAGCCCGTCGCGCAACCCGAGACGGTAGCCGATCGGCGCCTGAAAGTGGAAATGGGTGTCGATGAAGCCCGGCGCCACAATATGGCCGGTGGCATCCACCGTCTCGGCCCCCGTGAGCGCGTCTTTGCTGATCGCAACGATACGGCCGTCCTTGATGCCGACATTGGCGATATCATCAAACAGGGTTTCAGGGTCCATGACCCTGCCACCCGTGATGACAAGGTCGTAGTCTTGAGCAAATCCGCTCGATGCTGCCAGGCCACTCAGGATGAATGTGCCGACCATCAGATAACGCTTCAACATCGGTCTATTTTCTCCATATTTGGAATGTCGACATCGATTAGTCAGTGAGTTTGCGTTCGTTGCGACGCACCGGCAGAGCGTGCGCCACCGCGAGGTTCATGCCGTTCATTGCTTCGCCACCGGAGCCAAGTAGAAGTGGTCGAACAACGTGCGGGCGATCTCGGCAATCGCCCGATCCCGGTCCGACACGGGTGTCTCGCTGCTGTTCGTGAACACGGCGATGGCAAACCGTCGACCGTCGGGTAGCGTGATAAAACCGACGTCGTTGGCCACTCCGCCTGTGGTTCCGGTCTTGTGCGCTACGGGCGTTCCCCTCGGCAGCAGCCCCTTGAGCCGGCCAACGCCGGTGCGCGTGCGCGACATGACTTCGAGCAGGAACTCGCGGCTCTCGGGGCTCATCGCCGTGCCACCGTCGATGGCAAGCAGGAGTTGCAGCATCGCAAGGGGCGTTGCGTGGTCGCGGGGATCCGCCTCGAAGTCCGGATTGCGATCAGCCTGCTCCGTCACCAGTGCCGGGTTGTTCCTGTAGGCCTCCGCGACGACTTCTGGCGTGGCTGGCCCCGGCAAGCCGTAGAAATCCCGGAGAATTTCAGTGGTTAGCCGATCGACCCTGAAATCGGTGATCCCGAGCCTGCGCAGGTTCTCGGTCACTGCCGCTGGCCCGCCCGCCAGGCCCATAGAGACGTCGGTCGCAGTGTTGTCGCTCTCCGTGATCATCACCTCGATCAGGTTCGCCACCGAGAGCTGGAGCCCGGGGTGGGGAAATGTCTCGGCAAGCGCAGTTTCGCCCACAACCATCATGTCGAGCGGGACTTCGACCAGTTGGTCGAGACTGAGTTCCCCCCTGTCCACGCGATCCAGCACGGCAGTGGCAATCGCAACCTTGTAGGTGCTGGCCATGGCGAAGGTCTCATCACCATTGAACGCGATGACCTCGTCGCCGCCGATTTCCTGCGCCGCGAATCCTATGCGCCCGGCAAGCCCCGACGCGATCTGTTCGATCGCGGCACCAACAGATTGTCCTTGCGTTGTCTGGCCGTATGCCGGGCCGAAGGTAGCCGCCGCGGAAACCGCGAGGGCTACGATAACATGACGATATTGCATGTCGTGGCTTTCCTTTGGTGGGACGACCTGACTGGCCCGCTCGTTTGTGCCGCCGCAGGCTGGGGTGCCAGCCCGAGCCCGGCGGCACCAGCTGCCGCTCCTATTGCAACTCCGCGCGCCATGAAGCGGCGTCGGGAAATACCCTTCGGAGCTTCGTTATCTTTGTCGTGTTCGACACCCATGGACTTTTTATCCAAGTGTGACCCTTCTAGTGATTCCGTGTTTTCAGTCCGCAACGGCATTGCGGATCGGCCGACCATGGGGTGCGTCCAGCACCAGCTCGCCGTCGCGCACTGCGAAGCCGCCGTTCACGATAACGGTTTGCACACCAACGGTGAGCTGATTGGCATTTTCGAAAGTGGCAAGGTCGGCGACCGTGGCGTGATCAAAGACAACGATATCTGCGTCCATCCCGACCTGCAGCCGGCCCTTGGTGCGCATCTGCGGCACGCTTTCCTCCAGCGTCTGCGCCGGCAGCAGTGACATCTTGCGGATTGCTTCGCTCAGCGACAGCAGCCCGCGTTCGCGCACATAAGAGCGCAGGATCTTGGTATAGGTCGCGGTTGACCGCGGGTGGCTGAAGACATTGTCGGGCAGCGGCCAGGCGTCACCGTCGTAGTTCAAAATCTTGCCGTTCTCGTCGAAATAGGACCAGAACACGGAATCCGAGGCGATCGCTGTCGCGGGATTGGTCACGGAAATGTCCAGCAGCGACAGAGCTGCTGAATCGGCCTCGTCCAGGAAATGCCAGACGATGAAGGTGCCGGGCTTGTTCGCTTGGTAATCGGTCAGTTCGTCCTCGGTCATCCGATCCGCGCCAAGCTGGAAGTTGTTGGCGGTGGAATCCATCTTGCTGCGCCAGTCCGGGCCGCTGAACATGGCCGCGCCGACCACGGTGCTGGCCGCGCCAAAGGGATAGGCCTCAGTCGTGACGTTGATGCCCATGGCCTGCGCCTCTTCCACCAGCGCCATCGTGGCTTTGATGTCCGACAGCGAGCTCGAATTGATGTGGCATAGATGCATGTGCGCGCCTGTGATGGCCGCGAGGCTGATCAGTTCCTGGATCGCCTCGAACGAGCTTTGTGGCTCGGTGTTGCTGGCATATCGCACATGAGTATAGGTCGGGACATTGTATTTCTTGGCCAGTTCGGCGAGCGCGTAATACTCTTTATGGCCATAACCCGGCGCATAGCCGGCGTTGACGCCGATACCGAGCGCACCCTCCTTCAGGCCCTGTTCCACCAGAGAAATGATGCGTTCAGATTGTTCCGGGCTGGCGATGTCCAACTTCCAGTCGGTGCGGCCCTGCGCATCCTGAAAATAGTCCACTGTGGCCAATGGATCGGTATTCGAAAAGGTCGCGATCCGGCTGTGAATCCAGCCCGCCGACGCGCCATAGTTCATCGGCAGGTTCTTCTTGGCCTGACCGTCATACCAGTCGCCGACCGGCACAAGGCCGGATTCAAGCTCCAGCGCCGTGGTGACGCCCTGCACCACCTGCATCCGGTAGTCGCCGATATTCTGGCCGTGCGAATGGAGATCAATGAAGCCCGGCGAGACGACGTGACCGCTCGCGTCGATCACCACATCGCCCTCCAGTGGAAATTCGCTGATGGCCACGATCTTGTCGCCCGTGATGGCAACGTTGCGAATGGCGTCAAGCCCGGTCTCGGGGTCGATCACCCGGCCGCCTGTGATGACGATGTCATTGGCGAGCACTGCCGCAGTCGAGATCAGCAGAGCTGCAATAGCGGCCGCTCCAAGGATTTTGGCTTGTTGCATTTTCTCTCTCTCGAATCTTTCAGGCTGGCCTATTTGGCTTGATGTCCAAAGGTTCGCTCTGTACTTCCGCCTGCTACCATGGCTTCCAACCGATCTGTTTGCATTATGTGCCAATCAGAGCAGAATGTTGTCGTGTAGAGTTAATCCGTGAGAGCCTAGGGTGCAGTTCGGATGAGCAAACGGTCTGACCCGAGATTCACGCGTGCAATGATGGCGTTGATACCGCTCGCCGCTGCATTCCGCCGGAGGGGCGGCGATGCGGAAGCGGTCCTTGCCCGAAACAATCTTCCCCTTGACGCGCTGACCGAGCCTACCCTGTTGATCGAGGCGTCCGCCTGTTATGCGGCCATCGAGGATATGGCGGAGTCCCTTGGCGATCGGTATTTCGCCGCACAGGTTGCGCTGGAAGCGGCCGAAACGGGAACGCCGGCTCTACGTACGGCGGCGAGCCATGCGACAACACTCGGAGGTTTTCTCGCCCGCGTGGTCATCGAAGTCGCCGCGCAGGTAGACAATGTGCGCTACCGGTTGTCCACGACATCCGAAGCCGCGAGCTTGGAAGTCAGCCGCACGATCAGAGTGTCCGGGCCGACCACACAGGTGGACGCAATCGGCGTCGCCTTCTACGTATCGGTGATCAAACGCGGACTGGGGCCGACCTTCGATCCCGATCGCATCATCGTCACTGTGCCGACCACCGAAGGTATTCCGAAGGGATTTCTGTCGAAACGAGCGCTCATGAGGTCTGAGATCAATGGGCTGCGGATTTCCTTTCCGCCGCAGTGGCTTTGGGCACCGTTTTCGCTCGATTGGGACTTGGCGGAGACGCCACGCGGAGAGTTTGACCGCGCTGGCGCCGGCGGAGCGACGCTTTCCTATTTTCGCAGCGTGCTGACGGACAACATCGCTCGCCACGATCTGCCGCTGAACCGTTTTGCCGCAATCTGCGGGCTGCATCCACGCCGCGTACAGCGCATTCTTGCGGCACAAGGAACCTGCTATCGTCAGATGAAGGACGAGATACGCCGGAGCGTCACTGTGGACCTCCTGTCGAACACGAGTACTCCTATCGCGCAAATCGCACTGCAGGTTGGCCTCTCAGGCCCGTCCGCCCTCGACCGGGCATTCAGGCAATGGACCGGCAAGACACCGACACGCTTTCGGTCCGAATCCACTTCACCGAAGAGTGCATCAAAAGGAAGTCGTTCACGTCCTGAATGATAAGATAATTGCCCACAATCGACGCGGCGTCACCAAAGCGCGTTTAGACGACGGGCGTATGTCTGCTTTGGGTCATTAGCTGACGTCGGCGGCCAGATCTGGGATGTCCGCTTTACCCCCTAAAGCCGACATCCTGAGCGCCGAAATCGATGTCCGCTAAGGTCCAGAAGCAGACATGCTCACGGCTCCGACATAGGTCATCAGCACATCAGTGCCGCTCCAGGCCGCAGATTACGGCCTGTTTCCGGCATTCTGCCCATGATGAACCCTTGTTCGGTATAGGTGGCTTCGAGCCCCCGCAACCAACCTAGGCCGATCGCCTCGGCGTCCACTTGGTACGTTCTTGAGCAAATCCAGCCCCCGCAACCACCTTTACCGAACGGGCCATCCTCTCATTGAGGACGGGCCCACTCTTTTTGCCTTTTCCCAAGCCGATCTTGATCATCTGGGCAATCTCGCCGACGATCTCCACTTCGAAACCGCCCTCGACGGGCGCGACGACGATGCTTTCGAGGAGGCTACGCAGGATTTGAATGGCCTCATCCCGGATTTCAGGGTCTTCGAGTGCCTCCTGCAACTGCTCAACTTTTCTTCGACCTAAAAGTCCAACTTCGGAAGACTTCACTCATGATCGAGCGCAAAGGCCCTGCGGACGAATCCAGACTACCCCCCTGGTGGCTCCCCTCTTTCACCGGGCTCTTTCTAGGCTTTACTTTTTTCGTCCTGACTTTCACGCCTTCATTAGTGCCGCGCCCTCCGATTTTTCAGGGTCTCGTCGGCGGCTTGGCCTTCTTCATCGGTTACGCCATCGGCCATGGCGGCTTGGTGCTGTGGCGTTATCTCGAACTGCCGGAAGTGCCACGGCCCTGGTGGCGAGCGGCAAATATCGTGCTTGCACTGGCCTGCGCGATTGCCGCCGCCGTCTACATTCCGCAAGCTGCCACCTGGCAGGACGAAGTCCGCGCCCGTATGAGCATGCCGCCGGCAGAGCCCGCCAACCTGCTGCTGGTGATCCTGATCGCGGGGGTCGTTGCGGTTCTGTTGATGCTGATCGGACGTCTATTGATTGTCGGGTTCCGCGCAGCATCGGCAATTGTCTACCGCTGGGTGCCAAGAAGGATCGCCGCGCTGCTCGGGGCTGTGGTCTTCGCTGTGCTGTTGGTGACCTTAGTGAACGGCACGTTGGTCAGCGCCACGATCAGCGCGATCGACCGCGCCCAGGCGCTGACGGATGTCACCAATCCGCCTGGCGCATCCGTGCCGGCCGAAGAGACGCGATCGGGTGGTCCCGGCTCTCAAATCGCGTGGCAAGATCTTGGCCGCGCCGGCAAGCGTTTCGTGACGGAGGGACCGAGAGGGGCTGAGATTGAGGCGTTCACCGGCCGCCCGGCGCTTGAGCCGATCCGGGTCTACGCAGGACTACGCACGGCTGACTCACCCGAGGAGCAGGCGGAAGCGGCACTCGACGATCTGATCCGCATGGGCGCATTCTCGCGCTCGATCTTGGTGATCGCCACGCCAACGGGCACCGGCTGGGTCGACAACAACGGCATCGCGCCGCTGGAAGTTATGCAGGGCGGCGACGTCGCGACCGTTGCCGTTCAGTATTCCTATCTGCAGAGCCCGTTGTCATTGATCCTTGAACCCGGCCGCTCGCAAAAATCCGCTGCCGCCGTATTCAGGGTTATTTATCGCTACTGGAAGAGCCTGCCGGAGGACAAGCGGCCGAAGCTCTATCTTTTCGGCCTCAGTCTCGGCTCGCTCGGATCGGAGGACTCACCCCCGATACACGCCTGGCTCGGGGCCTCGTTCGACGGTGCCGTCTGGGCAGGACCGCCCTTTCGCAACCGCATCTGGCGCGCGATCCAGCGCGACCGGGACGAAAGATCGCCACCTTGGCGGCCGGTCTTCGAGGATGGTTCAAACTTTCGCGTAATCGGTAACGGCGACAGCGCCACCGAATCCCGCGACGATTGGGGGCAGGTGCGGATCGTCTATATCGTCCATCCCAGCGATGCGATCGTCTTCTTCGAAGAGAGCATGTTATACCGGCAGCCCCAATGGATGATCCCTCCCCGCGGTGAGGATGTCTCTCCCCTGCTGCAATGGTTCCCGATCGTCACCGCGTTGCAGGTGGGGATCGACATGATGCTTGCCGCGGCCGTGCCGCCGGGACACGGACACAACTACGCGGTGGCGGACTATATCGAGGCATGGACGGCAGTTACTGCCCCCCACGACTGGAACGACGAAGACGCAGAGCAGCTCGCCATGGAACTCGATACCGAAGCGGCCATGCACAGTGGATCCTGGTAACGGCCCGACTCATCTCTGCCGCGAAAATCTCTGATCACTTTGGGGTCAAGCGGCGCGCCAATTCGCGATAGGTCAACGCGTGATCGAAATGCCCAGTTTGCAGGAAGATCATCGCCTGCGCGATAACCAGCGGATTGTTCATCATCAAGGTGTGGGTGACCGGAAGGACGACGTGATCAGCCATCCCTTCGACCTTTGTGCTTTTGACCGAAACAGCCCCGTCGTCCTCGCCGGGGATCATGGCGGAGAACACCGGGTTCAGCGATCGGTCTCCGGCGATCACGCCGAGGTCGAAATCGACTGGGCCGAACCGCGCCGGGCCGCCCTCCTCGTCGGTGCCGAGTTGCTGGCCGGCGGGGCCAGTGATGAAGCGGTAAAGGGCGAGATCGGCCATCGCGTCGACCAGTTCGGAGCCTTGATTTGGAGGCGCCAACATGACGACACGCCCGAGGTTGCCCCTATCGTTCATGCCGATCCAGCCGCGTACAAGGATTCCGCCGAGAGAATGGGTGATGAAGTTCACGGTCCGGTCGTCGCAAGCAGCGACCGCATCGGCCAGGTAGCCGACGAGTTTGTCGATGGTCGCGCTGCGTGAGGGATAGTCGAGATTCACGACCTGATAGCCCGCCGCGGAAAGCAGCCGCTCCATCAGAAAAAGCGACCCATCCCCGCGGTTGAGACCGTGGACCAGGACCACACACTCATTCTCGACCGGCGGGATGCGGTCCGACAGGCCTTGTGTCCACGCAACACCTGGGGTCAGGAGTACAACGCAAAGCAAGAGTATCGTGCGCATGACCTGGCCTCCGGGTCTTGGGCGCGACGCGCCTGAGCGCGTCGGCCACATTTTGATGCGATCGGATCGCTGTGTTTGGTCTGCGTTCCTACCACCGATATGTCGTCATTCCAGCGCAGCAAATGTCCGCTTTGGGTCATTAGGCGACATCGGAGCGCGACTTAGGGGCGACCGCTTTACACCCGAAAGCAGACATCGTCAGTTCTGATATTGAGGTCCGCTAAGTGCCACAAGCCGACATCGCGCGCATCGCCAACTGCCAGCCTCTATCCTATAGTTTGCTGCTCCAGGCCACTCCGGTTTGGACTTTTATTGGAGGCAGGCACATGTCGATTACATTGGCTAAACTTGTCGTCTGGGTGATCGTTGGCATCCTCGCTGGCTCACTTGCTGGAACGGTAGTTACAGGCAAATGGGCGGGCCTGGGCCGTTGGACTGGCCTCGGCGTCGGATTGGTTGGAGCATTGATAGGCGGCCTAATTTTCAGCCTTTTCGGGATTTGGCCAGGCCTTGATGCCATTGCCATCTCGCTTCGGGATATTGTTGCCGCCTTCATCGGCTCGTTGATCTTTCTACTGCTCCTCTGGATTTTCAGGGCCAGCCGGTCGGGCTCGTCTTGAGTATGCGTGTGTTTGCAAGCGGAGCGGAAGGGTTTGTTAGGCAATCGCTGGCTAGACAGAGAACTCCTGAAATATCTGGGGACATGCCAGTCAGTCGAGCGAGCACCGAGCAATTTGTTAGCCGTTCACCGGGACAACACCATTTTCCTGTAACCTTGGGCGACATGCCTGTCAGGCGAGCATATAGGCGACGTCTGCTTTACCCCTCAAAGCCGACATGCTCAGCCCGAAGGTTGATGCCTCTTATGTGCCAACAGCGGACGTGAGGCTTGTCAGCACCGGAAGCAGTCTCAAATTACCGCCATAGACGTAAGGATACGGTCCCCACGATGGCTTCCTCCGCAGTCCAAGGATAAGCGGGCTTGGCCCATGCGCCAATAGTGCTACCCTTTTCGCTCAAGTCACTAGAGGAAGAGAATGATGCGCACGCTCATAATTGGGTTTTTTGCTGCCGCGGTGCTGATGTGCGCCGGACTGGTTTCAACGCAGGCTAAAGCTGCACCAACGATACCAACATTAAACCAGCAGTCGCTTGTCGAGGATGTTGGCTGGCGGCGTCCCTTTGTGCGTCGCCCCTATGCGCGTGGCCGCGTTGTGCGTCGCCCCTATGCGCGTGGCCCCGTTGTGCGTGGCCCCGTTGTGCGTCGCCCTTTACGTCGCGCAGTGCGCCCCTGGCGCCGGTTCTAGGTATGGGCCGCGTCTGGATCTCATGAAGTGGCTCAAGAATTTTCTTGATGCCCATGCCTATTCAGCAAGACGAGCTACTTCCGCACCCCCAATTCGGCGCGGTCCAAGTCCGCTTCGGGTCAGAAACGGACATCGTGGCAGCCCTGGCTTAGGTCTGCTAGGTGCCATGAGCCGACATCTATTTCTTAGGAGGCATCGGTAGGATCA
>Ga0114919_10004706_pt1 | contig 10945 bp, 11 predicted proteins | sample BlataG_FD_88682 | JGI IMG/M metagenome (GOLD analysis project Ga0114919, IMG submission 88682) | Deep subsurface microbial communities from Black Sea to uncover new lineages of life (NeLLi) - Black_00105 metaG | ecosystem: Environmental > Aquatic > Marine > Oceanic > Sediment | place: Atlantic...
GCAAGCTCCGCCATAAATGCGGCCGCACGGTCAGCGGCTCTGCCGGGCAGCGTCGGATCCGTACCCTTTTCGAACCTCTTCCTGCTCTCGGTAACCATTCCCAGCAGGTTGCCTCCGATACTCACCCTCACCGGATCGAAGTGAGCGCTTTCGAGAAGAATATCGGTCGTATCCTCGCCGATCTGGGAATCGATGCCTCCCATAACGCCTGCAACAGCCAGGGACCGTTCTACATCGGCGATCATGAGGACCTCAGGAGTTAGGCGACGCAACTCGTCATCCAGAGTGCGCAGAGCCTCACCCTCACCGGCCCGGCGGACCACGATGGCACACCCGGCGACCCGATGCAGATCAAAAGCGTGCTGCGGCTGGCCGATCTCCATCATGATGTAGTTAGTGATGTCGACTATCGCATTTACCGGCCTGAGTCCTACAGCCCGGAGACGGCCGGCCATCCAGGAAGGGCTGGGACCGACCGATATGCCGCGGATCAGGCGCGCGGAGTAACGGGGACATCCTTCCGGATCCTCGACGGTCACCGATATCTCTTCGGCTGCCCCAGCGCCCGATTCGGTCACGCCAGTTCCCCAGGGCTTCAGCGGCAGTCCGTACAGAGCCGCCACATCCCGCGCCACACCGTAGATGCAGAGAGCGTCGGGTCGGTTCGGTGTGACCTCTATATCGAGGATTTCGTCATCCAGCCCCTGGTAGGAGACAAACTGCTTCCCCACCGGCGCATCGCCGGACAGGACCATGATACCCTCAGCATCGTCGCCCAGCTCAAGCTCCTTTTCAGAGCAGATCATGCCAAGCGAGACTTCACCGCGGATCTTGACCTTCTTGATCTTGACCCCTCCCGGCAGGACTGCACCGACGGCGGCGAACGGCACCTTCTGCCCCGCCGCAACGTTATCGGCGCCGCAGACAACCGAAATGGCCTCTCCGCCCGTAGTGACCGTACATAGAGAGAGGCGCTCGGCGTTAGGATGGGGTTTTACCTCCAGAACCTCCCCGACGACGACGTCTTCAAACGACTCGGCCGGACGCAGGATGGAATCCACTTCCAGCCCCGCCATGGTCAGCCTTTCGGCCAGATCGTCGGCACCGCCCTCGTAGGGGACAAACTCACGCAGCCAGCTCAGCGGAACAAGCATTTCAGAACTGCCCCAGGAAGCGCAGGTCGTTTTCGTAGAATAGGCGAATATCATCGATTCCATAACGCAGCATTGCTATCCGCTCCACTCCCATCCCGAACGCATACCCGGCCACCTGCTCGGCATCATAGCCCACGAGGCCGTAGAGTGCCGGGTTCACCATACCCGCCCCCAGGATCTCGAGCCAACCCGAGCCTTTACAGAGCCTGCAGCCCTCTCCACTGCACAGTATGCAGCCTATATCCAGTTCGGCGCTCGGCTCGGTGAACGGGAAATACGACGGGCGGAATCTCGTCGGCACATCCTCCCCGAAGAGGCGGCGGGCGAAAGCGTCCAGAACGCCCCGAAGCATGGCCATGCTCACCCCCTCATCCACATATAATCCCTCAACCTGGTAGAAGACCGGGCTGTGTGTTGCGTCCGGGGTATCGGCACGGTAACAGCGCCCGGGGACAATTATCCGGACAGGCGGAGGGGTGGATTCCATCACGCGGATCTGGACAGGACTGGTATGGGTGCGAAGCACCAGCCCCGGAGGCACACCGGTGTAGAAAGTATCCCACATCCCGCGAGCAGGATGGTGCTCGGGCATATTCAGCGCCTCGAAGTTGTAATAATCGGTCTCAACCTGTGGTCCTTCGGCCACGTCGAAACCCATCTCGCGGAAAACAGCCACGATCTCCCTCAGCGCCTTAGTGATAGGATGCAGCCTGCCCACGAACGGAGTGCGGCCGGGATGAGTGATATCGAGCCGGGTCTCAACGGGTAGGGCCTTTTCAACGAGTTCTATACTGCGGTGTTCGAAGAGCTCGGCCAGTTCGGACTTGATGGCGTTGAGCCGGCGTCCGGCCTCCGGGCGGTCGTCGGCCTCCAGCTTGGGTATCTGCCGGAGCAGTACTGTGATCCGTCCCTTTCGACCTATCCATTCCACACGCGCTTCTTCGAGAGACTTTTCATCGCCGGCCTTCTCGAATGAATCGCGTGCCTGGGCTGCGAGTGCGTCGTAATCCGGCATATCCACGGCTCTTGTAGGGAGCCTACTTGCTTTCACCCCTTGCTGTCTCTACCAGCTCGGCAAACGCTTCGTCGTCGCGCACGGCGAGATCTGCAAGCACTTTCCTGTTCAGTTCGACTCCCCTGGTGTTCAGTGCATTCATGAACTGGCTGTAGCTCATTCCGTGTTTACGGGCCGCCGCATTGATCCGTATTATCCAGAGGCGGCGGAAGTCACGCTTTTTCCTTCTCCTGTCTCGATACGCATACTGAAGCCCGCGTTCCACCGACTCGCGCGCGGTACGGTATAGTCTATGGCGGCCGCCGACGTACCCTTTCGCCTGCTTCAAGTAACGCTTCCTTCGCCGGCGGCTGGCCGGGCTCTTGCTAACACGAGGCATCTGTTGTGCTCCTATTCAGACTTATTCAGTGTATAAATTCACCATGGTGGAACCACTCAACTGAGCATCCTTTTTATCTTCTTCCGATCCGCTTTCGACACCTCGGTTCCCTTGCGCAGGTTGCGCTTTCTCTTTGGACTTTTGCTCGTCAAGAGGTGGCTTTTATACGCCTTGCGCCTGCGGACCTTTCCCGTACCAGTTATTTTAAAGCGCTTCATCGAGGCACGGTTGCTCTTCATCTTCGGCATCTCTATATAACTCGCCTTCCAATTGCTGCCGCTGTGTATGCTATTGTGACTCCTCTTTGGCCGGACTCTTCTGGGCATACCTGGTGGGAGTCAGCACCATAGTCATGTTTCTCCCGTCGGCTTTCGGTTCCTGCTCGACTTCCGATATGTCTTCAAGGTCTTCCCTGACCCTGATAAGAATTGCCTCCCCGAACTCCTGATGCATCATCTCCCGGCCCCTGAACATGATGGTCAGCTTGACCTTGTCTCCCTTCTCAAGGAATTCTCTTACGTGCGCGACTTTGTACTCGTAATCGTGATCGTCGATCTTAGGACGGAACTTCATCTCTTTGACGGTCACCTGGTGCTGTTTCTTCTTGGCTACTTTATCTTTCTTAGCCTGTTCGTACTTGTAGCGACCGTAGTCCATGATCTTGCAGACTGGAGGTCGAGCGTTGGGAGCTACCTCTACGAGGTCCAACCCCCGTTCCTCGGCGATAGTACGGGCCTCGTCAATTTCCATGATCCCGAGCTGCTCACCCTCTTCATCGATTATACGAACCGGTGAGATCTTGATCTGGTAGTTGACACGAGGGCCTCGGTCTTTACTCACGAGCTGATGTATCCCTCCTTTTCAATCAGAGCCTGAAAGTCATCCAGGGGCATCTCCCCAAGATCACCCTCTTTACGGCGTCTCACACTGACGGTCCCGTTCTCCGTCTCCTTCTTCCCCACGACCAGCATGTACGGGACACGACCGGTTTCTCCTTCACGGATTTTATATCCTACTTTCTCGTCCCTTTCATCAACCTCCACCCGCAGCCCCCAATTTTCCAGGCTGGATGCCACTCCCCGGGCATACTCACGGAAAGTCTCACCTACAGGTATCACGACGACCTGCCGCGGGGCAATCCACAACGGGAAATCCCCTGCGTAATGCTCTATCAATATCGCGATGAAGCGTTCGATGGACCCAAAGATCGCCCGGTGGATCATGACCGGTCTGTGACGCTCGCCGTCCGATCCAACATACTCAAGATCGAAGCGTTCCGGCATCGAGTAATCCACCTGGATCGTACCCAGCTGCCACGAGCGCCCCAGGCAGTCCCTGAAATGGAAGTCGATCTTGGGTCCGTAGAAAGCCCCTTCACCCTCGTTCAGTATATACTCGAGACCCGTGTGTTCCAGGGCTGCATCGAGGTCGGCCTCGGCCATGTCCCACATCTCGACGGTCCCCACGAACTTCTCAGGGCGTGTCGACAGCTCCACGTGGTAGTCGTCGAAACCGAAATCTGCATATACCTCCTGCACCATCGCCACCAGATCTATTACCTCGTCGCATACCTGTTCCGGGGTGCAGTAGATATGGGCGTCATCCTGGATGAAGGACCTCACACGAGTCAGGCCGTGCAACACTCCCGAGAGCTCGTGCCTGTGGACTATTCCCATCTCGGCGACCTTGAATGGAAGATCCCGGTAGGAACGCAGATCGCTCCTGAAAACCAGACAGGCGCCGGGGCAATTCATCGGCTTGACAGCAAACTGGGCTTCGTCGATCTCTGTGTAGTACATGCTGTCGCGATAGTGCTCCCAGTGCCCGCTCTTCTTCCACAGCTCAGCGTTGAGAATCAGTGGGGTGAAGATCTCGCTGTATTTCCGCTCGGCCAGTTTACGGCGGATGTATCCGATCACACCGTTGTACAGAATCATCCCCCTGGGGTGCCAGAAGGCCATACCAGGTGCCTCCTCGTGGAAGGAGAAGAGTCCCATCTCCTTCCCGATGCGGCGGTGGTCCCTCTTCTTTGCCTCCTCGAGCATGTAGAGATGTTCTTCGAGCTGTGACTTCTTGGGAAAGGCGATGCCGTATATCCGCTGCAGCTGCTCGTTCCTCTGGTCACCACGCCAGTACGCCCCGGCGAGCTTCATTACCTTGAAGGCACGTAAATAGCCTGTGGAGGGTACGTGCGGTCCCCGGCACAGGTCTGTCCACTCACCCTGGCGGTAGAGGGTCACATCGCCGTCCCCCTCCAGCCCGACCTCTTCATCCTCCTTCAGATCCTCCAGGATACGGACCTTGTAGATCTCACTCTGTTCGGAGAAGAGTGCCTTAGCCTCCTCGACAGGCATCACCAGCCGTTGGATCTCCAGGTCCTCCTCGACGATCCGCTCCATCTCGGCTTCTATTTTCCCGAAGTCGTCACTCGATATCGGCTCCCCGAAGTCGATGTCGTAATAGAACCCTTCCTCAACAGCCGGTCCTATCGCGAGCTTCGCTTCCGGGTAGAGTCGCTTCACCGCATGGGCCAGCAGGTGGGCGCCCGAATGCCAGAAGGTCTCCTTCCCCTCTTCCGAGTCGAAGGTAAGGATCCTGAAATCGCCGCCTTCCTCCAGCGGCGCAGACAGATCGACCATACTGCCGTTGATCTCCGCAGCCAGCGCGGCCCTGGCCAGCCCGGAACCGATAGAGGACGCCACCTCCTGTGAGGTGGTCCCCCGCAGGACCTCCAGGGTACTGCCATCGGGCAGCCTGAGTATTATCTCTTCTTCAGCTCGATTGTTCTGCAGCATCGAGATCCATCCAAAGTTGCTCTATTCGGCTGGGGAACCAGCAGTGTAACAGGAGGTTGTTCGCCCGGAGTCGTGAGCAGAGAATGGTGGGCGATACTGGACTTGAACCAGTGACCTCTTGCATGTCACGCAAGCGCTCTAACCAAACTGAGCTAATCGCCCTAAACCCCCTTAAACATTGGAAAAGCGGAAACTACGAGCGGGTCGATGGGGTGTCAAGATTCAAGGGTCCTCAACCGCCACCGCCTGTAGTTTTTTTCTATCCTACTACAATCATACAATTACTGACACCAGTAACGCCACCGCTGCGCCCGCTGTACATGAAACCACATTCACAACATCATTGTTGAGCACCCGCCAGCCCCTTATCGGTTCGACCCCGGTCCCTTCACAGTGCCTTTTTTTCTCGGTCAATGCCCCGCAGCCGTGGCAACGAAACTGGACCTGAAGTGTTGCACCGAGGAAGCTATCGATAAGTGATCCTGCAATCCCGCCGACAGCAGCCGCGAGCGCGCTGATCCCAACCGCTTCAATGCCGGCCGGTGTAAGCATCAGTGCCACCAGGCCGATGACCAGCGCCCCCGCCGCAGAGCCGGCGAATCCTACCAGGGTCACTCCGCCGGAAGTGCCGGCTGGTACCGTTCGGCCAGTAGTAATGAGCCTTGCATGCCGCCGCAGCGCCATGCCGATCTCAGTCGCCCAGGTATCGGAGGTGGCCGTTGCCACAGCCCCCAGAAAGGCCGGCCAGGCCAGATCGGGAGGAAACCCGAGAGCGGCAGAGGCGAATATCGCGAGGGCGACACCGCCGTTGGCACCGACCTGAGCCATATCTCGCATAGAGCCTTTCGCGATGACCCCGGTTTCGCCTCGGCGTTTGCGGTCGCTGACCTGCGAAAGGACACTGGAGATGACGAAGAACACCATTATCGGCACGGTCCAGGGCCATCCGCCTCCACCCAGAAGCCAGGTTGCGATCAGGAACGCCCCGGCCGCACCATCGGGGCGCAGCGCCTTCCACCTCACGGCTATGGCAACCAGGACCAGTGCTACCGCCTCGGCCAACAGCATCGCCTGCGGCTGGACGGCAGAATCCCTTAGCAGCATCAGAGTGAAGGCTGCTGCGAGCGGCACGGTCAGGTTGTCAGTGCCGCGGCGGGAGAACGCCTCGACGACGGCAACTACCGGGGCGCATGCAAGCCCTACCAACAGTGCGTGGCCAGTCCCGGCCAGTCCGAAAGCTTCCCATCCCAGACTTACCGTCAGCCCGGTGATTGCAAACACCGCGATCGAGCCATCCCAGCTCTTACCGGTAAAACCTTGTGGCAGAGGAATTGTATACCGCCTGGCCTCTCCGACAATCACGCCGGCAGCATCCGCGAAAGCCATAACCAGAAGAGGCACTGTAATAAGAACGGGCTCATCCCAGGCCAACAGATAGAGCAGCAGCACGGAAACAGCGAACCATACAGTACCGTAACTGGAGGGTCTGGCGGCATGAATTGAAGGCAGCCGGTGAAAGTGTACGGCCAGGTAAAGGGAGATCAGGAGCAGCAGAGCTGCTGCTGCAGGCCACCACCGATTCTGGAACAGAAGAGGGGCAAGTGCCACTATAACACCACTGGAAATATGTACCGCCAGGCGAGTAATACGTCCAGAGATACCGAAATAGCGTCCCACCACCTCGGAGAGCACGACAATGATGGCTACCGCGGCCACACATAGTAGTGCTACATTGATATCATTCATAAAACCCCATCCACTGGACGCCCGTCATAATGATGGATTTATTACCGAACATGTCGTTTCTGTCAACCCTGCTGCTGCGAATACTTGTATGCCGATAGAAACAGATTCATTCCCTAGCGATCCGATCCGACGCCTGGAAGCGATCATGTCAGCGCTTCGCGGTCCCGAAGGTTGTCCCTGGGACCGGGAGCAGGATCATAAAAGTCTTCGCACCAACCTGCTGGAAGAGACATACGAGGTCCTGGACGTTCTGGACATGGATGAGGAGATCGATACGGCACGGCTGGTTGAGGAACTTGGCGATCTCCTTCTCCAGATCATCTTCCACGCCCAGCTTGGTGCAGAGAGAAGCGATTTCGATCTCGACTCGATCGCCTCTGCCATCAATGAGAAACTGATCAGCAGGCACCCTCACGTCTTTAACACGACAGCGGTATCGGGAACAGGTGAGGTCCTTCGGAACTGGGAGCGCCTGAAATTGAAGGAGGGAAAGGAATCCGCCCTCGACGGCGTTCCCGGGTCCCTGCCCGCGCTGCTGAGAGCGGCCCACCTGCTTTCAAAAGCAGAGCGCGCCGGATTCAGGTGGAGATCCCGCGATCAGGCCCTTTCGAAGGTCAGGGAGGAGTGGGAGGAAGTCGAGGAGGCGATTGCCCGAGCTGGAGAGGGGACAGAAGAGGCAACCAGTGAAGTGGAGAAAGAATTCGGCGATGTCCTGCTGGCCATGGTTAGCACCGTATTTGAATTCGGCATCGACCCCGAGGCCGCGCTACGCGGGGCCGCCCGGCGCTTCGAAGATCGGTTCCGGCGCATGGAAACGAGTCTGCCTGACGACGGAGTAAAGCTGGAGGGCCTTGATACCGGCGCCCTTCTCGACTTATGGAATGAGTCACAGGAGGAGGGATCTTCTCAGGAATCTCCTGAGGACTTCGACTCGTAGCTCTTTTTTGTCTCGGCAATCCACTGCCGGGTCTCGTCCCGCAGTCTGGTACGATGCCCCATTTCGAGTCCTTCCGTCTCAATCGGCTCACCCACAACCAGAATGATCTCCCCCTTCCTGATGAGCCAGCGCCTCGCCCCCAGGACATTCTCGGCCCCGATCAGGGCGATCGGAACGATCGGCACACCGGCCTGGATCGCCAGGCGGTAACCTCCCGTCTTGAACGCACCTACCTCCCCGGTGCGGCTTCTTGTCCCTTCAGCGAACACGAATACACTGACGCCCTTCTTGATCACACGTGCAGCAGGCTTCAGGCTCAATCTTGCTTTCCTTAAGTGTTTACGGTCTACGGGAACGAACCCTTCCGCATAGAGGAGCCATCCAAAAACGGGTATCCGAAAAAGTGAATGTTTGGTCATCATCCGGACCCTGCCGGGCAGCACCGCAATGCTGACTGGGATATCGAGTGTGCTCTGGTGGTTGGCGATATAAACAACAGGCCCTTCGTCGGGGATTTTTTCGACGCCAACTGCCCGGTACCTCACACCGGCAAGCCTTAATGAGACACGAGCCCACCAGCGGATCAGTCTCACCGTATACTGTCTGCCCCCCGGCAGGGGCAGTGCGGCAAGCGCCAACGAGGCAGCGAGGAATGTGAAGATGAACACTATCCCCCAGATAATCCTGCTGCGCAGATGTTGGATCATCCGGATAAATCTCCCTGATCTCGATCGGCCTCTACAGGTTTTCCGCAGCCGGCCGGTGTTGGCAACAACCCGGAACCGCAATATCTTCGAACAGCTACATTCAACACCTTACTGGAAGGAACATCAAATGCTCCAGCGGCCTTTTGATGGAGGCTGGGTTATCCGGCTCGAAACCGGAGAGTCTGTTCTCGATGCTATCACGGAGTTCTGCGAAGATCAGCAAATAGCCGCAGGTACGTTCACCGGCATCGGCGCCATAATGCAGGCACGCCTCGGCTACTACGATCAGGTGAGAGACCGTTATGTGGACCAAAACTTCGACCAGGAGCTGGAGGTTGTTTCACTCACCGGCAACATCAGCCGCAAAAGCGATGGAACGCTATTCCCCCATACCCACTGTGTTCTGAGCGACAAGGATATGAAGGTGGTCGGGGGCCACCTGTTTGGAGCCGTTGTCGGGCCCACTCTCGAGATATACTTGTGGACGGTCCCTGGGGAAATACACAGATCCACTCCTCCTGGCCAGTCACTCGAATTGTTAGACCTTTAGTGGAAAAGAGTCGCCTGGAATCTGACAGACCTGGCCGAAATCAGTCTGGATAACCGATTCTGTACCAGGGTGCTTTCCTTTCAGTCGGGTAGGATCGCGATGTAAATGTTGCTTACCTCAGGCTGTTCCGTGTCCAACGACTTCTCCCCCGCAGCAAAAAGGAGTCGATCCTCCTCCGAGTGCCATTGGTAGGAGAAGATATAAGTGCCTTTAGTGGCGGGTGCGAATTCCTCTGATTTAAGCCCTCTCTCCCCCAGTCGTGCTATCTTGAGTCCCTTCCGGGTCCATGCCCTCCCACGCAGGTCAGGGAGTTCCAGGTTGTCCCGAATGCGTGGAGCAATTACTTGCCAGTTGCCTGATGGAGAGAGCCTGAGATCGGAAAACAGATCCGGGAGATCGGGATTACCATCAGGATCGAGGGAGGTCAGCAGTAATTCGCCGCTCAGGATATCATAGTAATAATAGAAGCTGGTATTCGTGCGCCTGCCGAACCGCCAGCAATCCCTGATCCGGATCAGTCTGCCACCCATGGACCAGATCGCTGGCCACTCTCGCCATTCGGTCTCTGACATGAACCGTGTCCTGTGTATCACCTGCTCCCTTCCGCTCTCCACATCAAGCAGAATGATCGATCTCTCGTTTATCCCCTCTTCGGTTACCCATTCGGGAATCAACCGACTGAATACAAGTACAGGTCCTTCAGGTGAGAATCGCGGAACATGACACCACCCTGTGGATAGCGAATCACGGATCACCTCACCTGTCCGACTGTCCAGGATCACAGCACTGGTTGAACCCGGGATGCGCTCTATCGCGATGAGATCCCCGTCGCTTGACCACTCAGGTGGCCACAGGGGCCAGTTGACGAAATCCCTAATCGTGGCATCCCAGAGCATGCGGGCCTCAGAACCGTCAGCGTTCATGACCCAGAGGTGGCAGATAGGCTCCTGTGTATCCCTATCAAACTTATTGATGTAGTAATCGAACCGCTTGTAGAACGCTATGCGGTTGCCGTCAGGCGACCAGCTGGGCCAGTATGCGTCATCGGTATCGGTCAGCTGGATTGTCTGAGGTTTTGAAAAGTCTGTAACCTGTGCACCCGTTGGAGGCTCGTGATAGAGAAATCCGATTAATATGAACAGGAAGCAAAAGATGCAGGCCCATCTTCTATGTCTCATGGTGGACTCCAGCTAGGAGAATAGGATTACTTGATCTTAACTCTGAGGAGAAAGAGAGTTCAATGCTCCATGTACTTGGAGAATGAACAGAACGAATCAGAATGGATCTCCCTACCCCATGTAATCAGACTACATAACTATTGCTGTCTCGTTCAGTTAGACCCTCTGATCAGCCTAGCTGCTTTGAGAAAAAGGTCACCGTGGATTTGCAACCAAACGCCGAAGGTAGGGTATCCACTCGCTGTCTGGATAATTGTCGATGAAATACAGAGACGGGCATTGGATCTGATCGAAGCTATAGAGATGTAGTCAGAACGGTGTAGTTGAAAATCTCTCTTAACCCGTTGGCAACAAAGGATTCATGCACTTTTATGCGGGGAACTTCAGGCTAAATGTAAGCGTGGTCCCCCTCTCAGTTTACATTATAAAAAGCTATAACAATGAGTTCAACCAATCGCGGTCTCTGTGACCGGTTATCCAGACC
>Ga0114919_10004708_pt1 | contig 10944 bp, 8 predicted proteins | sample BlataG_FD_88682 | JGI IMG/M metagenome (GOLD analysis project Ga0114919, IMG submission 88682) | Deep subsurface microbial communities from Black Sea to uncover new lineages of life (NeLLi) - Black_00105 metaG | ecosystem: Environmental > Aquatic > Marine > Oceanic > Sediment | place: Atlantic...
ACCCGCCTGCTGGTGCACATGGTGGACATCTGCCCGCCGACGGGCGACCCGGCCGACGACTACCGCGCGATCCGCGGCGAGCTCGCCCAATACTCCCCCGCCCTGGCCGAGAAGCCCGAGGTCATCGTCGCCAACAAGATAGACCTCACCGACGCCGATGCCCGCCTCGCCGCCTTCGGCGAGGCGATCAGCCGGGAAGTCATCGCCATAAGCGCCGTCACCGGCCAAGGCCTCCCCCAACTCACTGAGACGATTTGGCGACGCCTGCAGGAGGAAGACTGACCGCCCACTTCTCGGCGCAACCCGGCGACGCGGGCTGTGAACAAGAGCCGTGAAGCGAGAGCGCCGCTTAGAGCCATGGCGCTCCCCGAAGCCCTAATGTCTAAATCCTAATGTCTACCGCTGTTTCGGCGGACGCGCCGCGATGTAGCTGGGCTCCTCCTTCGCCTGCGGCCACAGAGGACAAGTTAGGCATTAGACATTAGGCATTTTCCTTCCCCCTCCTTCGCCTCCGGCTACGGAGGACGAGTTTATCATTTAGCATTTGGCATTTATCATTTAGCATGTCGGCATGGACTCTCCCGATTCCATCCCCGGCGTTCTGGCCTGCGACGTCGGCAACACAAACATCCGCCTGGCCGCCGTCTGCGGCGAGGATGTCTCCGACGTCCGCGTCGTCGCCGCCGACTCGCCGGCCGAGCTGGCAGCGGCGGTGACCCACCTTTGGGAAACGATGGCCGACCCGCGCCGCATCGTGGCGTCGAGCGTGGCCCCCGAGGCCCTGGCGGCGCTTGAGGCCGCCGTCGACACCGCCACGGGCCAGGAGGTGCTGGTCGTCGGCAGAGATCTCCCACTGCCGATCGCCACGGACCTGCCCGCCCCCGAGGCGGTCGGCACGGACCGCCTGTGTGCAGCCGTGGCCGCCTACGACCGCCTGGGCGACGCGTGCATCATCGCGGACTTCGGCACGGCTATCACCATCGACTGCGTCAGCGACGCCGGCGTGTTCTTGGGCGGGGCCATCCTGCCGGGCGTGTCCATGGCGGCTGACAGCCTGGCCGACCGCACCGCCCAACTGCCTCGCGTAACGCCGGCCGAGCCGACGAACGTGCTCGGCAAGGACACGGCCGAGGCGATACGCAGCGGCCTGATCGCCCTCGCACGCGGGGGCCTGCGCGACCGCGTGGAGGCCTACGCCAACGAGCTTGGCCACTGGCCACTGGTCGTCTGCACCGGCGGCGACGCGGGCCTGATCGTCGGCGACCTGGCTCGCAATGAGCTCGTCCAGGCCGTTGTGGAAGACCTCACACTCCGCGGCATAGCCATAGCCTACTACAAGTCGCTCGTGAAATAGCATCGGCCCCCCGAGCAAGAAAAACTGGAACGTTGCATACTTTGAAAGGGAGATGACGACATGTTGGAACGATTCACCGAACGCGCCCGCAAGGTCATGGCCCTGAGCAATCAAGAGGCCCGGCGTTTCAATCACAGGTACATCGGCACCGAGCACATCCTGCTTGGATTGCTAAAGGAAGGTTCAGGCGTAGGCCCGAACGTCCTGAAGAACCTGGACGTGGACCTCCACAAGGTCCGCATGGAGGTGGAGAGGCGCGTCAAGCCTGGGCCTGAAATGGTCGCCGTGGGCGAGCTTCCCCAGACTCCTCTAGCCAAGAACGTGCTCGAATACGCCGTCGAAGAAGCGCGCAACCTCAACCACAACTACATCGGCACGGAGCATCTGATGCTGGGCCTGCTTCGCGAGCAGGACGGCCTGGCCGCCCGAATCATGATGGACCTCGCGCTCGAGATAGATGAGGTCCGCCAAGTGGTCATCAAGCTGCTGGGGGCGGGCATGGACGTAGAGGTCGACGATATACCCCTCGCCAGCCCGAGCGACGCCGACGACAAGTTGGCTGATGAGTTGGTGAAGTACCTTCTGGACAAGTTCACCCGCGGCGACGAGCGTGCAACTGCTCTTTACGTGGCTCGCCACGACGGCCGGCTCCGGGCCCGGTTTCGCATCGCTGGGAAGCTTTACGAAGATACAAGCATGCCGGGGACGATGATGAGGCTGGCGTCGCGGCCGACGACCACGGAAGCTGTCGTATCGCGAATCAAGCATCTAGCTAGCATGGACATGAACTGCCGCGATGATCCCCAGGAAGGCGCTATCACGAATCATGATGGGCAAACGGTGCTCTTGCTCGTTACCACCGTGCCGACCGACGCTGGCGAAGTCATCATCGTCCGCTCTCAAGAGGGCTGAGAAGTGTCGGCCAGCCATCGCCCCACCGTCGCGCGCATGCAGACCCCGCCGGGGCGAGGGGGCATTGCGGTTATTGGCCTGACGGGCGATGACTGCGAGGCCGTGCTTGGGCGGGTCTTTCGGCCGGTGAAGTCCCACGCCGGCGCCGCGCCCGATGCCGTGCAGCTTGGCCGACTGGTGGACGAAGGCGGGGGCGTGCTGGATGAGGCCGTCGTCGCGCGGAGCGAATCGGGAACGATCGAGATCAACATCCACGGCGGGCCTGTCGTGGCGCGGGCGGTAATGCGGCGCCTGGCTGAGGTGGGGGCGACTGTGGCCGAAGCGTCGCCGGCCGCCGCCGAGAGCTTTCAATTGCCCCACCCGAAGTGGAACAACCCCGCCATCGGCGCCGAAATGCTCGCCGCCCTGCCGGGCGCTGCGAGCAAGCTTGTGGCGGCCGTGCTCACGCAGCAGTGGTCGGCCGGCTTGTCGCAACTGGCCCGCAGCGACGCGCCGTCAGAGGAGGCCCTGCGGGCGGCGGCGGCTCGGCTGGAGCTGACTGCTAGCCTGCTCGACCCGCCGGAGGTCGTGCTGGTCGGCCCGCCGAACGTCGGCAAGAGCGCGCTGGCGAACGAGCTCGTCGGCCGGGCCGTTAGCATCGTTCACGATACAGCCGGCACGACGCGCGACTGGGTCCGCGCGATGGCGCTGCTGGCCGGCGTGCCGGTGTGGCTGACGGACACAGCCGGGCTGTTCGACCCGCCGGCCGAGCGGGACACGCACGGCGTCGGCGCCGAATCCGTCGCCCGCGCACGTCGCCGCGCGGAGCGGGCGGACCTGGTGCTGCTGCTCTCGGCGGGCGAGCCGACGCCAACGCCCGACTGGCTGCACGCAAAGCGCCTGCTGCCGGTCGCCGCCAAGTGCGATCTATACCAGGAGCGCGGCGGGGCTCCCGGCTTCGCCAAGGCTTCGCCGGGCGAGCCCGTCCCGCCGCGCAAGAACCCGTTACGATCGCTGGCGGGACAGGAGCCCGGTGAGCCTGTGGGTCCATCAGATGAGTGTCGCCTGGCCGTCAGCAGCACGACTGGTGAGGGATTGGACGAGCTGCGGTCGGCCATCCTGTCGGCACTGGGCCTGGCGGACATCGACCCCACAGTACCGGCCGCCTTCACCGAGCGCCAGGCGGACCTGCTGACAGCCGCGGCTGAGGGCGTGGCATCTGACGATGCCGGCGCCGCCCACGACGCCCTTCGCACGCTGCTAATGGGCTAACAGCCCGTGGTAAAAGTCATTCTTTCGTGGCCCGCCACGGCGGGCAGGTGGGCGAGACGCCCATGCCACTTTTACCACGGCCTGCTAAGGCCTGGCCGCACTGGTGGCCCTTCGGGCCTTGCGGAGGAAGATGGCCGTCGTGTCCAAAGCCCCGAAGGGGCGGCGAGGAGTTAGCCGGCGGCGTAAGCCGCCGGAGAGGGCGCCAAGTGGAAGAGAGCCCCGCAGGGGCGACAGAGGGGACAGGCATAGGCTGCCATTAGCCGCTCGTTCAGTCCGCGGGGATACCAGCGTCAGCCACTCGCTCTCTTCTGTCGCCCTGTCGGGCTCGGTTGATTCCCGCGCTCGTACCGGGCCCTCACGGGCCCGGCTAACTTCTGTCGCCCCTGCGGGGCTTGTACGAAGTAGGGGACGCTTTCCGGGCCCTCACGGGCCCGGCTAACTCCTGCCTGCCGGCAGGCAGGTCTGTCGCCCCTGCGGGGCTTGTACGAAGTAGGGGACGCTTTCCGGGCCCTGACGGGCCCGGCTAACTTCTGCCGGCCCTGCGGGCCTGCCGTAGCTCCGGCTGGCTTGGGCGGCACAGATACGCGGCGAGACACCGAGCCCCACCGCGCGATACGCAAGAGACAAAGGCTTGCGCACCTCGGCGCGCACAGGCGGCCGTTTGTATCTTGTATCTTGGTTCTTTGAGTTTTCTGCTGCCGTCATAGCAGGTCCAGCTTCGCCATTTTCAGCACGAGGGTCTTTCGGCCGACTTCGTGGAAGTCCACGACCACTCGCGTGTCGGGCCAGGGCTGGGACAGCTTTGCGACCTTGCCGATGCCGAACCTGCCGTGCTGCACGGTGCAGCCGACAGTCAGGTGCTCGTACTCCGGCGGGGGCGGCTCGACGTCGTCGTCCGCCGCCTCGTAGGTGACCTGCTCGGCCATTGCCTCGATGATAGCGCGTTCCGCCGCGTCGTCGTAGAACGCGCCGCCGGCTCGCACGAAGCCGCCCCGCCCCGCCGTTTTGCGGCGCCGCGGCACGGTAGTCGTCGTGTGGTCGGCCACCTCCACGTGCTCCGTGCCGATCTCCCGCAGGAACTGCGAGGCCGACTGCGGCTGACGCCGGCCGCGCAGCATGCGCTCCTTCACGCACGACATCGTCAGCTCGTCTTGGGCGCGTGTCATGCCGACGAACGTCAGCCGGCGTTCCTCCTCCAGCCTGTCGTCCGCCCGGGCGGCCCACGCCTGGCCGCTGTCGCCGGGCCACTCGAACGGCAGCAGGCCCGCCTCGCAGCCGACAATGTAAACGGACGGGAACTCCAACCCCTTGGCCGCGTGAAGCGTCATCAGCGTCACGGCCCCGCTGCCGGTGAGGTGGTCGGTGTCGCTTACGAGGCTGACCTCCTGCAAGTACCCGGCCAGGCCGGTCTCCATCTCCGTCGCAACGCCCTCGGCGGCAGCGTCGGCCTGCGGCGCCTGGGCCAGGTCGGCCATGCGCTGGTCGAACTCAGCGGCCGTCGACACAAGCTCGGCGATGTTCGCCCACGCCTGGCTGTCGGGGTCGTCGCTGTGTCGGTGCATGTCCTCCAGGCCCGTCCGCAGGACGACCTGCTCGACGATGTCCCGCACGGGCAGGTCGATGTCCTCGGTGAGCTCGTCGATCATCCTGGCGAAGTCGGCGACCTTTTTTGCAGCGGCGGCGGAAAGCCCCGCAGCCGCCCCGTCCCGACAGGCCGCCAGCAGCGAAAGCCCGTTGGCGCGGGCGTAGTCGCTCAGCCGGCCGACCGTCGTCGCGCCGATCTTGCGGGCGGGCACGTTGATGATCCTCTGACAGCTCAGGTCGTCAGCCGGGTTCACCAGCAGCCGCAGGTACGCCAGCACGTCGCGGATTTCCTTGCGGTTGTAGAACTCCACGCCGCGAGCGATGCGGTAGGGAACGCCCTCCCGCATGAGTGCCTCCTCCAGCACGCGCGACAGCGAGTTGAGGCGGTAGAAGATCGCCACGTCGTCGTGGCTGCCGCCGGAGCCGACGCACTCGAGGATTCGCCGGACCACGCCGGCCGCCTCCGCGCGCTCGTCATCGTAGTAGCACAGCCGCACGCTGGCCCCGACGGGGCGGGACGTCCACAGTCGCTTGTCCTTGCGCTGGGTGTTGTGTGCGATGAGCTTGCTCGCCGTCGTGAGGATCGGCGTGGTCGAGCGGTAGTTCTCCTCGAGATGGACGACGACGGCGCTGGGGTAGTCCTGCTCGAACTCGAGGATGTTGCGGATGTTCGCGCCCCGCCAGGCGTAGATGCTCTGGTCCGGATCGCCCGTGGCGCAGATGTTGTCGTGATCCATCGCGATGCCGTGGGCGATGATGTACTGAGCGCGGTTCGTGTCCTGGTATTCGTCGATGAGGATGTAGCGGTATCGCTCGCCTAGGCGCCGACGGATGTCCGGCCGGTCGCGCAGCAGCATGGCGGTCTTCAGCAGCAGGTCGTCGAAGTCCATCGCGTTGTTGCCGGAAAGCGCGTCCTGGTAGGCGGTGTAGATGGCCGAGACGTTCCGCTGGTAGAAGTCGGCCGCCTGGTTGGCGTACGCCTCGGGCGTGAGCAGGTCGTTCTTGGCATTGGATATGGTCGACAGCACCGCCGTCGGCGCCAGCCGATCGGCGGACATCTCCGCCCGTTTCATCGCGTCCTTGACGGCCCGGAGCTGGTCGTCGCGGTCGTAGATCGAGTAGTTGCCGTCCAGGGCTACCTCGCCGGCGAACTCCCGCAACAGCCTGGCGCACAGCGCGTGGAACGTGCACACGGTGACGCCACGGGCGGGCGTTGCGGCGGCGACGCGCTCGCGCATTTCCTGGGCGGCCTTGTTCGTGAAGGTTATCGCCAGCACCGCGCCGGCCGGGGCGCCCTGGTCAATCAGCCGGGCGACGCGACGCGTGATGACGCGCGTCTTGCCCGAGCCGGCCCCCGCCAGCACCAGCAGCGGCCCGTCGACGTGCATCACTGCCCGGCGCTGCGGTTCGTTCAGGTCAGCCAGCAGGTCCATCTGTCCTCGTCCGGAAATTGCGAAGCGGGCATTCTATCGCCCCGCCGCCCGGCAGGAAAGAGGCGGCGGATTTCGCCCGACTTTCCCCGCGGTGCTTACTCAAGTGCCCCTTCGAGGTAGACGATGACAATCCAGGTTATCCGTCCTGACGGCGGGCGTTGGCCCCGCGCCGCGACTCGCCGTTAGGGCAGCATCTGCCAGCACTTACGGATCACAACGCCAGTCGGACACGGGGGCATGGACGCGTCTGACCGGCCACGAACGGTCCCGCACCGCGGCCAGACCGATCGGAGGGCTCTTGTCGGTCTGAATTAAGTTCCGCTCGGTGCAGCGGACGCCCGTCGCGGGGCTTCGGCCTCGCGGCGGGACATGACCGGGCGATCGTCCTCAGCGGCGGTCGCCCGGTGTTTTGCTCTGCCGCCGGTGAGTATAATGCCGCCCGCTCAATGCCTGCCGACAGGAGACGACCGTGATCTACCAGGTCCGCCGCGCAGATGACGACGCCGATCTGACGGCCGATTGGGGTTCGCCCATCTGGGCCCCCGCCGAGCCGCTGGACATCCGCCATCACATGGGCGAAGCGCCGCACCACCGCCCGCCGACGCAGGCCAGGCTGCTGTACGACAGCGGGGCCCTGCGGGTGATTTTCCGCGTGGAGGATCGCTTCGTCCGCGCCGTCGCCGAGAAGTTCCACGACAAGGTCTGCCGCGACAGTTGCGTGGAACTGTTCTTCACGCCGGGGTCGGAGGTGTCCGAGGGCTACTTCAACTTCGAGTTCAACTGCTGCGGCAAGATGCTCGCCGCACATCAGGTCGTCCCGGCAACGGATATCGTGCACCTGGCCGAGCGCCACTGCCGGGCCGTGCAGATCGTTCGCTCTATCGACGCCGACACCATCGCCCCGGAGATTACCGACCCGACGACGTGGACGCTCGCGGCGCGCATCCCCTTCGACGTGCTCACTAACTACGCGGCTATCGTCCGCCCCGCCGCTGGGGCGACGTGGCGCGCCAACGCCTACAAGTGCGCCGACGGCACGTCGGGCCCGCACTGGCTGACGTGGGCGCCGGTAGACTGGGACGGCCCGAACTTCCACCTGCCGCAGTTCTTCGGCGAACTCAAGTTCGAGTAGACCAGCGAAAGCCCCATAGCCCGCGCCGCGCTTTGGCCGATGGTGATGGTGTGTCGACCACCGCCCCGCAGATCGCAACGCTCAACGAAAAGCCGCCACGCACGCCAGGCGCCGGCACGCTCAACGAAGAACAGCCACGTGCCCCGCACATCGGAACGCTGAACGAAAAGCCGCTGCACGCAGCCCTCAAGGACGCCTACGCGCAGCCCGGCGACGAGCTGGAGGCACCAGTAGACGGCTACTGCATCGACCTCGTCCGCGGCGAGCTGCTCGTCGAGTTCCAGACGACGGGCTTCACGCCGATCCGCCGCAAGCTGGAAACACTCGCCGGCGACCATCCGGTCCGGCTGGTGCACCCGATCGCCGCAGCCACGTGGCTGGTCAAGCAGGACGGCCAGGGGCGGGAAGTCTCCCGCCGCAAGAGCCCCAAGCGCGGCTGCATCGACGACGTGTTCGAGGTGCTCGTCGGCGCGCCGAAGCTGCTGGCCAGCGAGAACTTTTCGCTGGAGGTGGTGATGATCCACGAGGAGCAGGTCCGCCGCCACAGCCCGCGGGCCCGCCGGCGGGGCGGATGGGTCACCCACGAGCGCCGCCTGCTGGACATCGTCGACAGATGGGTATTCGAAACGCCGGCGCACCTGGCCGACCTGCTGCCGAATGGGCTCGCCGACGAGTTCACCACCGCCGACTTGGCCGCCCGCATGCACAAGCCCCGCTGGCTCACGCAGAAGATGGCCTACTGCCTCCGCGAGTGCGGCGCAATCACCGCCGTCGGCAAGCAGGGCCGCGCCGTGCTGTACCGGCTCGCCTGCGCCCCGCACGCCACAAAGGACGACTGACATGACCGAACAACCACCCACAGCGCCCGACACCAAACCCAAGCGGCCACGGGGACCGACCCAGCTGCCCGTGATCATTGTGTACGCATGGATGAGTGGCGCGGCCGTGACCTTCGGCGTTGCCTGGCTCGTGTTCGTCAGCCACATGAGCGCGGCCGTGGGAGTGGTGCAGATCGCCTTGGGCGTCACGTTCGCCCTGCACGTGGTCCTCGGGTACAGGAACGTCCGTCACCGATTCTCCACCCCGTCAGGACGCGCGAGCTCCCCTGAGTAGGCGGGTTGCTCGAAGGGGTCCCTCCGATCGGTCAGGCCAGGGGCTTGAGGACCATGCCCGTCGAGAGCTTGGGGTAGAAGTACGTGCTCTTGTGCGGCATTACCTCACCGGCGAGGGCCACCGCCTCCACGGCCGCGGCGGGGGTGCCCTGCATGATCACGGCCAGTTGGGCCTTGCCGCTTCGCACGGCCAACAGCGCCTCCTCGCCGCCGGGCGTGTAGGTCACCGCCGTCTCGTCCGTCTTGAACCCGGCCAGCGCGCCGTCCATGATGAGCGTCTGAAGGATGGCCACGTCCAGCTCGCGCCAGGCCTGACACTGGTCTGGCGCGGCGTCGGCCATCGCCTGCGGCTCGGTCAGTCGGCCGATCCACAGGTCCGCCCCGTCTCCGGCGACGAACGCCATCGCGCCGGGCCCGTACGGTGCGAGGAATGCGTCGGCATCGGACAAATCCGCGCCCGCTGAGTCCACGTGCTGCCAGGCAAAGCCCGCCGCCGCCTCGCGGAGTGCGTCCAGCGAGAAGTTGCCCGCCAGGCCGCTGACAAGCCGATGCGTCGGCAGCACGAGCAGGCCTTCGCAATCCCGCTCGACCAGTGCGAACAGGACGAAGTTGGCCTCGTGCTCGTCGTCGATTTCCCCGGCGGCCGCCAGCGCGTCGCGGTAGTTCAGGGCCGTCGTGTAGCGGTGATGGCCGTCGGCTATGAACGCCGGCACGTTGGCCAGTGCGCCCGCCAGCCGGTCGATGACGGCCTGGTCGGACACGACCCACAGCCGCTCGCTCACGCCGGCGAGCTCGCCGACCGCGTCGGCGTCGCGGGCGGCCTGCTCGGCCAGTATGCCCGCTACCTCGCCCGATTGATCGTGATAGAACCCGAAGATCGGCGACAGTTGTGCGCGGGTGGCCTGAGTGAGCTTGAGTCGGTCGGCCTTGGGCCCGGCGAACGTGTGCTCGTGCGGGATGACGTCCTGATCGGCCCCCAGGGGCGTCGCCCGCACGCCGGCGAGGATGGCCCGGCGGGTGTAGGCCTGGCCGGCCCAGGTGTAGGTCTGGTCGTAAACGTAGACGCTCGGCTGATCGTCGCGGACGAGCGTGCCGTCGGCCTGCCACTTTGCCAGCAGCTCGGCTGCGCCTGCGTAGACCTCGTCGGGCCCGGCGCCGGCGGGCGGCACGTGCGGCAGGTCGATCGCCACTACGTTTCGGGCGCAGCGGCCCAGCAGGGCCTGCTTCTGGGCGGCAGAGAGAATGTCGTACGGCGGGGCGATGTGACCGCTCACGTCGCCGCCGATGCCGGCGAATCGCCACCCGCGAAAGCCTCGTATCTGCATGGGACATCCTCTTACTGAGATTCTGTTTACCGAGATTCCGTATCAGTCTGTATCCACGCGCCCGCGTGGGCGCCGGCGCGGACATCTTACTGCATTCCCGCGCCGGTTCAACGCACGGCCCTCTCCCCGGCCGCGTGTGGCGCGAAATACCGTTTCGCCGCCGTCAGAATGACGGCGGAAACATGGCGTCCCGCCCGGCGACATTCTGTCGCCAGCTAAACGCGAGCACCGCGCGACGAACGGCGAGTGCTTACGACCGGCGCCTGTGTGCAATCGCGGCGCGCCGGAATACGTTGTACTGCTGGCGCGGCGCTACTGAAGGGAGCTTGGCTCGATGTGGACGACGACCTCGACTACCTGCGGGTCGGCGGCTTTGACGCTGCGTTCGACGGCCCCGGCGATCTCGTGGCCGGCGTGGACGGAGAGCATCGGGTCGACCTGCACGTGGACGTCGACGGCCACCATTCCGCCGATCTGGCGGGCGCGGACGGCGTGGAAGCTGACGACGCCTTCGGTTTGGCCCATTGCGCCGGCGATAGAGTCCATCGTGGCGGCGCTGGGCGCCTGGTCGACGAGCTCGCCGGCTGATAGCCTCAGTATCCGTATCGACACCAACAGCAGCAGGCCCGACATCATCACCGCAAAGGCCGGGTCCAGGAACCGCCAGCTCGGCCCGCCCACCAACGCGCCGAACATGCCCACCGCCGCAGCCACCGAAGAGAACGCGTCGCTGCGGTGGTGCCACGCATTGGCCTCCAGCGACAGGTCGCCTTCCCGCCTGGCCACCCGATGGGTCACGCTTATCAGCCCTTCCACGACCACCACCGAGATGAGCGCCGCT
>Ga0114919_10004710_pt1 | contig 10941 bp, 8 predicted proteins | sample BlataG_FD_88682 | JGI IMG/M metagenome (GOLD analysis project Ga0114919, IMG submission 88682) | Deep subsurface microbial communities from Black Sea to uncover new lineages of life (NeLLi) - Black_00105 metaG | ecosystem: Environmental > Aquatic > Marine > Oceanic > Sediment | place: Atlantic...
CAGTTCGTAGCCTCTCCCCGGGGCGAGAGGCGCTATCTTAGTCTCCTGCCAGGTGGTCCAGCCGGTTGCTTCGGTCAACTCGGCGGGGTCGCTGCGGGCGAGGATCGACTCAGCCGGCGCCTCCCGGTGCAGCAGGCGGACGGTTCCGTCGGCGGCGACCTCGGCGGCGTATCCCTCTGCCAGGGCATCCAGCAAGAGCACGACGCGACTGTCTTTGGCTCGGGGCGTGTAGACGAAGGACAGTTTCAAGTCGGTGCATACCTCGCTGTTGAAGAATTTATTTGAGCGAGGCTCGTGTTCGGCGCCGGGCTTGTTGTAGCCGTAGCGCGCCAGAAACGCCTGGCGACTGCCGTTGCCGCTGGGCACGTCGAACCGCAGTCCAGCCGACGCGCCGCCGGCGAAGACGAAGCATCGGCCGTGATCGCCCGCCTGGTCCCACAGGCCCGTGCCATGAGGATCGACCCATCTGGGGATGATGTCAGGGCTGACGGATCGACGGCTGCCGGCCGGCGAGGTCGGCTGGCGGGCGGGGACCAGCGGCTGGTAGTCGTTGTCGTGGATGATCTGCCACATCACTTCCTGCACGGCGGGGGGCTTGCGGCGGACGGTCCAGGGGGCGTCGTCGTTGGTCTTGACCCACACGTCGCCGTGGATGATCTCGATGGTCTCCCCCGGCAGCCCCACCAGCCGCTTGATGTAGTTCTCGCGGTTGTTCTGGGGATTGCGGAACACCACGACGTCCCACGGCTGCGGGGCGCGGAAGTTGTTGAGGTACTTCAAAACGAGCACGCGGTCGCCGCCGTCGACCCACGTGGCCGCACCGGCGCTTGCATCGTACTCGTGGTGGCAGTTGGGACAGTAGGCCTCGGTGGGCAACTCTTGCCGGCCTCGTTGGGGAGGCACCCGCTCCGGCCAGCCGTGGTCGTACTCGTAGGCGCACACCGGGCACTTCAGCCGCCAGTGCTCGCCCATCAGCCGAGGCGCCATCGAGCCGGTCGGAATCACGAACGCCTCTATCAGAAACGCCCTCAGCACGAACGCCAGCACCACTGCGATGCCGATGCTCTGCACCGTATCTCTGGTGGTGGCCAGTTCTTTGCTCCACGCGCCGTCGCCGTGCGGGCGGTTGTCTGTCGCGGCCGACATTGGACCGGCTACCTTAACTTCTCCGGCGCGACACGCCAAGGACCAAGGGGACAGTTTTTCCCGCGCGCAGACTCCCGACTCGCCGTCGGCGAGGCCCGGCCGGGGCGCCGCGCCGCCCTTGACGCACGCTTCGCCCGGCAGATACAGTACCTCCCCGAATAGCCGACACTTAAGGAGCGACCGATGGACACGAGCGAACTGGCCCGGCGGATCAAGGAGGCGGCTTACCTGGAGGGCGACTTCATCCTCCGCAGCGGCAAGCGGAGCAAGTACTACCTGGACAAGTACCTCTTCGAGACCCAGCCTGACATACTCGCCGAGCTGGGCCGACGGCTGGCGGCGTTCGCCGGGGATGTGGAAGTCATAGCCGGGCCGGAGCTTGGGGCCGTGGCGCTGGCGGCGGCGACGTCGATGGCCACCGGCAAGCCCTTCACGCTCGTCCGCAAGCAGGCCAAGGACTACGGCACGAGCAAGCAGATCGAAGGCGCGCCCGTAGCCGGGCGTAACGTGTTGATGGTGGAGGACATAGGCACGACCGCCGGGGCCGCGCTGGAGGCCGCCCAGACCCTAACAGCCGCCGGGGCCAACATTAAGCGAATCGTCTTCGCCGTCGACCGCATGCAGGGCGCCAGGGAGAACGTCGAGGCGGCGGGGTACGAGTTCCACGCGGTGCTGACCAAAAAGGACCTTGGCATCTGATCGGGCGTGAGGGGCGCTGCCCGCTGCCAATTGCGCACAGAGCCGCCCGTGGCTTGCCCGGGCTCACCCGGCGCGGCCAGCCACGGCCCGCCATGTCCGCTTGTTGCCGGCCCTTGCCGCTGGCTGCCGTTTTGCGACGCCAAAATTGCGCAAAAAACGCGTCGCAAGCGCTCGGCGTACGCGCGCGAGAATTCCTCGCCCTCGACCGCCAACTTTGAATGGTGACGCGCCGGCACGATCGTCTCAACCGGTTCTTGGGAGCCGCCGCCCGTTGGACGCGTCGGTCGGGAGGCTGTGCGCTACTCCTTCCCGCGCCGACGCAGCGCCGCTGAGCCGCCGGCTAATATCAGCACTGCGGAGGCGGGCTTGCCACGCGACTCGACTGTCTTCGGCCCTGAGGCTCGGCCCGAAGGGAGCTCGTCGAAGTCCGAAGGCGGGCCGGACTAGTCGTTACGTCTTGCGCCGCCTTCTTAATACGGCCGAGGCCCCCAACAGCAGCAAGCCTGCGGAGGCGGGCCCGGGGACGGTGTCGGCTGTGGCGTCGAAGCCGTAGTACGTCGCCAGGATCGTCAGGTCGGTATTGTCGACGACCAGGTCCAGGTAGCGGTTGGCGTTGCCCTGGTCCCACTTCGTGCCGGTTCCGAAGTAAGCGGCCACTCTCGTCAGGTCGGTCGTGTCGATTACCCCGTCGAGGTTGAAGTCGCCGTACTCGGTCCCCACACCGACGCTCGTAGCCACCAGCGAGCGAACGAGGTAGTCCATGTCGCTCAGGTCGACCACGCCGTCCTGGCCCCCGGTCAGGCCGTCCGTGCTGATGTCGAACGTCGGGTCGTAGGCCGAGGCGAGCCGGATGAAGTCGGCCAGCAGGTCGATGTCGTGGGCCTCGACCAGGCCGTTGAGGTCCATGTCGCCAAGGATGTAGGAGACGGTCCACCCCATGTCCTCCATCAACTTCCATTCCACTCCGCTGGGCCGACGGACGACCTGCCCGGTGGAAACGAACGGGCTCATCAGGGCGCTGGGCAGGAACGACTCGTCCACGTGCGACAGGCTCGAGCCGCTCTGGTAGGGGTTAGGCGCGTAGATGGGCACCAGCCCGCCGTAGTAGTCCGTGGCGATCGTCCCGTCCCAGAACACCGGGTCGTCGGTGGCGTCGAAGTCACGGGCCCTGCCGCCGCCGGGCGGCGCCTTCGTGCCGTCGCTGTCGACCAGGAAGCTGTCCCAAGCCGTCAACCCGCCGTAGCCAGAGCCGGGCCCCAACGAGCCGAAGTCCTTGCGAGTAGGCTCGTACGAGCTGGAAAAGCCCACCGAATGGCCTATCTCGTGAACGGTGACGCTGCGAAAGTCGATGGCATTAGTGGCCGGGCTGCCGGCCCCGAAGTTCCACCCGCCCCCGACGCCGGCGGCGGTGACATCGAACTGAATAAAGGTGTCGTAGTTGAGGGACGTGCTGTAGTCGACGCCCTCTTTCCAAACGTACTCCCCGGCGTTCCAAATCGTCGTGCCGTCCCACGTCCTGGCGCTGCTCGAGCCGCCCAGCACGTTCGTGCCGTAAGGGTCCAGCTCCCGCCAAAACACGTGCAGCTCGATCTGCCGGCCGGGCACGTCAGTGATCTGCGATGCCCAGCCCTCGACGGCCGCCCCCGCGTCGGCCCGCTGCTGAACGGTCCAGTCCTGCTCGCCCGTCAGGCCGGAGTCGCTCCCGCCGTCGCCGCTGCCGTAGAACGTCACGCGAAACGGGCCGTGGTCTTCGACGAACACCGTCGCCGGCGCCGCCGCAGCGACCACGCCGACCAGGCACAGCGCCACCCATGAGACACGCCGCCGCGCCCTGGCGCGGGGCGCGACACTATATCGTCTGTAGATGTGCGTTAGCATTGGCGGCTCCTCGGTATGACACGGGTGCCATTACGGGCCTCACAAGCGAGATGGGAACGGGGTCTTCTGCGGCCATTATAGCAGCATGCCTGAAATATGCAAGCGCTACCCCCTTATGACCGTTCGGCGAGCTTCCGCCTCCGTCTCGTCCGGGCGAGACTTCGGCGGACAGGCACGGCGGACCGTTCGACAGTCGCTCACGACGGAGGATGGTCACGAGCGCGACCTCCAGGGGGTGACGCTTCAGCCGATGGGGGAAACGTGGGTCGCCAGGATCGCCAGGCCGACAATGTCGACGACGCCGTCGCAGTTGGCATCGCCTGTGGCCCCCGGGCATTGCCCCCACGGCGAGGCCGCTTCCCGCTATCCGCCCTTGCGTCGGGCCTTCAGCGCGATAGCGCCGGCGACCAGCATCAGTGCGGCGGAGGCGGGTTCCGGTATGGGCACGGTGCCGGCAATCACATCGTCGGGGTACGTGTCGGCGTTATCGAGTCGGCCGTAGAAGAAGAACTCGTCATAGTCGAAGCCCGCCAGTAGCGCCGCGCTATCCAGGCGGATCTCCAGGTCCATGCCGATCGCCGCCTCCCATCCGGCCGCCAGGGGCACGGGGACCGTTCCCTGGTACATCAGCATGTCCGTGGCGTCGATCAGCAGCGTGAAGAGATGGTCTTGACTGCCGTCGTCCAGAAAGAAGATGAACTGCGTGATGGCCGGAAAGGCCGTCGGCCCGCCGTCGCGGTCGAACAGGCCCACCGTGTCCACGCCGATGTACAGCCATGGATCGTCCAGGTCGAACTTTACGGCGTCGATGTCGAAACTGTCCGTGCCGTACTGGGCTTCCTCGTCGTCTTCCAGGCGAAACACGTAGCTGTCGTCGCCGTCCACGTTGCCGTCGAAGTCGATCGGCGCAGCGGCCGCTCCGGAGACGCACATACAGATCAGGCCGGCCACTATTAGGGATTTCAGAATATCCATGGGGTCTTTCAGGAGCTACGGGCGGTCAATCTGCGTCTGCGGAGGATGGGCAGGCAGGCGCCCAGAGACAGCAGCAGAATGCTCGCGGGCTCGGGTATCTCCTGCGGTTCGACGCGTATCTCGAACGCACGGGAGTTAATGGGCTTGTCGTACACGGGGAAGTCGATGGTGATGTAGGTGTATTCGCCGTCGAAGATGATCACGGCCTTGCTGATCGCCATGGCGCCGTTCTCCAGCTTGCCGATGATGATCCGCCCGGTCCGCAAGAGTTCGCGGAACTCCTCGCGGCGGTCGCCCTTGGCGCGCATGCCCCAGTGGATGCCTTCAACGGTCGGGGCGCCGTGCCACAGGAGGATAATCTTCGCCCCGCGGCTGATTTCCAGGAAGGCGTCGTCGCTGAGGTCGAGCCCGGCCGGGGCGCCGCCAACGTGGGTGATGATCCGCCCGTTGTGCATCAGGCGAACGCCGCCGGTCACGGCGAACTGGCACTCGTCCATTTCCAGCCGCGTCGGCGTTCGGCCAAGCTCGAGCCTGTCCATTGCGAACCGCCCCGGCGGGACCCGAACGTCCTTCCTTTCCTCGTCGTCCGACGGTCCGAGTATCACGTTGCCGTCGGCATTGAGCAGGGCGGTGAAGTCGACAGGCGCCGCCTGCGGGTAGGTCGGTATCGGCACAGTGACAATTGGAGCGGCGACATCCGCCGAGACGACGTTCAGCAGTACGGGCAACCGGTCTAGGGCCAGGAAAGGACGCAACGGTCGAGCGGCCACGCGACGAGGTGCGGCGGTCTGTTGGGCCCGAAGCAGGTCAGCCGGTCTGACGGCGCTGACGACAACGGCATAGAAGGCCTCAGCGCCGGGCTCGTCAAAGACGGCGTCATAGTCGACGGTCTCGTGCCCTACTGCCGTGGTGAGAAGTGCTTCGTCCAGCACGACGTCGGTGACGCCGGCCGGTGCGGGCGAGGTCGGCCCCGGCAGCATGGCCATGACGACGGCAGGGGCGCTCAGGTCTGCTAGACGGTCGCTGTGGGGCAGGGGAACGGGCACTTCCGTGACCAGCTTGACGGGCGCCCGGGCGGCATGGCGGATGTCTCCGACCGCGCCGAACGCAGACCCGCCGGCCAGCGCAAACGCCAACACGGCGACAGCGGCGACCGGAAGGGCTTCACGTTTTTTCCCGACAGGCGCGTTCATTCTCATGCCCTCGCTTCCGTGCGGCCTGACCCGGTCCGGCTTTTCCCGCGAACATCGCCGGGCCGAGGAACCAACAGACCGGTGGCAGGGGGCCTGTTAGCTGCACTCAATTCTATATCGGCAAATGGGATCGGTCAACATTAGAGCATAAAAGACGTAGCACTTAGGCGGGTTTGCTCGGGTGGGCTGGCTGCCTGATTCGCGTGACAGGAGCAGCTAACATTATGACGTGCCAGATGTTACGGAGGGAAGGATCGCCCCGAGCGAACGTCCGATAATTAGAGCCGATAAGGACTTATGGATAGGAATAATATGAAGGGTCACCTATCTTCTGCTGGCGCCGGGAGATGTCGAAATCCGGGCTTTTTCGGAAAACTTACTCGCCGTCCAAGCCGAACTCAGCCAGCCATCTCCTGGTCTCTTCAGGAGTTAGCCCCGTTCGCTTCTCGCGTGGCTCGCAGCGGCCGGCGGCCGGGCCGTTGGCGACACGTAGAATTTGAGACAGCCGCCGGGCGAAATCCTCGCTGGTGACGACCGTGCACCTCCTCTTGGCCGCCGCCCGGCGAATCTGGCGATCGCTGGAAACCACCGTCAGCAGCCGCGGGGCCGAGTCCGCGTCGATGCAGGCGATGATCTCGTCGTCGGCCGGCGAACCGGGGCAGAAGCTCGCCCCGACGCCGGTCTCGGCGATCCGCGCGTCGGCCGGCGGCCCGGGCGCAGGCCCGTCAAACACGATGCGGACCTTCTGGCCTGCGCTGACCAGCCCAGCCAGCAGCTCGCACAAACCAACGCGGCCGACCTCCGGGCCTACCTCCGCCAGGGCGAAGATCAGGTTGTTGCCGTCGATGAGGTAGGGCATAGCCAATTCTATCGGCCCATCGGGCGGAGAAGTGAAGCTCCCTCGGTGTCTGCGAAGCTCGGCGCGGCCATGTGGCATGGCGGAAGTGGCATGGGCGAGACGCCCATGCAAACATGTGCTCTCACGGGCAGGACGGCCCTGAGGTGCCCACCGGCAGCGGCGGGGGGAGTTCGAGCTTGTGGCGGTAGTAGAATGGCAGGTCGTCGTTGGCGACGGCCCGCCACAGGCCCACACGGGCGGCACGGGCGCTGGCCTGCACCTTGGCGAAATCGGCCGCGAACTGGTGGTCGTACCGCGGGTCGGCGTAGCCGTAGCCTTGGGCGATGAGCACGCGGTTGAGCATTCGCCCGTCCGGCAGGATGACGTACGCCAGCAGGCGGTTGTACTCCTTGTTGTCGCGGGTGCGGCCGGTCGGCTCGAGCTGGAGCGTCACCTGCTCGTCGAGCGCGAGCTGCCGCGTGAAGGCGGACGCCTCGGCCCCAAAGTGCTGGGTGGGCTTATCGGGGTAGACGGCCTCGGGCGTGTCGACGCCCCACAGGCGGATGCGGGTGTTGTCGTATCGGCCGTCGGGTATGGCCACGTCCAGCGTGTCGCCGTCGATCACGCGGACGACGCGGCAGGTGACGCCGTCATACTTGGCGCGGTCGTCGAGCGGGCGCCGGGCGAACAGGCCGGCCCGATCGGCGAGAACTAGCGCGATGACGAGCGTAGCCGCCACCGCCAGCCGGCCCGCCCTCCGCAGCAGGCGACGCCGGCGGCGCTGTTCGTGCGTCAACTTGGCGGGCGGCGTGGCCATCGCAGCGGCGCGGACCTACTTGCGGCGGGCGCCCTTGGCGCTCTTGGGCTTGGCCCGCTTGAGTGTCTTCTTGGCGGTTTTCTTGGCAGCTTTCTTGGCGCCCTTCCGGCCGGCCTTCTTGGCGGGGGTCTTCCGGTCAGCGACGTTCCGCTTGGCCTTTCTGGCGGCGGTCTTGGGAGACACGCGCGGCTCGTGAATGTACTGCCCGCGCCCCAGGCCGAACGCCGCGTGGACCGTCCGCAGGGCCTTCTTGCCGTCTTTGCCGTCGACCATGCAGGAGACCTTGATCTCGCTGGTGGTGATGTTCTCGATGTTGACGCCGGCCTTGCCCAGCGCGGCGAACATCTTCTGGGCCACGCCGGAGTGCGTCCGCATGCCGCCGCCGACTATCGACACCTTTGCCAGGTGGTCCTCGTAGACTGCCGTGCACTTCAGGTCCTTCGTCAGGTGGTCGAGCACGTGCTTCGTGTCCGGCAGGTCGGTCAGGTCGATGGTGAAGGCGACCGTGGCGGTCTTGGCGTCGACGACGGTCTGGATGATGTCGTCCACGATGATGTTGTGGTCGGCGACGACCTTGAATATTTTCGCGACGATGCCGGGCTTGTTCGGCGTGCCGGTGAGGGTAACGCGGCCTAGCTTCTCTTTCAGCGCGGCCCCGACGACGACGATTCTCTCCATGGTTTCGTTGGCAGGCACGATCATGGTTCCTTTACGATTGTGGTTGCTGTTTCGCACGTGTATGGGGACGTTGTACTGCATGGCCAGCTCGACCGCACGGTCCTGCAAGACGGCGGCCCCCAACTGGGCCATCTGGAGCATTTCCTCGTAGCTTATCCGGTCGATCTTGCGCGCGTCGGACACGATTCGCGGGTCGGACGTGAAGATGCCGTCCACGTCCGTGAAGTTCTCGCACTGCCCGCCCAGGGCTGCGGCCAAGGCGACCATCGACACGTTCGATCCGCCTCTCCCGAGCGTGGTGATGTCGCCTTCGGGCGTGACGCCCTGAAAGCCCGCGACGATCACGATTCGTCCGGCGTCGAGGTGCTGTTGAATCCGCCGGGCGTCGATGCTCTTGACGCGCGCCCGCGTGTGGACCTCGTCGGTTATCATCCGCACCTGCCCGCCGGTGAGGCTTATCGCGTCGACGCCGGCGGTGTGCATGGCCATTGCCATCAGCGCGATCGTCATCTGCTCGCCGGTGGCGAGCAACTGGTCCATCTCACGCCGGGGCGGGCTGGGCGTCATCTGCCGGGCCAGGTCGATGAGCTGGTCGGTCGTCTTGCCCATGGCGGAGACGACCACGACGACCTGGTTGCCGGCCTTCTTGCTTTCAATGGCGCGACGGGCCGCCCGGCGGATCTTGTTCGTGTCCGCAATGCTCGTGCCGCCGAACTTCATCACTACGATGCTCATGGTCATCTCACTGTCAGGAAGTACTCCATCAGCTCGTGGCCTCGCCGGATGTGCAGGTCGGACGATTCGGCCGTTTCTTCGCAATACGGCTGGCGGATGAAAGCTTCCACGCCGAGCCCGCCGATGGCGAAGGGCACAGGCTCAGCCGTGCGGCGGCGATGCTCGCACGGCGTGGCGTGGGTGGGGGCCACCAGCATTCGCCAGGATTCGCCTTCGGCCCGCAGGCGTCGCAGCACGGGGCCGACGATTTGCTTGTCGATGGCCTCGATGGCGGCGACCTTGCCGGTCGGGTCGCCGGCCAGGCCCGCGCGGTCCGCGGCGGACGTGTGGACGCACACGATGTCGAGCTCGTTCAGAAGGTCGGCGGCGGCGCAGCCCATTTCGCCGAGGTCTCCGTCGTAGTGGGCGCCGGCGGCGGTATCAGCCGTTTGCCAGCCGATTAGGCTAGCCAGCCCCCGCACGAGTGGGTCGCCGGCGACGATTGCTCCGGTCAGGCCGAAGCGATCTTCGAACGCAAGCAGCGCCCGGGCCTGCCCCGCCCCCCACAGCCACATGTCCGTGACGGGGCTCTCGCCGAGCTCGCGACGGACAGTGTTGATTTCGTGATCGGCCAACAGCTCGCGTGCCGTTTGCAGGATAAGGTCGAGTTGCTGCTTGCCGCGCCCGCGAGGTGCGGCGTTGGCGACGGCCTGGCCCACAACCGAATGCGGCGGGACGGTCCGCACCTTGATTTCCTCTTCCGAGATCATCAGGTGCCGCCAGCCCTGCCCGCAAAGCAAGCGCACTTTGGCGCCGCCCAGGGCTTCGTTGAGCTCGTCGATCAGTTGGGCGGCCTCCCGCGTGGAAACGCCCCCGGCCGTCGGGTCGATTAACACCCCGTCGATGACCGTCACCAGCGAGCAGCAGAAGACCCAGTCGGTCGCCTCCACGTGCACGCGTAGCCCGGCCGCTTCCATCGGCCCGGCGGCCAGAGCGCACTCGGCCGGGTCGTAGCCGAACATGGCGCCTGCGGCCGCCGCCATGTCGAACGGCGCACGGGGTGGGCACAGGGCGACCGTTCCGCATCGGCCGTTGCCCGCAAGCCAGTCGATGCTCGGCGTGTCGGCAAGCTCCAGCGGCGTTCGCGGCGGGTCGCCGGTCCGTTGGTCGGCCGCACCGTCGGGAATGATGATCGCGTATTTCACGGTAGCTCCCTGCCCGCTCGTGCGGATGCGCGAGAGGCATGGTATTCGCCGGCGGCCCGCTCGTCAACCCGCGCGGCCGCCCGGGCAGGCGCGGGTGGCACGTCGTTTTTGCGCGCAAAGGCCCGCGTCAGCGAGGGCAGGAGCGAGGAAAATTTAAATTCTTAGTCCACAGGCCGGCCATCGCTTGCCGCAGGCGCCGACGGCCAGTGACCTCATTTGCGCGCAAAAACGGCGTCATTGGCCCAAGTATGGGGGGCCCATCGACGGGCTCCCGGCTTCGTTCCTGTGAATCGGAACTACGCCGGACTCCGCAGGGCGGGGCGTCACGTGCGATAGGCACGACCGACGTTTGCTGTTTGACAATTGAATAGTGTATGAGCGACAGGCAGAGCCTAGATGTCCAGCGTCGCGATGACGGGCGCGTGGTCGGAGGGCTTGTCGTCCTTCGTGCCCCTGCGCTGGTCGCGGTCGACCTCGACGGCCGTGCACTTGCCCGCCAGCGGCGCGGTGGTCAGCAGCAGGTCCAGCCGCAGGCCGTCGTGCCGCTGAAAGGCCATCCGGCGGTAGTCCCACCATGAATGCACCCCGCCGGCGGGGTGATGCTCCGCCAGCAGGTCGACCAGGCCCCAGGCGAGCAGCTCGGCCAGGGCGGCGCGGGCGTCGGGGTGGCACAGCACGCTGTCGGCCCAGGCGTCGGGGCGGGCTACGTCGCAGTCGCGCGGGGCGATGTTGAAATCGCGGCAGACGATTAGCTTGTCCGACGGGTCGGCCGATCGGGCGAGCCAGTCGCCCAGGCGG
>Ga0114919_10004711_pt1 | contig 10940 bp, 8 predicted proteins | sample BlataG_FD_88682 | JGI IMG/M metagenome (GOLD analysis project Ga0114919, IMG submission 88682) | Deep subsurface microbial communities from Black Sea to uncover new lineages of life (NeLLi) - Black_00105 metaG | ecosystem: Environmental > Aquatic > Marine > Oceanic > Sediment | place: Atlantic...
GGAACGGGTCGCAGCTTTAGACGACCCAGACAGGGTTCACGTTGAAGAAGCCTTATCAACTTATTTACCACGAGCTGTATATGCCCTATTCACAATAATAAATAAACTGGATAATCTACCGCCAAACCGCCACCGGGCACTCGCAGCTTTGATACTTCCTGTATTCGATAAAGCGAACACTTTATGGCAATACCCCACAGAACGGACTCGCCCCCGGAGATTGAATATACCGTCCCAATTTCGGGAAAATAATATTTGGCTTGAACTGGAGAATGCAGTTTCACTCTGGACCCAAAATACTTCGGTAAAGGAACTGGATTATTTTTCAATTCCTATAACTTCTTGGCCGAATCTTCCACCTAATAGCGGCGGAATTTGTATATTTGATGGTCGGCTAAACGACCTGGTCAATCAACTTCTTGAAGATCCCCTCACTATTGATATAAAAGCTGTTTCGGGAGCCCTACCTCGCCCAAATCAGGCTTATTGGTCGTTATCGGCCTTATGGGCGGGTTGGTTATGGGGGCGTGATGAAGCCGCGAAACTTAAAGGCGTCCTTCGGCGACGCAGATACGATTGGGCTTGGCACTGTACTGCCTTGCAAAGTGCATATTCCGGATTGATTAAGATATTGAGACCCGGCATTCCAATCATGGGTATTATTGGTGAAGCCGAAGCAGGGTTTATTTCTGCTGCTATCATAGCAGCTTGTATGGCCGGATTCAAACTTTTAAATGTTTCATTGCGTGAAGAGATTGGACAAGCCCAGCTCTATTGGATACGGAGCATTGAGCAAGATATTATTAATAATAAAACAGAGCCAGAATCCGATTTTGAATTAATTAGCTTGTTCCATCAGGCAGCCGATAACTATATGCGTGCTTGTTGCGAACCTGTCAGCTATCTCAGATTAGAAAGTGCTGTTCTATTTTCTCTAGCGGAATCGGACAAGACGGTGATAACCCCCAAATTAGATTCACCTTCGAATTTACTCGCTCGGATAAATAACACCTTCCAGGAATTGCTCTTTAAAAAGAATGTATATATTAGATATGGTGGAAGCGAACACTCGCTGGATACCGCCAATTACTGGTTATCAGACGAAGATAGTGGAAAAATATATAAGAGCGGTAAGTTCTTTACATTATCCGACCAGGTGGAAATCAAAGTTGCCAATTTCTTGCTGGAGCATCCTGGGTGTTCATTTTCCGAAATAGACAAATCTTCTTGTCAAGCTTTCCCTGGTCTTCTAACGCCTGAACGAGATCTGGTCCTTCAATGTATGAAATCATATGGGAAACTTAATACACATAAAAGCGACACTTGGAAATTACGCACCCAAGATACAACTGAGGGCCGGAGTGAAGATATGACTGAGATGAAGTATCACCTTGAGCAAATCGGAATTTATTTGAAGTATGAAATATCACGATTTGAAGCCGAACAATTAAAACTGGAGATGCCGCTATCGGTTTCTGTTCTGCCATCCTTAACTTGGCATGATGCTGACGGTGAAGTTAAATTCGAATTTTATGTGATTTCAACTGCAGTAATAAATAATATAGTCTTTCAGTTTAACAATTTTCGGATTGGGGGATTGAATTTTGATAATTCACAATTAAAAAGGTTTATAGTCCTCCCTGGTGGTAGGGCAGGTTTATTAGGTTACAAACTCCAGAAAGATGTACATTTAAGAGCTGCGGTTGAATCTAGATGGCAATTTCTGAAATTTCGGAATTTACGCAGACTCTCTGAAAATAGCCTCCTTACTCGGGATAATCTTCAACATTATCTTGACCTCGATCCATTGGCAAACACTGATCCACAGATGACTTTTATTTAGTTAATATTTACAATCTTGGTGATTTATAACAAAGATTTAGGAATATCCGATCTAACTATATAAAAATGTAAGTCCTTTGTGAAATTACCTCCCAGATGGGGCAAGTTCTGATCCCCCGGTTAGTGTTGGAGTTTCTTCGCTGGTTGGTGTAGGTGTATGATCTACGATAGGGGTGGATGTATTCGTCTGGGTTGGTACCTTACTGGGTATTAGGGTTTTTGTAGGAGTTATCGTTGGAGTAGGAGTGAAAGTTGGGGTTTGCGTAGAAGTATTTGTGGGCGTTGGAGTGGGAGTTGGAATTTGAAGATTCAAATGCAGCAAAGTCTCAGCATAAGTATCTTCAGTGCTATATACGGTAAGTCTCAAAGTGATAACACCTTCTGGAATGTCCTCCAAATCCCAACTATAGAGTAGTTCAGGATGATTTATTCGTTCTTCACCTTTTGCTAAAGTCTTCCATTCAACTGGGTCTTCCCCCTTTCCGTATTCCAATTGTACAAAATCAAATCCCTCAGTTCCGTCTGCCATCCCATATATGTCTAACGGACTGGATGTGATAGTCTCATAATCTTCTGGAGAAGTGAAAGCCAATATTGGTCGAGGATCATCCGCTTGACATTCACGATTTGGCGTAAATTTGACTGGATCTTGAAAACCCATATCTTCAGCCCAGGTCTGTCCTTCAGGATTCTTTTTAATCCATTTCCTAGCCCAAGGATCAGTTACATTCAGGGCGAATTCATTTTCGACAAAATCTGAACATGCAGAAGATGCCCGCAGTCCGGTCCACGTATCCAACAATATTTTCTGCCAAAGGTCTTCTTCTTTCGGCAAAGGAGGTTGATCAGCCGCAAACAACTCGCTCGTTTGCTTTGGACACCATTTCGACGGTAATGTGCCTGAAATCGCACAGATAACCTGCTCCATAATCCCACCAGGCCTTGTAAATTGTGTTGGATTACCGCCGGTAAGTTGTTGTACCGCAGATGTAGTGAATTCTGCCCAGATTGGTGCCGCACCATTAAGTCCACTGACATTCTGCATAGGAGTGTAATCAGCATTCCCTACCCAAACCCCTACTGCAATATCAGGATTGTATCCAATTGTCAAACTGTCACGAAAATCATTGGTCGTACCAGTTTTTGAAGCAGAAGGGAACGGTAAATTGAGAACCGAATTCGATCCAAATGCAGGTGTCCTGGCATTGTTATCAGAAAGTATCGACGTGATCAAGTAGGCATTTTCAGGTTTAAGCACCTGTTCACCAGCTTGTTGATTATATTCATATACTAGATTCCCTTCGTGATCCAGGATACGTGTAATAGCTACCGGTGGTATTAGTCTTCCATTGTTGGCGAGTGTTGCATAAACGTTGGTTAATTCAAGCAATTTAACTTCTCCACCACCTAAGGTTAATGAAAGACCATAATCATCTTGATTTAAGGTTGAAATACCCAATCTCTTCGCGAGCGATATAAATCCATCATCCCATCCGTTTGCTGGGTCACCATATATCCCCACAGATGCAAGGGTTTTGACTGCTGGCACATTATATGAGTTTGCCAAAGCTGAACGCACGGTAACAGGACCGTGGAATCGCCCATCAAAATTGACCGGTTTATAAGGTGGACGATTATCATCTGGTCGACCTGATGGAGGAAATTCGGATGGCACATCCCAAATTAATGTTGCTGGTGTCCATCCATTTTCAAACGCTGCCAGATAAGTGATCGGTTTAATTGCCGACCCAGGTTGGCGAGGACTTATCGCCATATTCACTTGTCCAGAAATCTCTTCACTCGTATAATCCGCCGAACCAACCATAGCAAGAATTTCTCCCGTCGCCGGACTTATTGCTACCAATGCGCCATCATTTGCATTCTTATCTGAAAGAGACTTAATATGCTCCTGGAGGCTGTCCTCAGCCATCTTTTGCATTCCAGGATCTAGGGTTGTATATACTGTGAAACCTGCTCTATAAATTGTTTGGGAATCATATTGCTCCTCGAGTAGAGAACGAACATAATTCACCCAATGAGGTGATCGGATTTCTATGTTAGGCGACTTGAACTCAAAATTCTTGGTTGCAACCGCAGCATTTGTGACATCTACTGGGTCCAGACAAATCCGTTGCGGATTATTACTCACATAAATACACCCCTGCTCCTGACTATCCTGGTACATAAGGACAAGCACATCCTCTTGGCGAGAAAATGTGACCTCTCGGTTAGTATATACGTCATATACAGCGGGTGCTTGCGGCAGTCCGGCTATAAACGCTGCCTGACCCAGCGTCAATTTATCCGCCGTCGTTCCAAAATAAGTTTCTGCTGCGGCTTGTACTCCATAAGCCAGGTTCCCGTAATAAATTTCATTCAAATAAAGTTCAAGGATTTCATCTTTTGAATATCTACGCGTAATTTCGGCTGCAAGAATGGCTTCGCGAATTTTTCGTTGGTAGGTTTGTTCACTGCGCTCCTCTGGTGTAAAAAGCAAAGCTCTGGACAACTGTTGGGTGATAGTCGAAGCTCCCGATACAGTCTCTCCACCTTGATAATTCTGCATGAAAGCTCGCACAATTGCAGATGTATCAAATCCAGGATGACTGTAAAATCCTTTATCTTCCGTGGCAACTGTCGCGGCAACGAGAAATGGTGAAATTTTCTCTAGGGGGATGTAGGTGCGTCTTCCTGCGTTTGGATCTAAAATTTCATATAGAACATTCCCATTACGATCAAGAATACGTGTTGTCTCAAATTGAGATACGTGCTGTCGTAAATCACTGATGTCTGGTAATGTAGATGCAATCTGATAATACTGATAGAGTCCTATAGATGCGGCACACAGTATCACCAGTATCAAAACAAACAAACTGACAAATGACACACGCAGGAAGCAACCTAAAGCTCTCTTCCCTGTTTTAAGTTTCCTTTCTGGTTTCTTACGCTTCTTATTGAGTACCGTTGGATAAATTGGTGGTGGTACATTTACCTGCGTTGGGGTTTTGCTAGTTGACTGTAATGACTCCGTTGGTTCTGCATGCGTTTTTATAACATCACTCCCCTCATGCCGGTTCGAATTTGGATGTCCGCCAACACGAACAGGAGCCGTGTCATCCAAAGTCGATTTATTTTGCGCTCTTTTCTCCACCTCTAGCTCAGTAATATCTGCGTTTTCCTCTGTCAGAACACCCGTCGATTCCGGCACCTCCAGTCCTTTAATGTCCTCCTCAGACAAAGATTTACCCTCTTCGAGATCGTTTTCGGAAAGCAGGCGTCTAAAACGCTCACCAGGAGATTCCTCTTGATTCAGATGCGAAGTTTCGGTCATTACTTTAAGAATAATATTCCGAGATCAACTATAAAAGCTGATGCTCATACAGTTAAACTTGGTTGAGCAGCGATAAGAACTACCCAGGTACCTTTCATGACCGTATCAGATGCTTGGTTTTTTACACTTAATTCGATTTCAACTGAACCGCCACCAATACGAGACATTGCTTTGGTCCCTTTCACATCCAATTCGACATGAATAGTATCGCTAATAAACAAAGGCTTGATAAATTTCCAATTTTTAATCTCTCTAAATGCAATAACCGTGCCTTCCATCACTCCAGTCTGGGTAGCCAATCCAGAACTGATCGCCACGCCCAGCAATCCATGTGCAACCCGCTGACTAAAAGGTGAAACTTTGCTGTACTCAGAATCTGTGTGTATTTGGTTATAATCACCAGATAGTCCAGCAAAATTGACGAGATCTGCTTCAGTAATTGTGCGACCGGCAGTAATAATCTTTTGTCCTGCTTCAAAATCCTCAAAATACCTACCACGAGGTTTAGCTTGTGAAAAGCTCATTTCAAATCTCCTTTTCTATTAACATGTATTTGAAAAAATATTTTCCGATTCTAGCATAAAAAAACATCCAATACCTTTGACTGTTTAGTCAACTTACTATTACAATGAAGATATGTATGAATGGAATTTGACAAACGGCGATCCACTTTCGTTAACCATTGCAACAGATGCACGCCTTGTGACTCCTGATTATTCAGATGATCAGATATGGGAGCTAAAAATTGGGGGAGGCGACCCTCCTGCATTGGCGTTGCAAACCACGTTTGGTTTAAGAGCGCGAAACTTCCGTCTCTTCCCACGCTTCTCACTTAACGGAACAACTCTTACTGATCCAGCTACTTTTTTTCATCCTCCACAAATCAAGAATGTGTGTCCAAGTTATTTAGCTCTATTGTACTCGCCCTTTACAAATATAGACGTCGAATCGAAGTATTGGGTTCCCACATCCAAGGGTGTAGCCGGATGTATGAATGTCCTAAATAATAGTAATTCTACTCAGAATATTCACATAGAATGGGTTGCCCAACTAACTCCTACAAATGGAGAACGTATGACAGTGATGCAAATGCAAGCTGCTCCTGTCCTCTCCGGCATTACGGATGGAATTGCCCCAATTGTTTTCCTCACTGGAGGCTCAAAATCAGGAAGTGGGTCATATCCATCCTTATTATTGGCTATGGAAATCCAACCGGGTGATTCACGAAATTTTAAATGGATCCATGCAGCCTTATCAAATCCAGAATCTTCATTCGCATTAGTACGCAAGATTGCCAACAGGAGATGGGATGCCGAATTTACCCGTTTGGAGATGATCAACAACGGTCTCATTAATATTCACACCGGCAATCCAGATTGGGATGCAGCGTTGATGCTATCTCAAAAACAAGCTTTCGGGCTTATTCTTGGTTCTTCGAAGCAACTTCCTCAAAATACATTTGTTACAAGCCGGAACCCGGACCAGGGTAATTCTTTGCGAGGTGACGGCAGTGATTACGATCATCTTTGGAATGGGCAAACGCCATTGGATGCCTATCAATTAATAAATATAATATTGCCAACCGCCCCAAATTTGGCAAAGGGTATTATCCAAAACTTTCTGTCTATTCAAGAGCAAAATGGTTTCATTGATTGGAAACCAGGTTTAGCTGGTCAGAAAAGCGGTTTGCTCGCGACCCCCATATTGTCAACTCTTACCTGGCAAATCTACAAGTACACAGAAGATAAATCATTTCTGGAAGATAATTTTGATAATCTACTGAAATTCATTAGATTGTGGTTCTCCGAGGGCAATGACAAAGATTCTGATGGAGTCCCTGAATGGCAACACCCTTTTCAAACAGGATTTGATGACCATCAGATCTATTCGTCCTGGCATGAATGGTCAAGGGGTGTTGATATCTGTACATCAGAAAATCCTGGCTTATGTGCTTTTCTCTTTCGCGAATGCAAAGCGCTAATTCAAATTGCCGAATTGCTCAAACAGGATAATCAAGTAGCCGAATTTAAATTACACCTTGACAACTTACACAGGGCGATCGATATGTCATGGGATGACAATGATGCAACATATCAGGACTGGGATCGAGATACTCACTACTGCTCAAAGGGTGAATTGATTGGTAAGCGCACAGGACCAGGAATCATCTTTATTAACAAAGGTTACGAAAACCCGATCCGAGTGCATATTTTAATTCAATCCATATGTGAAACTTCTCGTCAACCTGTTATATATATCCATGGGACGAGTACTTCAGGCAATCACCGTGTTGAACGGATACTATCCAAGCATTTTAAATGGCATCTTGGAATCGGGAGAATGACTGGCAGGAGTATATATGCTTCCCTAGAACAACTAGAAATCCAAAACATTAATCCCAATGATCAAGTCCTAATTTATATCGCTGGTTACAATAATTTAAATCAAACGCTATTCCTACCTCTCTGGGCAGGGATACCTGACGCAAGTAAAGCTCATTCAATTATCGAAAAAAATATAACAAATCCAGATCGTTTTTGGCGTCCTTTCGGAATACGTGCTTGTGCCAATCCTCCATCTACTCCACTAGTAAATGTCTGCAATAGCGTTCACATGAGGTGGAATCTTTTGACAGGTGAAGGTATATTGAATTACGGATATCGAGACATAGCTGCTGACTTATTCTCTCGGATAATAGCCGGAATCGTTATTAATCTTAAAAATGAAGGAGCATTTCGACAGTATTATCATGCAGATTCAGGTGAAGGATTAGGGGAACGCGGAGCATTATCTGGTCTGGCTCCTCTAGGATTCTTTTTAGAAACTCTCGGAGTGCGTTTAATCTCTTCCCACAAAGTTGCATTAGCTGGATATAATCCTTTCCCCTGGCCGGTTACGGTAAAATATCGTGGAATATCAATCCTCCGGCAAAAAGAAAAAACGATGGTGACATTCCCGGACGGACAAATAGTCAATGTCATTGATCCTGATCCTCAGATTATTTCTATGAGAATGGAATAATCTTTCTTGGATCTGAAACAATAATCACAAGTAATCATCCAATCGGAATTTCAATCCAAAGAATTGAATATGGTGCTACAATTATAGAAGGTTCTCCTGATCACCTGCCGTATTCCACTCTATTGACTGGGGGAGAGGCTAACATATTCACCAGAGATATCGAACGTTGTGAGGAATTCTATTGAAAATATTGCTCAAAATTAACTTTGACCGAGATAGATGATTTTAAAGCCCACATTGTCGCCTAAATTTCCAGTTACCTGGATTTCCTCAACTTTAATTTTAATTATTCGTGAAATTCCTGAACCTGGTAAGTGAAGACTTGCAGCTCTTTTGACCGCCACATATCTGTTGGAACACCCATCTTCTGACATAAATGTTCCATGAATAATTGCTTACGCGGGATTTTAGACCAAACTTGGGGTAAAAATGTTGCCCGCTGAGATCCATCTGTTAAGATCACACCATCAATATCCGGATGTAGTTGCTTCAGAAGATCCTCGGGAGAGGAATAATCTAATTCTTGCGGTAACGTTAATCGAGATATTTCAATCTTCACATCAGAAAGCTCTTCAGGATTTAAAGGCTGAAACCGATAATCTCGAAGGGCGGCTGCAATTGTATGTTCACGTACATCCTCGGCTAATGGTAGATAAGGTTCAAGAGTCCCAATGCATCCCCGTAAAGAGCCACTTCGAGTAAGTGTGACAAAAGTAGCACCTTGTTCCCTTAATCGAGAGGGAAGCTCCTCAAAATCTAGTGGTTCTAATGGTTCCCCATTGACAGCTTGTTCCAAAGACTGCCTTGCTATTCTCAATAACAACGAGCACTCTTCAATTGAAAGTTCATCATCCATTTTGAAATCCCCTGTAAAGAGAAAAAATTTGAGATGTCTGTTGGATTTTATTTCTTATAAAATGCCTAAATTCATCATACAATTCTCTTAGGCAGAAGTCAAGATCAGAGATTTTATTTGCTTATCATTTATTACTCATCCCCCCTGTGCAAAATATCGTCTTTATGCTAAAATCTCAGCTTAGCTATGCCTTATTGTGGCTTGCTTTTCGCTCCTGTCTCACCAACGGTGACCATCAGGGGCAATCCCGAGGAAAGGAGGCATTCCCGTGCGTCAATATGAACTGATATTCATTGTCCATCCGGATCTAGACGATGATGCTTTGAAAGAGGTCATCGATCGCGTCTCAAGCTGGATTTCTGATGAAGACGGTGAGATTACGAACACCGAGTTGTGGGGAAAGCGTAAGCTTGCTTACCTTATCCGCAAACAAACTGAGGGAATTTATGTAGTTATGCAAATAATGATGACCATGACTACTGACTCTCAGTTGGAACGCAATTTAAGATATCTTGAACCCATCATGCGCTATTCAATTATCGCAATATAGTTAAGGTATCAAGATGTTCTTGTCAATTTTGGTTCTCTGAGAGTAAATCTCAAAGAGTCGAGGATTAAATAAAGTATTAATTATTGGACAACTAGGAAGTAGCCCCGAAATGCGCTTTACACCTTCCGGTTGTCCGATTCCGACAATCAACGTATGTTCCCATCGTATCTGGAATACTTCTGATGGTGAGAGAAGCTCAGAAATCGAATGGTTTAGCTTAGTGGCGTGGAGTAATTTAGCTGAAAGATGCAAACAATATCTTTCAAAGGGCAGCCTGGTATTTATTGAAGATCGACTGCATTCACACCATTGGTAAGATCAGAAAGGGAACAGACATTGTGAAACAGAAATTGATGCCAATGAAATGATTATGTTTGACAAACTTCCCGAAAAGAACAATTTTGAAGCCAGTATCAAGATTATTTCTAATAATGAATTGTAAGACCGATGATTTGTAAATGACACAGTAAATTTAGCACATCTTGCAAGGAGAAATATTGTGCCTTATCAAACAAACCGTAGTAACAATGAGACGCCCTTGAGGCGCTTCTACGCTCGTCCACGCTTCTGTCAGTTCTGTACTGACAAAAGCGTAAAGCTCGATTATAAAAATGTTGAATTGCTTCAGCGATTCATTACCGACAATGCTAAGATCCGACCAAGAAGGCAAACGGGTACATGCGCAAAACACCAGCGAGAACTGGCACGCGCAATTAAACGCGCTCGTCATATCGCATTGTTGCCATTTACAGGTGAAATATTGCGTTAATAACTAGTCCGATTACCAGCGCGGGGCATACGACACATGTCTATGCCCCGCAATTATGTATTAACTATACCTAGCTAATTGAGGTCTCATTATGGCAAAAAACCCCAAAAAAAGAATAGCTCCAACCAAAAAACATATGGCTCGAGTAGAGCGCGAACGTCGTGAAAGAAACATAATATATATCGTAAGCGCAGTTGTAATTACTACAGTATTGGCACTTGTTCTATACGGAATTGTTGATCAGAAATTTCTAAAAGCACGCCGTTCTGTGGCCATAGTCAATGATGAAAAAATCTCTGTCTCTGAATATCAAGGTCAAACACGCTTGGCGCGTTATAACTTAATTCAGAGCGCGGAGAGAATATACCAACTGGCACAAATCATGGGAAATGACCCTAGCTCCCAAGCATCTGTGGCAAACCAGCTTCAACAAATAGATGAACAACTGTTTCCACAAGCAATTGGCAGACAGATGATCGATCAAGTGGTAGATGATTTATTGATTAAACAAGAAGCTTCACGATTGAGAATTACAGTCTCCGAAGATGAGGTTATTGAGGAATTGGAAGAA
>Ga0114919_10004713_pt1 | contig 10936 bp, 6 predicted proteins | sample BlataG_FD_88682 | JGI IMG/M metagenome (GOLD analysis project Ga0114919, IMG submission 88682) | Deep subsurface microbial communities from Black Sea to uncover new lineages of life (NeLLi) - Black_00105 metaG | ecosystem: Environmental > Aquatic > Marine > Oceanic > Sediment | place: Atlantic...
AAGTTGTAGGTGAGGAAGCGTTTGGATTTCTCCTTCTTTATCTCCCAATACTAATTATTGCTACACTTGCTACTGCTGCCACATGGCCGAAGGGTTGGCTTACGGGCTTGGTATTTCTTTTAGGGCTTTGTGTCTGCATCCCGATTGCTATAACACAAGGCACTGAGTGGGAGACGACATGGAGTTATGGTGTACTCTCACACAAAGAACTTGTCGGGTTCACGCCACTTTTTCCATTAGTTTTGGCAACACCCTTCGCTGCTTTGGGAGCGATTAATGGATATCGGGTCGGTAGATCGATTGGCGAGAAAGTGGATGAGCGTGAGCAGGAAAAAAGGTTATATCAACAAAAGATAGATGCATATAAGAGAAAACTACAACAATGGAAATCAGAAGGCTATAATGTATCTGAGTTAGAGGAGATGTTGAAATGAAGGACTTATCTCAAATAGAACGCAAGTTTAAAGAATACGAAATTAAAATACAGAAACTAAAACAGTTTGATATGGAACTGCATTCATTGGATATAAAAGGATTTGACTCTGAAGTCTCCTCAATAAGAAAAAAAATAAAGGATCTAAGAAAAGTGGATGAAGTGGAAATAGAAATTTCACTGTTAAAGAAGAAAATAAAAGAAGAAATTAAAAACCTAATTTATGAAACAGAGAATATAATCAGAAATGCGATAGCTAATGCTACTAATGCTAAAGATCAAGTGAGGTTAAGTGCACTTAAATTATTGCAAGCTGAACTTTTCGATTTATCTCAAAAATTTGAGACTGGCACAATCTCATTTGCAGATACGGAAACAAGAATTTTAGATTTTAAGGAGGAGGCTGAAATTCTTAGTATTCCCACTCCTGAAGAAATACCAAAAGAGACTTATTATGATATTTTAGGTGTAAGCCCTAGGGCAAGTCAAGATGAAATTAAAGAGGCATATAGAAAAAGAATAATAAAATATCATCCTGATACAATGGGCTTATGGGCTAAAACTGATAAAGTACCAGAATGGATTAAGAAAGAATCCGATGAAATGACCAAAAAATTAAATAAGGCTTACGAAGTATTAAGTGACGAAAATAAAAGGAGAGATTATGACAGAGCAATAGGGGTATAATTTAAATGAAAAATATAGTAGAAATAAAGAAAAAGCAAAAAGAAGTTTTAGAAAGAATAAGAAAGAGAAGTGCCAACATTGTTACAAAAGAAATAAGTGAATCTACTTCTGAATCGTTAGCACTCGATTTCCGATGTTCCACTACTGGAAGAGATTTCACAATCTTTCTTGGGAGAGAACTTCGGGGTAAACTGTACAAGGTAGTTAAAATAGTTACAGATGATGTGGCATCTCGTTCAAGCTCCTCGTTATTTACACCAAAAACGATAGACATCGATATAAATGAAATAGAATATGGCGGTATAAAATGTCCATATTGCGATGGTGGAGAGCGGAGTTTTATAAAATGTGAATGCGGAAAACTCTCCTGTGCTGGAGGAGTGAAAGAATGTAACGGTAAATATCTTCATAAATGTCCTTGGTGTGTGACTGAAGGATACATTGAGGGAGATATTCAGGAGGTGAGTGGAAAAATGGTGAATAAGGTGAAAATTATAGAAGAGAAAGATAGAAAAAAATTAAATAGTGACAAAAGATATGCTACTCTAATAGAAACTAGGTGATAAAAATGAGATGTCCAAGATGTGGTGGCAAGGGGACAATTACATGTCCAAGATGTGGAGGAAAAGGATATTTTTCAGCTCCTTTTTGCAAAACTGAAACTTGCAGTACCTGTGGAGGATCGGGAGAAGTCAGATGCCCTAACTGTGGTGGTACAGGACAGGTTTCTAGATAATTTTACATCAATTAATCTAAGTATTTTCTATATCCCCCAAATACTTCAAAAATTGGGTATGAGCCCTAGTTTTTCATCATAGTTTTTGTAAATGATTTTGTATATTTCTTTAACCTCGCCAATTTTTTGTAATCAATGCGAGAAAGGTAAGGTGAAAATATGAAAGAAAAAAAACAAATAATACCGTCTTCCCTAAAAGAGCAGTTTATCTCTGAAATTGGGGAAGATCTAGAAAATATAAAATTTAGAGTAGTGAATAAAAAATGCACTGAATGCGGCAACGATAAGATAGTCATAGCAGCTACAGAGGATGGAAGAAGATTCGCAATATGTCCTGTATGTCTGGCTTACAAAGAACTGAGGATGAGAGAGAAGAACTTCATGGACCGTTTCTCAATTTTTTCGAATAACAAAAAAATCAATGTTAATAGTTGAGTCATTTTATTTGTTTTTAAATCAATTTTAAAGGGTTGATCAATATCTTTTTGAGAGTATTTTTAAAAAATCGTTGATATCTTGAATTTCCTAAAACTATTTCAACATAATCCTTTGCAATTGTTTTGTCATTAGACAAAAGTTTAATAAATCTTTTTGAGTCAAGTTTAACTATCTTTACTAAAATTCTTGCATATCTTAAGTTGCTTGTTATCTCTTCCTCTATCTTTTTGGTGTAATTATCGATTTTATTATTAATTATACATCTTGCAGCGATTTCACCACTTTGGATTGCATAAGATATTCCCTCACCTAAAAATGGGTCAACTAAGCCTGCAGTATCTCCAAGGAAAAGTGCTTTTCCCCTTGCAAAATTTCGTGAAATCCCTCCTGTTCCAGGTATTCTCCAAGCATTTATCTTTAAATTCTCTGTTGATCTTGTATATCCATAATTTTTCACAAAAGAGTCAAACAATTGTCTTAAATTAGATGCATCTTTGAGCACAGTACCTGTGCCAATTGAAGCATGACCACCCTTATCAAAAAACCAAGCATATCCCCATTTGATCCCACCAAAATAAAAATTGAGAGATGATGGCGGAGGCTCATAGTCTGTTATATTTGACTCAATACATAAACCTACTTCATCATCATTCCATTTATTTCTAAACCCAAGTAATTTTGCAGATGTACCATTTACACCATCTGCACATAAGAGATATTTGGATTTGACACTAAAATCGTCCCCTTTTATTATGAATTGTGAGTTTTCTTTTTTGATATTTTTAACCATTGAATTTTGTTTTAATTCCGAACCTTTTGAAATTGCATCCTGAACAATAGCATAATCAAACTCATCTCTATCTGTAAGATATGCTGCTTCAATGTCAAATTTTATATTCGCTAAATTTTCGATTGAATCAAAATCAAAAGTTCCAAGTTGCATTGAATTACATTTTTTAAAAGTCTTTAGTTTAGATAGTTTTATATTTGCACTCTCTAAGATTGACATTGCTCTTTTAGAAACAGCTCCACCACAAATCTTCGGTCTTGGAAGTTTTTCTTTCTCTATTAGTAATATGTCAATATCACTGTCTGCTAATATCGCAGCTGCTGTAGCACCAGCAGGACCTGCCCCGATTACAATTATATCATATTTCTCCATCTAGTTCTCACCATATCTTTGATAATATTTTATGTCTATTGCTATCTATTAATTTATATCCGATATGCTTTATAACAAAGATTACATCTCTTCTCTCAAACAAAGGAGCGGTGGAACTTCATCTAACTTAGCACCCGAACTATTCTTTACATCACCTTCTTTTATTTCTAAACTACCAAAGATTTTTTTATTCTCTTAGTTTTTTATTGCTGATATGAGTATATATTTCATTATTTTTAAACTTTCTGTCTATTTTAAAAACTGTAGAGTACGGAAATTATTTCGCCAAGATATAATTCTTGGCATGATCAAACTTAACAACAAGAAGATCAAGTATATCATAAATCAAGTCATAAAAATGGGAAAAAGCATGAGATATAGATCGTATATCTTGTTTAAAAATAAAGAAATTTTAAAGCTTAGATAAGACTCGTTCTAATAGTTCTATAGCTTTCAAAAGCTCGTTGTTAGCATAGATGGAGTTGCCCGTTTTGTTAGCGTTGTTTATATGCTCCTGTGCTTCGTCTAGCAATGCTTGAATATCGTCAAGTACTTCATCTGGCAATAGTTCTTCTATATCTAGCAATAATTGATTCACCTCTCTCAAATGGTAGTTCGCTACTGGCATGAAGGCTGCAATTGGACAAACAGGCTGTAGAGCACCTACCAAGACCTCAAGCATGAACTCATCCTGAGTAAGTTGATCGTCGGAGGTAAAAGTGTTCTCAAATACGCCATCACCATCGGAATCTACCTGAACAGTGACTCCCTCTTCACCTTGCGAAAGGGCATCCCAGTCGATAGTGTATTGGTGTATTGCGTCCTCTGATATAGGAATATTAGTAGCGGTAAATGTAGTAGCTTCTCCATCTTCAACAGAAGTTATGGTTAGCCCATAAGTTCCTTCCTCTGTGCCTACTAACTGGTAATAATAGGACTCATTAGCCAGCAAAATCGTAACAGTCCTATCTTCCTGATGATACACTGTGTCCGGAATCTCGTTCTTTATTTCGCCGTTTACCAACCCTGTTACTCTTTCTTGAGAATCGTAAACTCTAAGCTCACCTGAACTATGTTCGCGTGCTGTAATCACTGAGTTTGAAATCTCAGCTCTAAAAAGTCCTTCTATCGCCACGGCATAAAGAACATGAGAGTCTCCACTACCAGGAGCAAAGACTATTCCGTTAACATGATATTCCTGTTGGTCATTATTTTTTAGACCAATAGGACCGATAGGAAACCAGTTTGCGCCACAGTCAGAGGAGATGTAGATGCTCTTGAGCCCCCACTCACCGGCTACAAAAATCACGTCAGAAAAGTCAGGGTGTATTAATATAGAGCCAGTTTTCCCATAGCTATGGGACAAAGTTCCTAGGACTAGTTGTACAAAAGGTAAGGAATTTTCTCCATCTGTACCACTTGCGTCAGTCCAATTTATACCTCCGTCGGTAGATTTATAAACCTTATACCTTTCGGTTATAACGTAAACTATGTCAGCATTTTTGTTATCGATAGCTATATCATCTATCTTTGCCAGTGTATATGGAGTTTCCCTTTTCTCTAAGTGTGGTAGTGTTTCCCAAGTACCGGGGTTGCCATGGTTTTCAGATTTAATAAGATTATAGGTAGCAGCCTCCCACTCAGGCAGATAAGCATTCTTCGGTGGAAAGTTATAAGTAGCGGCATAGACAATATTTGGGTTGATAGGACTGACAGCGAGAGCATTTACATCAAGGATTGTTCTTAAAACAGGCTCATCCCAGACTTTCTCCCAAGGTTCCCCTCCATTTGTTGTCCTCCAAATTCCTCCGCTTACTGTGCCAACATAAACTGTGTTAGGGTTTGCAGGGTCAATGGCTATCGAAGATATGGGGTAGTAGGTTTTAGTTTTAAATACCCCTTTAAGAGTATATGGCCCACCTACTGATGTCCAGTTTAGACCACCGTCCGTGGATTTATAGATCCCCTTTCCATAAGTAGCAAGGGAAGAATACGGATTGAGATCTGAAGTCCCTACGTAGACTACATCAGGATCAGATGGAGCAATGGCAATTGCACCAATCCACCAATAATACTCGGCCGGCCAATTTAAGTGAGGTAATCCTTGGTTTATCGAATCCCAACTATCTCCACCGTTTATTGGCTTGTAAAGTTCATCCCCTTCCGAGCCACGTCCCCAATAAAGATGGGAGTGGGTCACCACTGCGTATATCACCTCAGGATTGTCTGGGTGAATAGCAATCTGCGAAAGTTCAGCTTGTTCTGCTTCCCAGGGTCCGTGTACGTCTTCCCATAATATTGGTGGAGGAGGAGGGATAATATATGACTCTCCAAAAACAATAATATCTCTTTCCCTGTATCTCTTAGCTTCACTGAAGTCCTCGACAATTTCCCCGTCAATTTCTACATCGATATTTGTGTTCCAATTACCGTCAGGTGTTTGATAGGCGCAGAAGAAATGATAGGTTCCAAGTTTGTTAGGTAAAGTAAGAGAGCCCTGATAATTATAACTATCGCCTGGATTAAGAATGGCATCATAGGCTTTATCGAAATCAACAACTTCGCCGGTAGGATCGCGACCACCGACAACTAATACATCAAAAGTAACAGATTCAGAGCCTCTATTAGTAATAGTAAATTTAGCAGTTAATGTATCTCCTACATAATACGTATCTTTTGTTGGAGTTATTTCTAAAGGAGAAGTGATAACAGGCCTAATTAATGGTATATTATTTGATTCAAAAAGTTTTCCCCCGATCTTGTCATCATCTAATTCGCCCTTTCTAGCATCATATTCTCGGAAATCGCCATCAACACCAGCCAGCTTCATAACTAAACGCTCGATTGGCATCGTATGGGAGTCATAAGCCCATTCGGGTTCACTTCCCTTAGGTCTCCACATGTGGAAATGCAGATGCGGACCTGTTACATCACCCGTAGCTCCAATTTTAGCTACAACTTGACCTTGTTTTACAAAATCTCCTTCTCCTACGAGTATATCATTAAGGTGAAGATAAACCGTAACAAATTTCTTTCCAGTTGGACCAGTATGCTCCAAAGCCAACTCTTTCCCGCCAGCTCCACTTGGATCGTTATCAACATATTTCACAACCCCATCAGCAGGAGCAAGAACATCGCTACCGACAGGCAGAGCGACATCTATTGCATAAGTATTATTCCAAGTGCCATAATCTTTGTGAGAAGAACCGTTATTTCCTTGGGAGATTTTTGCGGTGCCCTTCCATGGTGCCTTTAGTTGGAGTTGGTCACTCAGGAGTGCAAAATAATTCTCAAAAGGCTCCATCAGCGGATAATTGTCTTTATCTCCATCTATGCTGTAAGGGGTATCTCCAATCCCGTCACCATCGGCATCGCTCCCTGAGTAATTGCTAGGTTTGAATTGGAATTCATGAAGATGACCCCAATATCTCCCCATCATACTAAAATTAAATCTAATTCTAGCTTTTTCAACTGTCTCCTCTGGATAATCAAGTTCTACCCATTGATTAGTTGGGGCTTGGGCATATGGCCAATTCCAATCCTTGAGGCAATGCCAACTATCATCATAATAAATCTCTACTCGAAGATCGCCGCTATTTACCCAAAATTGGATACCCTGACTCGTTTTTCCATGAGGAGCAATAAGTTCCAACCAAGAGGAAGCAGTGTTCCCAACATAAACTCTGGCATAGGTATCCCTATTTTCGTCATAAGCTAACGTTTCATTCTGCCATTGGTCATCTGGGTCATTATGTCCAACTGGTGGTAAATAGGCACCGTAATCGCTCCAGTAGTTACCTAGATAGTTTGTGTAAATATTACCATTATAAATATAGCTGGTTTCCTCTGGAGAGTTCAAGAAGTTAGTCGAATCAGAAGAATAACCATTATCAGTGTTATTTACGAAGTTATTGAGGTATATTCTATTGTCAGAGGAATGATATGAGCGGATACCAACACCATTATTTGAGACAGTATTCCCAGCGATGTCATTGTTTGAGGAAGAAATATTAAGTGTAGTTTTAAATTGAAATTCGCTCAAACGAGCATCTCCGCTTGAGGTAATCGAGCCAGGACCAAAATAGATTCTGGCTTTTTCAATTGTCCCCTCTTCGTAATCAAGCTCAATCCATTCTCCGCGAGGCACACAAGCACTCCCCCAGGGCCATTGCTTAAGAAAATTCCAATTCCCATTAGCAAAAACTTCTATGCGACAATGACATCCATAATGATAACCTTCCGGGTCTAACCAAAAACGAATCCCTTTATTCTCGCCAGCGGGCGCAAGAAGCTCCAGCCAAGAAGTACTTGCTCCTTTAGGCACATAAACTTTAGCAAAGGTGTCGATATTTCCGTCAAAAGCTAAGGTTTCATTCTGCCATTGGTCTTCTGGATCATTGTATCCGACTGGTGGTAAGTAGGGACCAGGAGTTGGAGAATAGTCAAGAATGATTCCGTCCTCAACACACGCCTCAATTACATTATGGGAAATATTATTATATGACGAATTATTCAAGTAAATGCCGTAGCTACTGTTCAAGATCATGTTATTGGAAATCTCACAATGAGTTACATTATTAAGAGATATTCCAGCCTTCTGCGATTCAGTTGCCTCTCTTGAATACCAAATATCCCAATTGCCAGCACGATTTGACGACCATACAACCCAGTAGGTACCGCTAGCATCTTGTAACAATGATGGACACATATCCCCGTGAATATCTGTAGTTAACTGCAGAGGTGTAGTCCAAGCAACAAAGTCATATGAGGATGAAAGATAGATATCTGGTTCTGATTCTGGAATCAATTCAGTATTCCATGCGAGCCAATATATTCCTGCAGTATCTTGGATCAATTCAAGGTTGGCAGCATAACCAATTTCTATCGGTAGTTCTATCGATAGTTGAGCTGGTGTGCTCCAACTAACTCCATCACTGGATGTTGAAGTCCAAATTACCATGGGTGTCCCACTGTTATACCCTCCTTCAGGTGCAACCCATACCACCCGATACGTTCCGGAAGAGTCTTGAATCATAGAAGGACAAAATCCGTCGAAAGAAATCCGAATAGGTGGAGCCCAAGTGACCCCATCACTAGAATTGGAGCACATTATATGGTAAACTCCCCCCTCAGGTAAAAATTCATGATCTTCATAAGCGAGCCAATACATTCCGGCAGAGTCTTGCATAAATGACATTCCACTGCTAAAAATATCATTCATCAATCCTGTATTAATTGGTGTGCTCCAAATAATACCGTCTGCTGAACTTGTGACGTAGATATTTTGATAGGCTTTATAACTAATCCAATATTTTCCCAAATCGTCTTGAATCAATTTAGAATTCCTAGTTTCTGACGTATTTGGTACTTGAATTGGGACGCTCCAAATCGCTCCATCATCTGATGATAAAATCCATACATCGTAGTACTGCGGATAAATATTTGATCCTCTCATAAATGCAACCCAGTATTTCCCACTAGAATCCTGAATAATGGAGGGAGCCTCATCTGCTATATCATTATCAAATAGTAACTGTGGTAATGTCCATTTCGAAATAATAAAACTCCCCCCTTTAACCGTAAACCCACTTATATTCACATAATCCGCAGTCACCTCAAAGACATCATCATCTGGATTTGCTGCCTGAACAATCGTTGCCTCAGCCCCATTCTCCGACCTGATGGTTAAGCGGTCTTTGTTCACATCTATGTTCTCGGTGTATGTGCCGTCATGCACGATGATGGTGTCGCCACTGGAAGCATTATTTATTGCAGCTTGAATCGATTGTCCAGAATATACATGATGAACCGCTGCACTTACTGGATTGATCGCTACTAACAAAGAAACTAAAAACATTACCACTATTATTAAACTCTTAATTTTTTTCATATTATTGCCTATTTTAATAACTCTATATTCTATAATTATGGGTATAATAAAAAACTTTCGGTGATTATCAGTAGTTGGACAACTACATGGTGTAGTAACAAAAGAGACTATTCTCTTATATGATCTTTTTAAATTACCTCAGTCTATCGTATAGGAGGTGAAATCTATCTTAGGTCGTTGAGGCTACTGCTTTTCTACCTACTACTCCTCCAACCAATGCAAGAAGCCCTCCAAGAATACAAAGATATAAGCCGTAGCCTACTCCAATCATTCCAGCCACCATTCCTCCAACAAATGGAACCACTTCCATCATTTCTTGGATCTCGCTTATCATTTCTTGGATCTCGCTTATTAATTCTGAAATACCAATGATGCTGATTATTGAAAGTATCACAATTAACAATCCACAAACAAGTGACCCTGTACCTCCTGCTTTTGGCTTAACAAGACCAAAAATTGCAAACACTATGCATAAAATACCAAGAATTACTATAAACACCGGAATTAATCCAAATAATGTAATCTCTGTTGGAATTGGCTCACTCATCGTTGATGCGAATTTCTTCAGCCATAACATAACATTTGATATACCCAAGCCGCTGAGTGATAACGGCCCAGCTGAAATCCAGGGTAACGATGTGCCTATTAATGCTAAAATCCCTCCAATTAGTACTACAAGAACAACAATAAAAGAACGCCAAAATCGTCCCACATCCTCCTTTTGGGAGTATTTAGGTCCTGATAAGGATTCCCAGGTTCCATAGCTTCTTTCAATGCTTCCTTTCTCCTCTTTAGTTCTCCTTCTCAATTCTTCACAGGCTTCTTCATAAATTTGTTTGGATTCTTCATCATTTGAATCATATTCATATTTCCAAGGATGTTCTTTAATATCTCTAAGGAGTTCAGTTGATGCTTCTTTTATACTGTCTCTAATCTTCATGTATATTCCTTCTTTACATTTCATTAATCCTTTTATAATAAATACTTTTTCTTGTTTTTTCTTTGTGTTTAAGAAAAAATATGCACCAACGATCGATATTACTACTACCACCATAATATAGAAGAGTGTCATATACCCCAATAGAGGTTTCTCTTCTGTCATTGTGACAATCTCTTCAACTATCATCCCCCCAACTACATCTTTTCTAAACGATTTGTCTATAAATCCTGCCTTTGTAAGTCTTATCGAGTGTTCTCCTTCCTCTATATCTTCTATAAGCAATATTCCCTCTTCATCAGTTTTACCTTTGATCTCGTTATCAATAAAGACGTTCGCATCTGAAATAGGATCCCCTTTCTCATCTTTGACAGTTATTTTCAAACTTCCTTTTTTCGCTGGAGGCGGAGTTGTCACAATTGCAGATGGTGAAAGAATAATACTTTTTGTAACTATCATCCCCCCAACTACATCTTTTCTAAACGATTTGTCTATAAAATCTGCCTTTGTAAGTCTTATTGAGTGTTCCCCTTCCTCTATATCTTCTATAAGCAATATTCCTTCTTCATCAGTTTTGCCTTTGAACTCATTATCAACGAAAACATTAACATCAGGAATAGGATTCTCTTTTTTATCTGTGACAGTTATTTTCA
>Ga0114919_10004714_pt1 | contig 10935 bp, 11 predicted proteins | sample BlataG_FD_88682 | JGI IMG/M metagenome (GOLD analysis project Ga0114919, IMG submission 88682) | Deep subsurface microbial communities from Black Sea to uncover new lineages of life (NeLLi) - Black_00105 metaG | ecosystem: Environmental > Aquatic > Marine > Oceanic > Sediment | place: Atlantic...
AGTTCCGAAAACATTTAGATACGTTGTTAAATTATGGCAAGAAATTACCCATAAAATAAATGATGATGATATTGAATTTCGAATTAGTAGTTTTTTTAGTAGGATAAAAACATTGGAAGAAAAGATATTCGCATTTCTAGTTCAGTTTCCTCCATGGTTTAGGTATTCTAAAGAACATCTTAATAGGATAAATTATTTAATTCACGAATTTCCCTTTCATGAGAATATTAAATTTATTTTTGAATTAAGAGATAATTCCTGGTTTGATAAAAATATTCTTTCTCAATTTATTGATGGGGAATATAAGATTTTAGGAACCACCTATATGCCAAAAGTTAAGCCTTATTATCACTTAGACCAGAAATTTTATTATATTAGACTTATTGGAGACCGAGAACTCACAGTTTTCAATAGAATTCAAAGGGGACAAAAAGAATCAATGACCGACTTAGATGAGAATATTAAGAAACTAATAACCGATCCAAACGTAAAAGAGATTTTTATAATTGTTAATAATCATTGCGCTGGTTTTGCTCCAGAAATGGCAAATCGAATAAAAAAAATGTTTAATTTAACATTAAAACAATTTAGTAAACAGAAAAATATGTTAGATTTCATTTAAGGAAGAGAGTTGAAACTATTTATATTATTAAATTTTAATTATAATAAAATAATCAACTCAAAATTGATGAAAAAATGGGCTTCGGTGGGTTAAAAAAGCTTTTTAAAAAAAGATATCGGATTTTTTTAATAATAGTTATATGGCTTTTAATAGGAATTGTTGTTGCTGCTTTTAGATTTGGTCTTGGTTTATTTATTTTGACCCCCTTAATACCCCTCTGCATTGTCTTATGTGTAGTATCTTTTTTCATGGATTTGAGAGACATGCACCTGCTAATGTTTGTTATTGTAATCATTATTACAGCATTCTTAGTCTACTTTTTCTTCATATTTAGTAGAGTAATAATCCCACTTCTATTTGATTTATCAATAATAAGCTATATAATAATTACTGCAATATTTACCCTCTATGCTGTTTATGAAGGTTCACGAAATCTAGACGAAATTATTTATACAAAATTTCCTAGTCCAACTCATCACATAATGAGATGGATAGAATTTGCCGGAGGGATTGCTTTAGGGCTCTTAATAATTTGGTGGATATATATTTGGACAGGTTCTCAATTATATCTTATAACATGGATTGTTATCATAACGATCTTAGTGTTAGCTGGAATCTCCGTATTGTTAATATTGACTGGACAATTTAATGCTTGGCTGGGAACCTTCTCTTTATATGCTGGATTATATTTTGGGTTTTTAGTCGTTGCATTTCTCATTGGACCTGAACTTCTTATGCAGGGTAGTGCTTATCCTTTTTTGATATTTATTTTGTTTACTTTATTTGATGTCATAATTTTGCTTTATACTATTGGGGTTTTAGTTGGAGAGCGCGCAGAAGCCATTAGTAAAAAAATTAAAATTGGGCCTGATACAATTCTAATGTGGCTAATTTTCTCTAAAGCTTCTTATGAACTGGCGAAATTAATCACTCCTTCAACCATTTCATTCAAATATTGGTGGGTATTAGTGATTTTTGTGGTCTTGTTGGGGATTGTTGGATTTATGGGGATTGTTAAGTATAAAAAATTTAGAGCCAGCATTAAAAGAAAGCGAACAAGAAAGAAAGGAAAAAAATAAGTTTTAAATAATCTTGGAATTAATATAATCTAATCAAAACTATAAAAGGTTTTTTAATATGGTTATCGATGATTTGAAAGGGTTGTTTATAGAAAAAGAAAACAGAATTGTTTTAATTTTAACCATTTGGTTGATAGTGGGTTTTACGATTTTCGCATTTCCTCAATTTTTTTCGGTAGATATTGGAGAATTTATATTTCCACCTCTATTAGGCTTTTGTTTTGTGTACTTTATACTATCTCTGGTTTTACGAAAGGACCTAAGAGAAATAAATTGGAAGTGGCTAATATTAGCAGGGGTTATCGGTTTTGTTATTGCATTTTTATTTACAGGGATTTGGAGATTTATTGTAGGTGGCCTTTATCGATTTGGAATTATTTCCTATATTTTAATCACTAGTATATTCTATATGTATGCATGCTTGAAATATTCTTTTCAGGCAGACGAGATGGCTAACAATCTGGAGGAACCAAAGAATCACTATTTAAGGTGGACCATGTTTATTGGAGGAACAATTCTTGCGTTATTTATTGTTCGGATTATTGCCATAATTGGAGCAAACTGGGCAAGAAATTCGCCTGAAATAAGAGATGGCCTTGGTTTAATAGGAATTATTCTTATGTTTATAATGATTGGCTTAGCTATTCTTGGTATTTTGACGCTAATTACAAAAAAATTGAACGCATGGATTGGAGTATTTTTCCTTTTAGTGACATTGTTCATAGCATATCTTATGTTTAGTGCATTCTATGCATTGGAATCGAGTGGCGATGATTCTTATGATTTGGTGATACAAGTATTACTTTACTTATTTGACTTAGGATTGATAATTTATACAATCGCAACGATTATTGGAGAAAAGTCAGAAAAGATCAGTGAAACCCTAAAAATCATGAAAGTAGATGCTATAATCATGTGGCTGATATTTTCCAAGGCTGCCTATGAAATTGCTGTCGCAGCAGATCCAAGAATCTCAGCGGATCTTATAAATGCAGTATTAGGATTCTTTCTTTTCGTTCCACTTTTTGCAATAGCGGGTGTCTATGGAATCATTAAATACGGTAAAATAAAGAAAGAAAGAGAGTCGGCACAGTAAAAATTTTTGAATAAATTTCAAATACTTTAACTTCTTATTTTTTTTTATTTTCTATAATAAAAACAATAAATAAAATGGTAAGGAACTTATGGTTTTTGCTGAGTTAAAAAAGTTATTTACGGATAAAGAATACAGATTATTTCTAGTTTTATTTCTTTGGCTCTTAATTGGGTTTACACTATTTCAATTTACTGATATCATTCCGATTTGGTTAGGAATTTTTGTCTATTTACCATTATTAGTGATATGCGCAATTCTCTTTATAATGTCATTAATTTTTCGAACGGATCTGAAAGAACTGACTTTTAAAAAGATATTGATATATTGTTTGATTGCTACTGTGTTTATCATCATTTTTTTTTTCATTATGGCGCCGTTACTTGTATTTATATTCTTTATGGCATTAATTTCCTATGTGTTTATCACTGCATCCTTCTACATGTATTCATGTTATGACTATAGTGTTGATTTAGATGAAAAAGTCAGAAACATTGAAGGGACAGGAGGAAATATTTTGAGATGGGGGATTTTTCTTGGATTGTCTTTGATTTCTCTTATATTTATGTTTATAATTGTAAACATCGGTGTAGTATGGGTAAGAACATCTAGCGATGTTCCATTTTCATTTGATCAAATGGCGATTGCCTTTATGTTTATTATGATTTCCCTATTAGTCATAGGAATTCTATCACTAATAAGAGGTAATTTAAACGCGTGGCTTGGATTATTTTTTTTATTTTGTTGCCTATATTACTTATATTTAATGTTAAGCGCTTATTTCATATTGACATCCAGTGGAGACACTACTTATAGTTTAGGACTGCGAATTGCTATCTATGCTTTTGATGTTTTACTAATAGTCTATACTACGGCAACTCTAATCGGAACCAAAACAGAAGTTCTGAGCGAAAAATTCAAATTTGTAAAACCTGATGGTATTCTAATGTGGCTAATTTTTTCAAAAGCAGCTTACGAATTTGCCAAGGGAGGAATGGAAACTATGAATATCAGTGTTTTTAATGCTATAGCTGGAATAATACTCTTCACAGGGTTATTTCTTATTGCTGGTTTGTATGGGATTATTTCATATGGGAAAAGAGAAAAGAAATCCAAGAAAGTTGAAGATGAAATAGAATCTAATTAAAATATCTTTTTTTTTTATTTTTTTTATAATTGAAAAATTTTAAATAATTCCAAATTTACTATTTTTTTATGGAGTTTGTTGAAAATTTAAAAAAGTTAGGAGAAGAGGAAAATCGAGTTTTCCTATTCCTTGTAGTCTGGCTTCTAATGGCGTACGCATGTATGATCATCTTCACCTTGCTTGAAATGCCGATAGTAGGGATAATGATATATTTTCCTTTACTTGGGTTTACTTTATTTTTGTGGTTCATATCGTTATTCCGAAAAAAGATACGGGACTTTTCTATGAAAAAGTTACTTCTTTTATTAGCAATTGATATTATATTAATGATTGTTCTCTTATTTGCGATTGTATTAATCCTAATAGTAGCTGTCCTTTCATATATCTTTCTTACAAGCTATTTCATTGTAGCAGGATGTTATAAAGCGGGCAGGGATCGCGACGAAAAGCTCTACTATAAGAAAAGAGCCTGGTTTTGGAGGCGCGTGGAGTTTCATGGAGGTTTAACATTTTCCTTAATTTTGCTTTTCATTTTTCTCTTTACAACAATGGAAATTGCTTCTTTTGCTGATGTAACTGGTTTAATTGTTATAGCGTTTATTGCTGTCATCATTGTCCTTATTGTATTAACAATTTATTGTTATATAGAAGCTTTTCTTAAAAAGCGGCTTAATGCCTGGCTCGGTACTTTCTACGTCATGATCACAGCATATACATTTTACTTAGTTTTAAAAGTGTTTCTTAGACTATATGAAGGTACTGGTGAAACGCCTCCTCTCTATCAGGTAATTGCTCTGCTGGTTTTAGATCTTTTTATATTGTTATATTCCATTGGGGCAATTCTAGGAAAGCAAGGTGAGGTATTAGCAAAAAAAATGAAAGGTGTTTTTAGTATTGATACAATTTTGCTCTGGCTCATTTTTTGTAAAGCTGCTTTCGAATTTGGTTCAAATTTTCCATGGGGGACGTTTGGTTTAGCTCAAGCATTTGGTCTTGGAGATGTTTCAGAAATTGGATCTCTTTTCAACCTAATCGCAGTTTGCTCGATTTTGGCGATATTTTTCTTCTTAACCATAGTTTATGGTTTTTATGGGATACATGAATACAGTAAGGATAAAGAACATTTGAAAGCAAAGAGAAAAGAAATAATGGCCGCGAGAAAATCTGGTGAGAGGGATGATGATAAAATTAAACCTGATAAAAAATTAACATTAAAAGAGGAAAAAGACGACATTTCTGATGATCCAGATTCAGGAGAAATATAAGTTTATAGACTTAACCTAATTTTTCCCTTTTTTTTATAAATCAATAAATCGCAATAGATTAATGTTTTAATAATTAGATTTATTAAATACTATCTCAAATATTAATATACTCCAATTTCAAGGTGAGATTAAGATGAATAAGGTGGAAAACAAAGTCGATCGAGAATTATTTCTTGAAAAATTCGAAATGCTCTCACTTAAGATAGAGCAATTAACTGATGAAATGTCAAAATTAAAAGTGAAACTAGATGAATCAAATAAAATTCCTCGAAGTTTTGGGCTAAAAGCATTAAGAAATTCAACTCCACTCGATTTTACTCAAGATGTTTTTGGAATTGGGAGTCCATCAAAAAGATATCTCCTTTCTATTCGATCAATATCAGAGGAATGGAAAGGACGTAAGAATGATTTTTTGTTGACAATTAGACAGCAGGAAAATGAAACGCATATGGATCTAAAAGCATTGGGAATACGTATTCCTCTAAATGATATTAAAAATCTACGAATCCTAACAAAAGAGATTGTTTCATTATTATATATTGCCTGTGAATTAAAAGGAATAGAAATAAATGAAGTATTACGGAATATTTTAAACGATATTAATACAGATTCTCAAAATATTATTAACGAAATAAAAAGCAAAATGTTGCTTTAAAAGTAAATGAGGAAAACTTCTTTTTTTACCAGATTTTAAGTTCCAAAATACACAAAAAGTCATAAAAGTTTAATATATCAAAACATCAATACTTATTGTAATACTGAGATCTAATTACTTTAGATCATTCAGATTGCATCAAATTTAATGAAACTTTAAATAATTGGAAAATGAAATAATAAACGATGAACCCAACAAATAATTCAGATAATCTATCATCTGATGTAAAAGAAGAAAAATCTGGACCAATCAGTCCAATTGCAGAAAAAGCCTATGAATTAGGTGTAAAATATGAAAAACAATGCACTGGATGTGCTCAAACAATTGTAGCCGCTATCTTCGAGGCCTTAGGCATTTGGAGTGATGATGTCTTCAAAGCAGCAAGTGGATTGGCAAATGGCTTAGGATTAACAGGTGATGGAACATGTGCGGCTCTTCTTGGGGCGTCAATGGTAATAAGTTTTATTTTTGGTAGAGAACATAGAGACTTCGATGAAATATATAAACCGATGAAAAGCTATGGAATTGTGAAAAGATTACATAACCTTTATATAAGAGAATATGCAACTTGTCGATGTGCTGACGTCCAGAAAGGATGCATGGGCGTAACGTGGAACTTATGGGAACTTAATGAAATGGATGATACCTTTCGACAACAAATGATTGATAATTGTTCTAAACTCGTTGGGAATATCGCAAGAATGGCAACTAACCTAATTTTAGATAATGGGTACGTCCCAAAGTAATTTATTTTAACTTTCTTCTGTTGAAAGGAACTTATATTTTAGTTATTAAGTTTTATAATAACGCTTGCTTAAGAATAGGAAAACGTAAAATTTTCTTTAAAAAAGGATATTATTTCTATATAGGTTCAGCAATGGGAAGTTATGGTTCCACAACTTTATTAAATAGAGTTAAAAGACATTTGAAATTACCAGACCAAAAACGAATTCATTGGCATATTGACTATTTACTTAAAGATGAGAGCGCTATTATTATAAAAATTTATTTAATTCCATCTAAATATAAACTTGAGTGTATATTTGCTCAAGAATTAATAGATTTTTCAGACTCCTATGTTGAAAATTTCGGAAATTCTGACTGTAATTGCAAAAGTCATTTAATATACTTCAGAGAAATTCCAAAACGTTTCCTATGAATAAAATTTTTAAGATAATAAACTTGAATTAAATTATTCATATATTTACTTAATAATAAAATAACAAATTTAAGAAGTGAGAAGATATGGGTATGTTAGATGGAAAAGTTGCAATAATTACTGGCGCTGGTCGTGGCTTAGGGCGTGAAGAAGCATTAGCCATGGCTAAGGAAGGATGCAACTTATTAATCAATGATTTAGGTGGCACATTTGACGGAGCAGGAGCTGAAGGTAAAGTTGCTGATGAAGTTGTGGAAGAAATCAAAAAATTAGGTGTTAAAGCAGTAGCAAATTATGATTCTGTCACTGATTTTAACAAAGCTAAAGCTATGATCGATCAGGCTATTTCCGAATTTGGAAAATTGGATATTCTTGTAAATAATGCAGGAATTCTTCGAGATCGAATGCTTGTCAATATGTCAGAAGCAGAATGGGATTCTGTCGTAGGGGTACATTTGAAAGGAACATTCAATATGACCCGTCATGCTAATGCCTATTTTAGAGAAATATGCAAAAATGATCCTAGCTTAAAATTTCCTGGACGAATTATTAACACCGCTTCAGATGCAGGGCTTCTTGGTAATATGGGGCAAGCTAATTATGGTGCCGCTAAAGCAGGAATAGCTGCTTTCTCTGTTATCACCGCTATGGAGAATAAGAGAGGCAAATATTGTACTGTTAATTGTCTTGTACCTATTGCTCGAACTCGATTAACTACAGATGCGACTCCAAAATTTGCAGATACTATGAGCAAACTTGATGAAAGTGGTTTTGATGTGTTTAATCCAGCTAATTTTGCTCCAATGGTTGTATTTCTTGCATCAGACGAGGGATCAAAAATAAGTGGGGAAGTCTTTAGAGTTGCTGGAGATAGATGTTGGGTTTATCAAGGTTGGCATACAGTTAACATGATTAACAATAATGGTAAGCCTTTCACGGCTCAAATCCTAGCTGAACGAGTTAAAAAAGAACTCATGAAAGGTATGCCAAAAAAAGAGACTCTTATTGATGCTATTGGCGATATGATTAAAATGTAAAAACTCTTTTTTTCTTTTTTTTATCTATAATTATTTTAGCTAAATTTTAATTTGGATTTAAAAAGTCCTATTTCTGAAAAGCATAAGATCTAAATGTATCAATTGTCATTAATTGAAGGGGGGCCCTTTTTGGAGCCAACTAATTTATTTTTATTTTATTGAGCCAAATAATTTCTTCATCTAAAAATCCCCATAGCAAGAAAGATTTTTTAAGAAAAAACAAGATAATATTAACAAAAAGAATTTTTTTTTTCCCTAATTGAGTGAAAAATACATGAGCTTGACAAATATAGAATTTATTAATGGTATTACATGTTTAATCTACGTTGTTATAATGGATCTTATAGGGCTGTTAATTGCTTTCAGATACAAGAAGAATAAAAATCCCAATTATCTTTATATTGGAACTGCTTGGATTATAATATGTAGTCCGTGGCTAGGCATGGGATTAACGTTTCTATCGCACATCATCGTTGGACAAAGGATGCCACTAACGCTCCAATTTGTTATAGGATACTTCTTTCTCCCGCTAGGTTTTATGCTTTGGTTATTAGCCCTTACAAATTTAAGGAATAAAGTGGCTCAAAAACCAATACTTATCTCCTTTTCGATTATAGAAGCAATCTTTATAATATTATTTCTTTATGGTCTTATTTTTGCGCCAGATTTGCTTGGTGTGGCAAGTGGTAATCTTGAGATTGATTATGGATGGATATTACGTCTCTTTATTATTATCCATCTATTTCTCTTCTTAATCACAGGACTTATTTTTGCCATTTTATCCATGAGACTAGATAATCCTGAAATGCGTTATAAGGGGATCTTTCTGATAATTGCATTCTTGGGCTACTTAATAGGGGGTTTGCTCTCAATAGCAAATCCTGAAATTATTTTGATTTTAATTGTCGCAAGAATTATTAGTATTATCAGTGGTGTCTTCTTCTACTTTGGTTTCTTTCTTCCAAAGACTCTCAGAAACAGAATAGCGAAAAAAAACAGCTAGAATTTAGCTCTAATATGATTATAAAAACATAAAAACTCTTTTTTTCTTTTTTTTTTGTCTTTTTCATTAATTAAATAAAAAAATTAGTAGAAAAAATAAATAATTATTAGACTTAGTCATCTAGTCCCCGTCTGGAATTATTTTCTTGCCTTTCGTGACTACTTTTTTAGCAACTTTTTTTACGATGGTCGTTGGATCGACTAATTTTTGCAAACCTTTCCCTGCAGCTTGTCCCATTTGTCCGACTAAATCTCCAGTAATACCGCCTCCTCCTGCTAATTCACCTATTACAACTCCCGCAGCTGGCGTTAGAGCTGCTGATACAATTACTGTTATTGCTGTTATTGCTATAACTTTCGCAATTTTTTGTGCCTGAGGACTATCAGCTCCTTTCCGATCCTTTACGTCTTCGCCAACCGCCTCTAAAGACCTCTGCAATCCTTTAATCAAGGCATTCAGAGCATCTTCCTTTTTCTCTTTTTTCCCATTAATATAGATGCCATTCTTATATGAATGCTCTAAGAATTTAGTGAGTGATTTGTATTTCTCTACTTTTTTATAACCATTCCAATCGGGATCCTTGAAATTTGTTAATACATTTTTAATAGGTTTTCCTTTATTAATATCATAATCATAAAGGTAGGGTTCTTTTTTATCATCCATATACACAGCTTCATAAATATGATCGCCGAGCTCTTTATCTTTACCAATTAAAATTCGAAAATTAATTTGATTGGTCTTCCCTACCATTCCCTTATGGAACTTCGCTAAAGCTACTTTTCCTTTTTTAGCATCTTTTTCTTTTTCTGTTACTTCATCTGACCGTTTTTCGTCAAAGAAATCGTCTAGGACATCAAAAGCATCTTTGAATACCTTTTTTGCTTGTTTTACTTCTTTTTCCATAGAATTCACTTCCAACTTTTGTTAGATTTTTTTACTATTGGATCATAAGACACAAAGAAATTTATATATTTATTTGATTGGATTAAAAATCAACATTTAAATAGTATTTAGTTATCTATTATAATTATTAATTTGAATATTACATGAAATTTTACTTAGTAAGAGATATTTGAATATATTGAGATCCAAAGTAATAATGATAATTCAATTATAATAGTATCATAATTATGGAATTAGGGCCTTTAGACTATCTTAATGGAATATTAACTACAATAGCAGTTATAACAGGAGTTATTGTTGGATTAATAATTTGTTCTAGATATTTTAAATACAACAGAAAAGATTTTCTCTATATAGGGATATCCTTTATAGGAATGTATCAACCTTGGTGGCCAATAGCGATAAGTTTCATCTCTATCTTACTGGGGTGGAGTCCGTTAAGTGATATTGAGCATTTTTTTATCGGTACTTTCTTTATTCCAATCTTTATAACAACGTGGATGATTGGAATGACTAGTATGTTAGAGCTCGAAAATAAAAAAGCCCTACCAGTTATCTACATTATCATTTCAGTCTTAGCTGATGTATACCTTGTTTATTTCTTAATTAACGACCCTAGTGTAATTGGAAAAATACCAGCGACCACAAAATTAGATGTAGATTATAAAGCATCCTATTTGATATACTTGCTTTTTATTTCTTTATCAATTGTAATTACAGGAATTTTGTTTTCTATAAAATCTCTTAAGTCTGAGCATCGCTACATCAGATTGAAAGGAAAGCTGCTGATTATTGGTTTTGTATGTTATTTAATAAGCGGATTTATGGATGGTGGAATAATACCTCTCACTATTGAAACTTTAATTATTGCGAGACTAATTTTAATTTCAAATGGAATTTTTATCTACTTTGGATTTTTTTTGCCTGATTTTATTAAAAAGCGCTTAGGTGCAGAGACTTAAAGGATTTTCC
>Ga0114919_10004715_pt1 | contig 10935 bp, 6 predicted proteins | sample BlataG_FD_88682 | JGI IMG/M metagenome (GOLD analysis project Ga0114919, IMG submission 88682) | Deep subsurface microbial communities from Black Sea to uncover new lineages of life (NeLLi) - Black_00105 metaG | ecosystem: Environmental > Aquatic > Marine > Oceanic > Sediment | place: Atlantic...
ATTAAAAACAGTATTTCCTGAGACATTATTATTATTAGAACCAAAGTATAATTGAATTCCATCCCAAAGTCCATTATCATATACGGTATTTTCAGAAATTGTATTAAATGTACTTTGATATAATCGAATTCCCCTATAACCATTTAAGGACGCATTGTTTTCAGAAATAGTATTAAAATGACTGTTAACTAATAGGATCCCGTAATAAGTGTTGCCGTATACTAGATTATCTGAAATTGATGTATCATTACATAAATCCAGATAAATGCCTCTATAGTTATTTATCATTTGATTATTAGTAATTTGTCCGTTAGTAGCATTAGAAAGAAAAAGTCCATTATCACTACCACCTGAGTTTTTAAATGTACAATTATTAATGATGAAATCTTTTCTGGAATTTAAAATACTGAAAGAATTCCCTGAACCAGTCGAAAATTCAAAAGTATGGTTTTCAATAATGTATGGGTCTCCTGGCGTACCAGATCCACCTCCAAACCAAAGTTGAGTAGCAGCCCATGACCAATTCGTCAAACTTCCTGGAAGATCATCTATTACAATATCGTAAAATACTCCTGAACTTTTTAATTCATTTAAATTATTAGTACTCTTATTAAAGGGTTTATTAATAAAAGAGAAAGAAGTGAAATTCAGCGTTATTAACAGAATTAATCCAAAGATGAATTTAATTTTCTTATTTTTTAATTTCTTATACATATAGTTTTCACCATAAATTGGTATTAAAAATCAAGATTATACATAATATTTAAATTTAATTCTCAATTCATTTAGGGAAAAAATTTGGAAAATACTGCCAACATAAATTTTATTATGGCTTCGCGTTGCGATTGGTGCGAATTTCCATTTATTCCAGACGAATATCAAATACTTGAAGAACCAATAAAGTGCGAAAAAGGAAAAGTTAAAGCGTTAGATAAACCTGGTTTGGGCATTGAAATTAATTGAAAGATGTTTGAGGAAAATGTTTTAAAAATATAATTTTTTATTTTTACTAATTTTATTTTAAAAATTTCTATAGGATGTTTTTTTGGATATTTTATTATATGTAGATAATTTTTAACTTAATAGTGATTAAAAAAAAAAAGTCCCTATTGATTCATGAAACTTGTTAATAAACTCGAATTAATTTATATTCCCGCATCTTATTGGAATGAGCCATTAAGTGGGTTTGAATTAATTTCTAAAGGAAACCAACTTCCTATAAATTCTAGTTTTTTTCTATTGTGGAATCCAACAAATCCACCAGAAAGGGAGCTTACTGAGCGTATTAAACTCTGTTTTCCAACTATTCCTGCAAATAAGCTATTAACTTGTAAGATCAACTTTGCGGTTCCGGTACAGTCATTAAAAACCGATAATGATATGATATCTTCCACGCAATTTTTTGAAGTATCGTCATTCATTGGAAAAATCATGCCTATTGCTCCTACTGTAAAATTATTATTTCAATTGGAAATAATTGACAGTCAAGATCGAGGAGTGAAGCGTTATAGTAATTCTATTAAGACGTGGGCGTTTTTAACAAAATTAATATTTGAACTATTAAACAACGGAAAATTCATTCCTATTTTAGAACCAATTGCAAAAGAAAGATATAATGGTCAATGGCGCTTATTACTAAAGTCTCAAAAGGATAAAAATCGTTTTAAAATGATCTTAAATAATAGTTCTTGGCCTGCTTTTTGTCTTCCTATAAATTTCATTCGAGTAAATGGAGCAATTAAATCAGATGGTCTTTGGCACCCATCCTACGTTTTTTCAATCTTCATGGATAATATAGGAGATTATTTAATACGTTCCACGCTTAATAAAAGTAATTTTCAAACTTTTAAAGAATTTTATAGTACAGAAATTGAAAAGGAAACAGATCCAGACTTTAAATTGGGTTGGGATTACAAATTTCTTAAGACTCTCATCAGAAAAGATCCTAGTTTCAAGGTAGAAGAATTTTATGAAATTATTTTACCAACTTTAATAAAGAATTGGACCCAATCTGCTCAAGGATTTACATTAAAGCACGGTTTTACATTCAATTTAGAATTGAAATACCCTAAAAAACCAGAAGATGATTGGCCATTATCATTTTACCTTTCTTTACAAGACGGGTCAAAATCCATTCCTTTAAATGAACTATGGGAGAGTAGTAGCTTTAAAATAAAAGAATTTCAAAAATTTATTGAAAACGATGGACAATTTTTAGAAATAATTCTAAGAGCTTTGGGTGCAGCATCAAAGATATTCCCACCAATTAAAAAAGCTCTATTAGAAACCATACAAGGCGAGATCAAACTAACTTCCAGAGAAGTAATAGATTTTTTAAGATATCCAAAAGATTTATTGATTCAAAGTGGATTTAATGTTATTCTTCCTGATGTATTTAGAAGGGGGGGGAAACAACGTTTATCAGCAAAGCTAATTATTAGTTCAAAAAATGATAAAAAGGTAAAAAAAGGGACATATTCGGTTTTACCATCAATGTTTGATATTAATTCAATGTTAGAGTCTAATTGGGAGGTTACTCTTGAAGGAAAAAAGATTTCGGATGAAAAGTTCAATAGTTTGATTAACTCCAACGCTCCATTAATTAACTTGAGTGGAAAATGGATCTTAGTTGATCAGCAAAATATTGAAGATTTAAAGAGTATTAAGGATTCTGAAATGAAAAGTTACATGGATGCTCTAAAACTTGGATTAACGGGAAAAATTCAACTACAAGAAAACGGTATTAAGTACGATGTAATTATCGAAGGAGAACTAAGCGAGATTATTGAAAAATTACAATCAGTAGAATCATTTGAGGAAATTCCTTGTCCTTCATCGTTTAACGGAAAACTGCGTCTTTATCAGCAAGAGGGGTTGACATGGATGGCAAACATGGCAAGGTTCAACTTTGGGTTGTGTTTAGCTGATGATATGGGGCTTGGAAAGACGATTCAAGTCATTGCATTGTTAAGTTATCTTAAAGATCAATTTCCTAATCATCTGGGAAGTGTTTTAATTATATGCCCTACCTCAATATTATTTAATTGGCACCGTGAGTTAAAGAAATTTGCTCCTGATTTAGATGTAATACTTCACCATGGAGTCAAGCGAATTACAGAAGCGTCAGGAATTCCTGAGTTTTTAAAACCACATCGAATTTTTCTTACATCTTATGGAACTATTAGAAATGATATTGACTTTTTAGAAACAATTGATTTTAGTGGAATCATCGTTGACGAGAGTCAAAACATGAAAAATTACGCTTCAAAACAAACTAAAGCAATAAATAAGCTAAAAAGCCAATTTAGAATTTGTTTGAGCGGTACTCCAATAGAAAATCGTTTAATTGAGCTTTGGTCGCTTTTTAATTTCTTAAATCCCGGTTTATTAGGAAACAGAGTGGAATTTCAAAAGAAGTATGTCTTACCAATTGAACGATTTCAAAATCAAGAAAATATTAATAATTTAAAGTTAATTATTGCTCCCTTTATCATGCGCCGCGTCAAATCAGATAAATCCATTATAAACGATTTACCTGAAAAAAATGAAATGAAAATAATTATCGAATTGACCGAGGAACAAGTTAAACTCTACCAAGAACTTGTAGAAAATACGTTGAAAGAAATTGAAACTTTGTCAACAGATAAGAGAAAGAAGAAAGGGTTAATATTAGCCTTATTAGTAAAATTAAAGCAGATTTGTAATCATCCTTCTCAATATCTTAAAATCGATATACCATCGATAGGTCACGATGCAAAAATGGAGGAAATTGTCTCCCAATCACAAAAATTAGAGAGATTATTAGAAATGGCTGATGAAGTCATCTCAAATGGAGAAAAGATCTTAATCTTCACTCAGTTCACGCAAATGGGAAAAATCCTACAAAAAATTCTTGAATTCAAGTATGATTTCAAGATTCTTTACTTTCATGGGGGCGTGCAAGAAAAAAAAAGAAAAGAAATTGTTGATGAATTTCAGTCAGAAAATATTGAAAGCCCTCCAATATTAATTCTGTCTCTAAAAGCGGGTGGAACGGGCTTAAACTTGACCCAAGGAACTACAGTTATCCATTTTGATCGTTGGTGGAATCCAGCAGTTGAGGACCAGGCAACGGATAGAGCTTATCGAATTGGTCAAAAATCAGTAGTAAATGTTTATAAATTCATTTCTAAAGGAACTATTGAAGAAAAAATCGATTATTTATTGGAAGAAAAGCGAGATCTAGCAGATAAAATCGTTACATCTACAGGAGAGTCTTGGGTTTCAAATTTAGATGATGAAAAATTAAAGAAATTGTTATTATTAAGTAATTAGAAAATAAAAGTGATTAAAATAGACAATAGAAGAAAAGAATTCATGGAAAATCGTCGGATTAAGCGCAAAGGGCATGATAAGCCCCAAAGAAAGAGCGAATACGAGAAAGAGCGCACTCGTGAAGAAGTTGAACAAATTAAAAAAGATCTCATAAATTTTGCCAAAACTTCTTGGGGTAAGCAGTGGATTCAATCAAATTTAGAAATAGGACGGCCATTTAGAATGCAAAGGGGAATTGAATACGTTAAAGACGAAAGACGAATCGAGAATCTTTCTATTAGTACAGGTCAAATCTTCGCAACCGTACAAGGTACTGCTCCAACACCATATCGGGTGAAAATAAATTTTAAACCTATCCTCGAAGAAGGATGGAAAATTATACTTAAAGAACTAGCAAAAAAAACCATCAATCTAATAGAATTATTAGAGGGCTTCTTACCAGAAGATATAATTACTATTTTTGATGAGAATGGATATTCACTATTTCCAAATGCTTCGAAAGGCTTAAATGCAACTTGTTCCTGTCCCGATACGGCAATTCCATGCAAGCACATTGCTGCTGTAATTTTATATATCGCCCGCGTTTTGGATTATAATCCATTTTTACTGTTAGAATTACGAGGAAAATCTAAAAGTGAAATTCTCAACGAATTAAGTTTAGGGCAAGGAGTAGGAAGTAAAAATGAATCAGAAAAAATTTCTACTACAAATAATATTGAGTTTAAATTTAACGTTCCAAAAATCTCTATTGTAGAATTATCAAGCGAACAAAAAAAATCAGACACAGATTCTGATGATTATAATATTGGGTTTACATTTAGAAAGCCTGGAAAAATCATAGATACTTTAGAGAATTTAGGAATTCCCCAAAATATTGAAAATAAAGCTTTTGAGATCGTTTTAAGAGCGATATACCGTAGAATTACATCTAAAACATATGACATGTCTTTAGAACTAATCTAATGAGAAATATGATGATATATCTTAGCTTTTTTAAGTATCTGGTATAAAAATATTTTTTTTTAAGTTTTTATTGAATAATAAATTTTAAATTAATTTTCTAACTATTGGTTTTATGTCTAATGCTGAAAACTGGTATGAAATTATAGAGCATAAAAATTACTTATTTATTATCCGGGAAAGGCTTGACGAAGTGGATCCTCGTTTTCTTACCATCTATACTAATATGTACCTGATTCTTGGTTCTCAAAAAGCTTTGTTGGTTGATACTGGGTGCGGACTCTTCTCTCTAAAACCTATTATAGATAAGTTAATTGAAAATAGGGAACTTTTGGTGTTCAATACACATTCGCATTTCGACCATAGAGGTGCAAATGATGAATTCGATACAATTTATATTCACGAAAGCGAAGCAAAAAACGCTTCTATGCCGTTTGATATATCTATTCTTAAAGACTCTCCAAAAGATATTGTAAATGTTTATAATGATAAAAATTCATTCATATACCCGCCCCCAAAAGAGGTAAAATCGTTAAAAGAGGGCGATAAATTTAATTTAGGTGATATTGTTATAGAAATTATTCATACTCCAGGACATTCTATTGGATCAATCTCTCTTTTAACGAATAAAGGCGAGTTGTTTACTGGAGATACTGCTCACTATGGTTCGATGTACTTGCCAAAAAGAAAAAACTTTCCTATCATTTTAAGTAGCATCTCAAAATTAAAAGATTTATTTGATGCAAATAAAGTCCAGGAGATTTATCCTTCTCACGAGAGATTTCCCGTAGGGAGAGAGCTACTCGATGATCTTTACTCTGGAATTAGCAATATTGAAAAGAATTGGGATACTAAGCAAAAAGATAGATTCTTGCACGCTTGGATTCTCGAAGACAGCAATTTTAAATATGTAATTTAATAATTTTAGATAGTATTTGTTGATAATATTGAAAAAGGTCGAGAAGATATCTTTAAATGGTGAATGGAAACTATCAGATAAAGAGAGATTAATTAATATTCCGGCAGAAGTTCCAGGATCGGTATTTGAAGCTTTAATTAAAGATAATGTAATTGACGACCCATTTTATGGGTTAAGAGAACATGAAATATCATGGGTTTACGAAGCAGAATGGACGTATGAAACAAAGTTTGATCTAGAACCAAGTTTTTTAGAGCATGAAAATATTTTACTCTATTGTTATGGGCTGGATACTATATCAAATGTTATTTTAAATGAAGAACATCTTGGTTTTACTAATAATATGTTTATTCGTTATGATTTCAATGTAAAACCAATATTAAAAAGTAAAGATAATAGAATACTGATTAAATTTAAAAGCCCAACTGTAAAAGCGAGAGAGGAGAAAGAAAAAAATAGTATAAATTTAAACACGGGTTATGCTGCTATTCCGGGAGTGCCGTATTTACGTAAAGCCCAATATTCCTTTGGCTGGGATTGGGGTCCTAAATTGCCAGATATTGGGATATGGCAATCAATTGAATTAATAGGGTCTGATAATCTCAGAATTGATTCCGTATACATTACTCAAAAATTACAATATAATAAAGATTTCAATAATATAACCGATTTGGGAGAAATTACTGGTATCGGTGTGATGTCGGCAGATTTATCAATAAAAATTAATTTGTTGTCCGATTTACAAGAGATTGATCTCAAACAATATACTATAAGGGTTAACTTGAAAGCTCCTGATGGTACTGTTTTTACTCATGATAAGCCTCTCCATTCTTTAATCCCAACAGTAGAATTTAACATCGAATATCCTTATCTCTGGTGGACGCACGATCTTGGTACTCCCAATCTTTACGATCTTACGGTGTCTATTCGTAATAAATTCACAATAGATATCTTCAAACAAAAAATTGGCATAAGAGATATTCAATTAATTCAGAAACCTGATAAATGGGGGGAAACATTTTTTTTCCTATTAAATGGTGTTCCTATTTTTGCTAAGGGAGCAAATTGGATTCCAATAGACAGTTTTATCCCGAGAGGGAAAAGAAGGGGTTTGTACGAATCGAACTTAATTAACGCTAAAGAAGCAAACATGAATATGATTCGCGTCTGGGGTGGAGGTATTTATGAAGATGATCAATTCTACGATTTATGTGATGAATTAGGTATATTAGTGTGGCAAGATTTCCCATTTGCTTGTGCTGTTTATCCCCACAAAGAAGAATTTATTGAAAATTTAAAGATAGAAGCTATTCAAAACATAAAAAGATTGAGAAATCATCCCAGTTTAGCTTTATGGTGCGGTAATAACGAAGTTGAGTGGTTATGGAAGTTGCAATTAAATACTTCTGAAATCACTGATGATAATTTGAAAAACGATTTTAAATTAGGATATATAAGAATTTTTGAGAAAATATTGCCAAAACTAATAGAGGAATTCGATCCAATCCGTCCATATTGGCCAAGTTCTCCTTCAAACGGCTATGTAGGTGAAAATCTGGGCACACAAAATTCCAACCTACCAGAAATAGGCGATTCGCACTTTTGGGATGTTTGGCATAGAAATAAGCCTTTTCGAGCATATAGAAAATTCGATTCACGTTTTATGTCTGAATTTGGCTATGAATCTTTCCCTTCAATTAAAACAATTGAAGATTTTTGCCCTACTGAACAATTTAATTTCTTTTCGCCTATTATGGAAAACCATCAGAAAAACCCCGCAGGAAACAAAAAAATTTTCAACTATATGAAAAAACGATTCTCAATTCCTCAAAGATTTGAAGATCAAGTAGTTTTATCACAAATCACGCAAGCAGAGGCTATAGAATATGGGGTCGAACACTGGCGTCGCAATCGAAATGATTACCACTGTATGGGCTCGCTTTATTGGCAATTAAACGATTGTTGGCCAGTGGCAAGCTGGTCGTCTCTGGACTATTACGGTCGTTGGAAAGCATTACACTACTACGCAAAAAGATTTTACCACCCAATCTTTGCTAGTGTAAAAGAAGACAATAATTCCATCGAGTTTTGGATTACAAACGATTCTAGAACTCCCCAAAAATTCTTGTATGAATGGAAAATCCTTGAATCAAATGGAACCATGTTAAAAAAAGGCTTATTTAAATCAAATATTCATCCTTGTTCTTCAAAAAGACTTGGAATAATTAACACTACTGATATTCATCAAACTAAGGACGATTTACAAAATCACATTGTCTTTTTTAAATTAATATACGATAATCTTGAGGGTGAACAATTATTTCACGGATTTAGACTATTTACAGCTCCCAAAAAATTTCCATTAAAAGATCCTTTTATTTCTTGGGAACTTAATGAAATCTTTTGCGGTGAATCAAATAAAAAGGAATATGAAGTTAAGTTAACGAGCAAAGACATTGCATTATATGTACATATAGATTCTAATAAATTTGATTTTGTGGCTTCTGACAATTTCTTTTCTATGGAACCAAATGAAACTAGAATTATTTCGTTAAAAAATTTAGAATTAATATACTCATCTGAACCAGTTTATTTAAAGGTTAAAAAAGAAGATTTTGTGGTGAGATCTTTGTATGACTTATTGGAAAATTCATAATATTTTTACATTTTACTTAAAATTACTATTCAATGAACTAAAAATGAAATAACGGTAAGAAAAAAATGGCTAAAAAAGAAAAAATTGTTCTAATTGGAGCTGGATCTTTGCAATTTGGGCTAGGATCTGCGGGTAGCATATTAAATAGCGAAGTTTTAGAAGGAGCAACAATCTCCTTACACGATATAAATCCCACAACGTTAGATTTAGCTTACAAAGCTTGTAAAGACGCTATCGATCAAAAAAATTTAAATTTCACATTAGATTCAACTACAAACCGCAAGGAAGCTTTGAAGGATGCTACATTCGTTATCAATTCCATTGAAGTAGCTCCTAGGTTCGAATTGTTTGATTTGGATTACGAAACGCCTCGTAAATATGGTAATAAGCAAATAATGGGAGAAAATGGTGGACCAGGAGGACTTTTTCATTCACTTAGGGTTATTCCACCCATCCTTGAAATCTGCGAGGATGTAGAAAAAATTTGCCCCAATGCCCTCTTTATTAATTATTCAAATCCAATGAGTAGGATATGTTTAGCAATAAAACGAAAGTTTCCTGTGTTGAAATTTGTAGGGCTTTGCCATGAATTTCACCATTTTATAATTCATATTTCCCGAATTCTCAACACACCGCTTTCAAATTTAGAAATAAAGGCAGGAGGACTAAATCATTTTGGTGTTATTCTATCCATAAAGTACATTAATACAAATAAAGATGCTTACCCTGACATTCGAAAAAAGGGACCACCTTACCTTAAAAAATTAGATGGTTTTATGTGTGACTTTGACCTTAATGCTTATATCCTTGAGAAATTTGGATACATTCCTTATACCCCGGACTCTCACTACGGCGAATATATATCTTGGGGATGGGAAAAAGCGGACTTTGACGGGGTACGATACTTTTATGATACCTATAAAGATTATACATTAGGAACAGGAGTAAGAATTAAAAAGTTAATTGAGAAAGGAAAAGGTGTTAGACTCGTTAAACCTGATGAAGAACGGGCAATCCCTATTATCGAAGGAGTCATCACTAATTCAAACCATGAAGAAGCCTCTGTGAACTTGCCAAACGATGATATTATAAAGAATTTACCACTCGATTTAGTAGTCGAGTGTCCAGCAGTCATTTCTAAAGAGGGACTAAAGGGCGTAAAGCTTGGAGATTATCCTAAAGGGCTGGCAGCACTTTTACGCAATCAAGCTTCAGTTCAAGATTTAGTGGTAGAAGCAATACTTAAGAAATCGAAAGAAATTGCTTTTCAAGCCCTATTACTGGATCCTACAATAGATAATGCTTCAAAAGCGGAAGCAATGTTCGAAGAAATGCTAAAAACTAATCAAGGATTAATCAATTTAGAATAAAAGATTATATCTAAATCCTCCTTATTAATTTTTCGTCTTCCAGATGATTAACCAAATCTAATATCTTGCTTGGAGTAATAATAGTCTCATATTCTAATGACATAAAGCTAGCAGTTCTTAAAAGATTATAACCCTTACATATTAAATTGATCAACTCGTTAATTGGACCTAAGAATTCATACTTCAAATCCTCTATTAAATCTTCAAATAATGGCATTTTGTGTAATTTAAATAAGTGATCAACAAGAAAAGGTCCATCGAAGTTTGGTTCATAAGTATTATTAAATTTTTCTGAATTTATTCCTTCTTCTTCTTTAAAAGCTATTTTTTCTTTCCATCTTAATCTCTGAAACTTAAATATTTGTTTGATTTCAGCTTCTGTTGATTCTATAAGTGAAAGAGCATTTGGGGATGAATCAATGCGTTTTATCCATTCTAAAGACTTTAATTCATATTGAAAGCTTGATTCTAAAATATCTCTTCCCAATATTAAAAATTCGGTTATATTTTCTTTTGTTAATAGATTATCTGGAGTGGCTATAGATAAATATAATTTCTCCATTAGATTGATTGTTTTTCCAATTCTAGTAAATATACCTTGATGTAGTATCGGCCAAACTGTTTTAGTAATGTCTTTATCGAAGATTGAAAATATATAGGATATACTCATAGCCATTGAGATAACCCTTTTTAATTCGGTTGAATCACAATATTCC
>Ga0114919_10004716_pt1 | contig 10934 bp, 10 predicted proteins | sample BlataG_FD_88682 | JGI IMG/M metagenome (GOLD analysis project Ga0114919, IMG submission 88682) | Deep subsurface microbial communities from Black Sea to uncover new lineages of life (NeLLi) - Black_00105 metaG | ecosystem: Environmental > Aquatic > Marine > Oceanic > Sediment | place: Atlantic...
ATTTTATAATAGAGATGTGATCAGTAATAAATAAATGTCACAAATCAGTAATAATTCTTGACAAAAAATAATTACTTCCCACAAATCGTCAACATTAAAAAAATGTCATAAAATCGGCAATTTTTGAAAGTTTTTGTCTTCCTCATTTTTGACAACTGCCGTATGTCGTCAATAATGATTATTGACATTTTTATTTGAGCGGTAATTTAAAGAATGATGACCTAAATTTTTTATTATGCCCCATTTATTAATTACACTTATATCCTAATTCTAATTAAGTCAAACATGCTTAATTACAGCATGAAAGGTGAATTAATAATTGTAAGAAAAAATAAAAAAAAGAAAGAATTACATGAAAGAACAAAAGAAATGTATTATAATCTAGGATTGTCAATCGAAGATATCGCAATTGAATTAAAAAAATCTGAGAGAACAATTTATAGGTGGCTAAATCTTGCAAATCAGGAATTTTCATCCGTCTCCCACAAATCTAAAAAGAAATCGGGACGCCCTAAAAAATATCCTCCTGAAATTATCAATCGAATTGTTGAGTTAAAGGAAAAATTACCGCAAAGAAGTGCACCATTAGTTCATAGATCACTGAAAAAAGAGTTTTCAGACACCTGCCCTTCTATCTCTTATATTCGAAAAATCATCCGAGATAAAGGACTAACCTATAAAGCCACCGACCGAAAACAAGGTTATCGTCGCTTTCAGAGGAAGATACCAAATGATATGTGGCAAATAGACATTGCAGGAGTTCAAACGGTCGGTCATTTAAAGCAAGTGTATTTAATTGCGTTACTCGACGATTGCTCGAGGTTTGGCGTGGCAGCTCGATATTTCAAGGACCAAAAGGGTATTAACGTGATAAAAATCGTTCGGGATGGTGTCATGGCTTACGGAAGACCAAATGAAATTCTTGCTGATAACGGGACTCAATTTCGAAATATTCTCGGAGATTTAGGGACCAAATATTCAAAACTACTAGAATCTCTTGGCATCAAACCCATTTTTGCTAGTCCTTATCACCCACAAACCAAAGGAAAGTTGGAAAGATGGTTTGGAACTGTCAAGCAGATGTTTCTTATTGAAGCCCGGTTTTACGTGAAAAATAATCCTGAATGCACGTTAGCCGATTTTAATCAAATGCTTAAAGAATGGGTTAAATGGTATAATACCGAGAAACCGCATCGAAATCTTCTCAATAAGTGTCCCCCTGCGAAGATCTTTTTTGAAACTGAGGGTCGCATTTTTCGGCCCCTTCAAGCAAAAGTGAATTGGAACAGGTGGTTGCACGAATTAGCGCAAAGGAAGGTCAATAAATACAATGAAATCCATTACAAATCGCAACTATTTAGCGTGCCACCAGGATATTCAGGGTCAAAAATTGACGTAATCGAATACGAAGATAAAATCGAGCTTTACTTTAAAGAGAACTTGTTAATAACACATCCGTACGAAGTGCAAATTGTGCCTGAGAAAATTGGAAAGAGAACTCGAAAGATAAGAAAAAATGGGACCATCGCTTATAAGGGAAAGACTTATTCGATCGATTACAAGCTGGCGAATAAAACCGTAGAGGTCCAAGAGACTAACGATGGAAGAACTCTCTTGGTGTACCTCGATGGTATAATGATAGAAAAATTAAATCTTTAAGATTTAATCAAAATAATTAATTTTTTATTTTTTATTAAGCTCATTATTAACATAAAAATATCAAGTAAAATTGCAAAATTAGTGACAAAATTTGACAAATAATTATTGCTGATTTGTGTCAAAAAATTAGTGCTACTAACAATAGAGAGTAAATAAGAAAATGGAAAATATCAAGATTCATATCCTTTATAAATTTCATAAGGGTGCCTTTGGAGGCGCTAATCAATTTTTAACAGCATTAAAAAAAGAACTAATAAGAAAGGGTTTTTATACAGAAGATATTTTTAAAGCTGATTCTATTCTTTTTCATCCATTCAATTATGAAAATTTTAAAGTAGCTTTAAAATATAAAATGAGATTTCCGAATAAAAACTTCATTCTTAGAATTGATGGTCCTCTTTATATGTATAGAGGAAATAGTAAAAAAATGGATTTTAAAATATATGAATTGAATACTTTAATTGCTGATGGAATTGTATTTCAATCTAATTGGAGTAGAAAATGTAATTACTTTTGTGGGTTCACTAAAAGTTCTTTTGAAACCACAATAATGAATGCGTCAAATAACTCAATATTTTACCCTAAAAAAGAAAATAAAATAATAGATTTTAACAAAGAAAAATGTCGAATTATTTCAACTAGTTGGTCTCCAAATATGAATAAAGGATTTGGACTTTACCAATATTTGGATAATAATTTAGATTTTAATAAATATTCCATGAAATTTATTGGAAATAGCCCTATTAAATTTAAAAATATTCGTCATATTGAACCTTTACCTTCAAAAGAATTAGCTAATTCAATTCGTGAAAGTGATATTTATATTACAGGTTCAAAAAAAGATCCTTGTTCCAATTCGCTTATTGAAGCTTTGAGTTGTGGTTTACCTTGTGTAGGATTAAATGATGGAGGGCACCCTGAAATAATTAAACAAGGAGGAGACCTTTTTAATACTTATGAAGAAAGTCTTAAAAAGATTGAATTAGTAAAAAATAATTATACCAAATATAAAAATAGCATCACTGTTTTTAATATGGATGATATCTCAGATCAATATATTAAATTTATTAAAAAAGTCCACAATTATTCTCTCTCAGAAAAATATAAAGTAAAGAAAATTAGACTTTTTGATTATTTTAAATTCCTTTATAGAGATAAATTATTCCATCCCTCTTTTTTTAAAAGCCTATTTAATGAAATTCTTGATAAAATAAAATATTATTTAAAGAAATAATTAAAAATTTTGCTTAATAATATTAAAATAGTGTTTTATGGACTATGAATTTATATTAACTTGAAAAAATTTTGACTGAAACTAAAAAAACTGGTGGAAAAGAAAAGGAAATCAAATATAATAAGTATGATATACATGGATCGGATTATCATCATAAAAATATTTCAAAAAGTGTATTTAAAGATTTTAATGCTACAGTAATATCACGATATCAAATCGAAGTAGTAATACTAAACCATCTAATTAAGAACCGATCTGAAAAAGAGATAAAGATTTTAGATGTAGGTTGTGGAGATAGTGCATTCTTTCATTTATTTATTAGAGATACTAAAAGAAAAAATCTTAAATTATATGGCATTGATAATTCAGAAATTGCTTTAAAAACCGCACATCAAAAAAATCCAAACGTAGTTTATAAACTTGCTGACGCCTATAATCTTCCTTTTAAAGATAATTTTTTTGATATTGTTGTTTCATTTGATTTAATAGAACATGTTACAGACCCGAATAAAATACTATCTGAAATTAAAAGGGTTGGAAAAAATAATACTTCAGTAATATTTGGAACTCCTATTCGATTCTGTGAAAAACCTCACAGTCCCTTGCATTTTCATGAGTTTTTTCCCCAAGAATTTAAAAGTTTATTAAGTAATTATTTCAAAAAAATTAAAATTATTCAAGCTCAAAGATTATTATATTTTTTCTTATATAATTATAATTTTTCTTTATTTAGGAGAAGAAGATGTTATTTTCGATATATTTTTAACTTTCTTACTATATTCTTGAAGAGAAATCCTTTCTTAAGAATAAAAACTAATGATGATTATTCATATTATTATATGTTTGCGATTGGTACAATAAGTAAATAGAGGAGTAGAAGAGAATTTACTCTACTAATTCATTCATATTTTTCATTACATTCTCCATCTCTGCAGCAATAACTTCACCAAGTTTTTTCCCTCTCCAATCCTTTAAAGTACCTAAATAACGCATATATTCATAATCTTTAGGTATTTTTACATTCTTAAGTACTTGAATCAATGAAATTAGTAATATCCATAAATACTCCTTCCCTTTATGAAAGACTGTAGAACCATATAAGCCATCTGCATGAAAATCTTTGTCTATTATACCCTTTTCAATAGCAATGTCATAAAATTCCGTTCCCGGTAAGGGGGCTGTAAAATGGATTTGAGGAAAATCTCCTAGCTTGACTGACATTATAAATGTTCTTAAAACATCAAAAAACGACTCCTCTGGAAGGCCATACATCCATTGCCCCCAAACTTTAATACCTTGTTCTTGTAATAATCTATTTGCCGTAAAAGACTGTTCATTAGTAACATTTTTGTGAATTACTTTATTTCTTAGAAAATCACTTCCTGTTTCAAACCCAATTGATACGATAACACAACCACTTTTTTTAAGCCAATATGCGACTTCTTCATCGATCTCATTAGCTCTAGCTTGACAAATATAAGTGATTTTTGGAATTCGCTTATGTAATTGTTTTGCAAATTCTAAAAACCATTTTCGATTTGATAAAAAAGAATCATCCTTGAAACGAACTGGCTCAAGCATTTTCTTATCTTTATAAATCGTACCAAGAATTAATGTAATTTTTTTTAAACGCTTAATAAATTCTTTTTTTCCAAATATTTTACTAAGAATTGCTCTACCTATCCAAATTCTTTTCCTTCTTAAAATACTTTTATATACTATATTCACTTCATCCAAAACACATTCAATATTACGTTTTCTGAGATATTTCCCGCTCGGTCCAACCTTTCGAAGAGTTGGTATATTACAAAATGCACATTGACCATAACATCCTCGTCCTGTATATATACCTCCATAAAAAATTCCTTCTCTATCTAATGGTATGGAATCTAGATCTTGTAAATAGGGCCGTTGAGGATTCTTGATTATTTCACCATTATACTTAACCCAAAGGTTCTGTATATTTTTAATGGTTTCACGGTTTTTTAATTGATTACATAATTCAAGCATTGCATATTCACCTTCTCCTACACAAATCGCATCAATGGGTTCTATTTCAATAGATTCATCCGGACAAATGGTTGGATGAGGTCCGCCAAATATTATGAAAATTTTAGGTAGAATTTTTTTTACTTCTTTTGCCATTTCAATAGCTTTATCAATAACAGACGTATCAATTGAAAATCCGACCACATCAGGGTTAAACTCTTTTAATTCCTTCTCTGTTATTGGAGGAGAAAATGGGGTTGAAGGCTCACCTAAATACTCTTTATATCCTTGATATAACCTCCGAACGACATGTCCTTCTCTTTTTAAAAGAGAACTAATAAAAAGTGGTCCTATCGAGGCAGAACTTATCAATACTACTTTAACTTTGGAATTCTTTAATTGTGTTCTGTTAGTTGATGTCATATTAAGTCCTTTTTCATTTTTATATAAAAAATCAATTGAAAGTAATTCATAAGTACAATATACAAATATTTGTTTATGAATTAATGATTTATCAATTTTATTAGAGTTTTTTCTTGATTTTTTATACTATAACTCGTTTGAATAGAGAGGGAATTTTTTAAATTTGAATTGTCTTTTAATTTAAAAACGATTTAAAATCATTACTTAACGTTGTTATTGGTAAAATAAAAATAGATAATAAATCTTACTTAATGCAAAAAATTAAAATTTATTTCTCTTACATTACTTACTAACAAAATTATAATCTTTTTTAAGATGAAAGATAAAGTAAAAAAAATAATCTCAAAAAGAGTTAAAAAATTAGCTAAGGACGAAGATTTCAAATATATTTTGAAAAATAGCAGATATAATGTCTATATAGAAGTTGCCAATTTAATAATGGGATTTATTATTTCGTGGTGTTTCGCAAATTATACATCTTCAGAATTTTATGGTACTTACTTGCTTATCATAAGTATTATTTCTTTTTTTTCATTCTTAACTTTTTCGGGAATCAATCAAGCATTAATCCAATCAACATCAAATGGCTATGATTATTTTTTTATTACTTCAATGAAAAAATCGTTTAAATATTCTCTATTAGGCTCGTTAACAATAATTATTTATGGAATTATTTTTACTTTTTTTTTTGAATTTAATTATATAATTTTAGTTTGTTTGGTTATATCAGGAACAACTTTTGCATTTACTACTTCTCTTTCGTTATACCAAAATTTTTTATTTGGAAAAGAAGAATACAAAAAAAGTTTTATGTATAGAATATTTATCTTTTTTTTAAGAAATGCACTTATCATCATTCTAATATTTTTTACGAGAGATCTAATTTTACATTTTTTACTTCTAAATATTGCTTTAATTTTAAGTCATCTTTATTTTACAAAATCTTGTATCAAATTAATCGAAAAAAAAGTAAGTGACTCTGAATTAGATCGAGAAGCCTTAAGTTATGGATTGTTATTAACTAAATATGGAGTGGTTTCCTTAATTACGGGAAATATTACAAATTTTGTAGTTGGTACATTTTTTGGACCAGCTATATTAGCTTTTTATACTGTAGGAAAAAGTTTAGCCAGCAATTTAATACATTTTATCAAACCTGCATTATCAACTTTATTAACTAAATATTCTAAACCAGATGCGAAATTATCGAAGAAATTCTTATTCATCATAATCGGGTTTTCAATCATGCTGTTTGTTGGAATTATTATTATAATGCCTTTTTATCTACAAATTCTATTTCCGAAATATGTTGATTCAATAGGGTATGGAATCGCTTTTGCATTTATAATACTTATATATCCATTACTTGTAGTTTTTGGTTATTATTTTAGAGGAAAAGTAGAAAAAAGAGTAATGAGAAATGTTTTATTAATACCAAATATAATCCATTTAATTTTACTTATTCCACTTATGTTATTATTTGGAGTTTATGGATTAATTTTAGCTGAATTTTTAAAATATTTTATAATGTTAATTGTAAATCTTCTAAACATTGATAAAATTAATTTTAATTAAATTGATTAAGGATTTTGAAAAGAAAAATGAGATATTATGATTTTGAAAATAATAAATTAGTATATTTTAAGAAGAAAAAAATCGATTATCGCTTTTGGGATCGTCAGTGGTTAAATAATATAGAAGAATTTAAAAAAAAAATTTTAAATTTTAAACCAAAATCCTTAGTATGTAAAATAACTTTAAAATTCTTAAATCCAAAAAATGGACCTATCTTAGAGGGGGGTTGTGGACTTGGTAATAAAGTTTATAATCTTCAAAGACTTGGATATAAAGTAATAGGAATAGACTACGCCAAGAAAACAATTGAATTTTTAAAAAGTAATATTCCTGAAATTAAAGTTCAAATTGGAGATGTTCGAAAGTTATCTTTTTTGGATAATTATTTTGCAGGTTATTGGTCTTTAGGTGTAATTGAACACTTTTTTAACGGTTCTAATGGTGTAATTGACGAAATAAAGAGAGTTATCATGCCAAACGGATATATTTTTCTTACATTTCCTTATATGTCTCCATTTAGACAATTTAAGACTAAATTAAATTTATATAAAGTAATCAATAAAAAATATAACGAATTAAAAGGAGTATCACGGATTTTCTACCAATATATGTATGATGTTAATTATATTATTAAGATTTTTCAAGATTTAAGTTTTAAACTTAAATTTATATCACCATGGGATGGAATAAAGGGTTTTAAGGATGAAATTTTTATTTTTAAATTTTTTTTTAAACGATTCTTACAACTCTTATATGTTTCCAGCAAGTTTAAATTAATTAAGAGATTTTTTGATAAAATTCTTTCAAAATTTTCTGCCCACATGATTCTTTTAGTATTTCAAAAGAAATAATACATAATTTTCCCAAAATAGGTTAAACATAAATGATAAACAATAGCAATAACGATAATATTAAAATTTCATTCTCAATTTTAATGGCGAATTATAACCATGCAAATTATATAGAAGAAGCAATAGAAAGTGTTATTTCGCAAACTTACCCACATTGGAAATTAATTATTGTAGATGATACATCTACTGACAATTCTATTGAAAAAATTAAACCTTATTTGAAAGATAATCGAATTAAACTTATTGTTCATAAAAAGAATTTAGGTTATGGGGGTGCCTTGAAAACCGCTGCGGATGATGCTTTAAATATGGTTTTAGCAATTTTTGATTCTGATGATAAACTTCATGAAAGTGCGTTAGAAGTTATGGCAAAAGCTTATAAAGATAATCCAGAGTATGGTTTTATATACAGTACTTATTGGGTTTGTGATTTTAACCTAAAGAATCCTCAAATTGTTAAATGGGTAGGACCTATTGAACCAAATAAGACAAATCTCCATAAAATAAAGGTTTCGCATTTCAAGACATTCCGTAGAGATGTATATAGAAAGACCAAAGGTTTTGATCCAAATCAAAAATCTGCTGTAGATAAAGATATAATTTTTAAATTAGAAGAGGTTTCAAAATTGAAATTTATAGATAAGCCTTTATATTATTATCGAAGTCATGAACAAGGAATTTCTCAAGGAAAAAATCAATTTAAGGCTAAGGTTTATCATTATATCGCTAAATTAAAAGCATATAAGAGAAGATTAAATACAAATATCCCAAATTTAACAAAAAAGGAATTATATTTTTATTATATTGGAATTGCATTTTATAGATTAAATTTCTTAATATATTTTCATAAATTATTTAGAATTACAACGTTAATAGGAACTATATTGAATAAATTTTCATTTTTGCCTTTGATAATTAAGAAGAAATTGAGAAATATAAAAAAATTAATCGATTAAGTCTTTTCTCTAAATTTTTTTATTTAGAGTATGATTATATTATTTTAGTTCGTTTTTTAAATCTTCCATTAGTTGATGAAGAAATTAAGAAAAGGAGTGATTTAAATAAAATATATAAAGAAAATCTAAAATATATCGATGGAATTTCATTTTTAGAGGAAAAAAGGATGTAGAATATAATTATCAATATTTTCCTATTTTAATTGAAGCGAAAAAATTTTATATGAATAGTGGTCAGGGTGTGTGTGGATGGTTCTTTATACCTTATGGAAATTGCGCCTAGGATAGCTGGAACTATGGCGATTCATCGTGTATTAGGAATAAATTTTCTTTTATTAAGTATTTATGAATATGAACGAGTTGATATAAGAATTCTTAAAAATTCTTATGAAATTGAGATTGATCGTGCTCTACAAAATCGATATAAAATTTATTTACAATATGAAAAAATATATTTAGATTTAGATGATACTTTAATTCTCAATAATAAAATTAATATCCTATTAATTAGTTTTATTTTTCAATGAATAAATGAAAATAAAGATATCATTCTTCTAACAAAGCATATAAAAAACATATTTGAAACTTTAAAAAAACACAGAGTTTATCCTAAAATTTTTAAAGAAATTATCATAATTGATGAAAATAAATCTAAAGCTGAATATATTAACTAAAAAAATGCAATTTTTATTGATGACAGTTTTAAGGAGCGATTAAATGTAGCAGAAAAATGTTAGATACCTACATTTGATAGTAGTATGATAGAATCACTAATAAATGACAAGATTTAAAAAACAGAAATTCTATGTTAAAAAAGACTAATTAAAATGAGTTATAAGAATAAAGTTGAAGTAAGTGAATTTGATAAGAAGGCGCTAGTCATTATAAGAAAAAATGTAGAAAAATTTCTTGAAGATTCAGCAAAAAAATTTGATAAAAATGGGATCTTATTAGATATAGCTCCACAAGATTATGAAGGAGCAAAAAAATTTTTTAAAAAAATGAAAATTGATACTATAGATATTGATCCAAATACTAATACTACATATATTGGAGATATAACAAAAAATAATGAGTTTCTTAAAAAAAAAATATATGATATTGTTGTTATGACTGAAGTTATAGAACATGTTTTAAATCCTTTTTCAGCAATTGATGAAATTTATCGAATTCTAAAGAAAAATGGACTATTACTACTTACAACACCTTTCAATTTTCGGATACATGGTCCATTACCAGATTGTTGGCGCTTTACGGAATATGGTTTAAAAATACTATTAAAAAAGTTCAACGAAATTGTAATTACTAAAATTAAAACACTCGATCGTAATCTAATGCCAATACATTATGCAGTTATGGCTAAAAAATAGGTATTTATATATTATGAAAATAGGTATAATTTTACCCGTTGGGAGAACTGATAAATATAGTTATCAATATAAAAATTTTAATCAAATAATAATTAGTAATTTAGAAAAATTTGCAGATTATTTACTAGCTGTATCTTCTTCTCGATATATTGTTAAAGAGATATTTGAAAATCATAATAAGATAGAACTATTATCAAATAAAGAAACATGGTTTAAACTAATCAATGGGAGTGAAGTATTTTCTTTAAAAGTTCTAAATGACAACATGAATTTATGCAAAAAAAAAATAAAGAGAATAGATTAATGTGATTCAATATCTAAAAATTCCTTGTGTTCTTGAAAGTAACTAATCCCATCTTTTATAATTTTTGTAATGGGATACAATGGAGCCCAGCCAATTTCCCTTTTAATTTTTTCATTATTACCAATAAGAATTGGTACATCGCTGGGTCTTATTCTATCAGGATCAATCAATACCGGAACATCCAGATCATAAAGAGTTTTACAAATCTCAATATAATCGGCGATACTAATTCCTTTACCAGAACAAACATTATATGGTTCAGCTTTTCTGCCCTTTTCACAAACTAATATATAGGCTCGGATAGTATCTATAACGTGAGTAAAATCTCTAATTGCATTAGGATTACCAATAACTATGTTATTTTGTTTCCCTTCTAAAACTCTAATAATTTGTCTATGAATTACGCTTGTGACAAACTGTAAACCACGTCTTGGGCCTTCATGATTAAAACCTCGAGTAATGAAACTAGGAAGCCCATATGCCTTATTATATAAATTTGCTGTATATTCAGTCACTACTTTAGTTATCCCATATATACTACGAGGTCTAAAGGGATTTTTCTTTACATCTTCA
>Ga0114919_10004719_pt1 | contig 10931 bp, 7 predicted proteins | sample BlataG_FD_88682 | JGI IMG/M metagenome (GOLD analysis project Ga0114919, IMG submission 88682) | Deep subsurface microbial communities from Black Sea to uncover new lineages of life (NeLLi) - Black_00105 metaG | ecosystem: Environmental > Aquatic > Marine > Oceanic > Sediment | place: Atlantic...
TCGTCTGCTCTTGTGCGATCTAGAACTTCCTGTTTTTCTTTTTCGGAAAAAGCTGCGGATATTAATACTACAGGAATTGAACTGTATTCAGCCTTCGATTTTAGCATTTGACATAATTTATCTCCATTCACAGTGCTCGTCTTTAAGTTTATGTCAAGTAATATCGCTCGAGGGGTCAGGTTCTTTAGAAGGTGTAAAGCTTCGTCGGAAGTCTCAACCGATTTAATGTTTACGCCCTTTGATTCGAAAAAATGATCCACTGTTTTTCGTTCTAATTCATTGTCCTCAACGTATAAGATGTCTATTTTTTTTACAAACCTTCGAATATTTGGCTCGTCGAAATGGTGTTTCACAGTGATTTCAAGCACTTCTAGAGCACTTATTGCGTTTTGAATACCCTCGACCAGTTTTTCTTTTTCTTCCCCATAATTATTCAGCATTAGAAGTGAAACTTTAAGAGGAGAGAGCTTTTGCTTTAACTCTTCGTGAAAGTTATTCCCAATTTCGTATTCTTCAATTGCTTTTCTAATTAAAGCATCAACTTCAGTTTCATTGAAAATTTGACTTCCTTCGCACGATTTCTTCTCAAATATAGCGTTTATATAATCTATACTGTAATTTACAAAGTTTCTTATGATTTTCGCCTGGTTCTTAATCTCGTACTCGTTCATAAATTCTTGCAACTTCGAGTCAAGGTGCGAATCTACATAAGTATACCATTTGATATCCTTTTTTAATTTAGAATTTTTTATACTTTCATAACTATTGGTCATTACACATCACCTACTTTTTTTGCAAACGGAATTAGGATTATGAAATTGCTACCTTCTGTTGGATCTCCCCCTATACGGTTTTCGACCCAGATTTCTCCACCGTATAATTCTATTAATTTAGCTACTAATGAAAGCCCAATTCCCATTCCATTAGAGTTTCTACGTTTTAAGTGAACCTCTTGAAATATAGTGTTCTTCCTTTCATCTTCGATACCTATACCGTTGTCTTTGAATTCGATCTTTGCATAGCTTTCAGAGTTGATATCAACTTTAGAAACTATAATTTCTATCTGGGCAACTTTTTTTCTATTGTACTTAATAGAGTTAATGAGTATATTTTCAAACACTTCACTCAATAGCTCGTTTGCCAGGACATTAAGGTTTTTGTGATCAGAAGTAAACTTAACTCTAATCTTCCTTTTAGGAAAACCAATCAGAGTAAAATTAACCGCAGTTCTCAACTCAGAAAATACATCCACAGGCTCTAAAACCATTTCATGTTCTTCCAAGTCTGTGAGGTTTCTAACGTTTCTAATTAGTTTTTTACCTCGAGTTAATTGTTGGGCGATTAACTGAAAATATTCCATAACATCATCCGTTTTCACTTCCTCTTTTAGAAGTGATCCACAGAGTTCTATAGAATTACTGATAATCTGAAATAAATTTGATATGTCGTGAATGAATAATCCTTCAAGGCACTTTGTTTTGTAATAAGCGTTCTGATAAATATTCTCTACATCTTGCATAATTTTTCTATTTCACAATCTAATTTGTTTGTTAATTTTAAATAGAATAATATTACATTAATAGTTTTTATTGCTGAACTTAGCATGAAGTTCGAATTTTTTCTTAAGGAGGGAACATTTAAATAAGTTTAGATCTATATTCATATTATAATATTAAACTTTTTAAAGCAAATTTACGCGAAAAATGGCTCTTTTGAATTATCCTCCCGAAGATTTCTATAAGGATATTAAGTTTGGACGGAAGGATTTTGAACATATTATTCTTTGGATGCTTTTTAATAACGAAGACTGCGAATGGTCTGATTTTACAAAAGAACCGCTAAATATCTCTGAGTCTACGCTTTCAACAAAATTAAACGTATTAAAAAGTAAAAGCCATGTAGAAAAGTTTGCTCGAGGCCATTATAAAATAACAAACACCGGTCGTAAAAGATTTCAGGAGATATCTAGTACTCATGGTGAGAAAAAAAAATTAAATTATCCACCTGAAATTATTACAAGGCGAAGAAATTACGAAGATTGGATACTTTGGATGGTTTATAACAATGAGATATGCAGATGGTCAAATTTTCTAGAACCTCCTCTTTCAATTAATCAATCCTCATTATCAAAGAAAATGAACATCTTACTAAATAAAGAATTTCTAGTAAGAGAGAATAAAGAGTATAGCATAACTAATGCGGGTAAGATAGAATATTCTAAAATGCTTCAAAACTACGATTTAGATAGACAATCAATATTAGAAGTAGAAAGCAAAAGAATTGACGAAATCACTAGAAAGACAACAAAGTTTTTTGATGAGTATAATGTAGAGGATGAGAACATCCAATTTAGGTTTCTCGAAACGATTTTAGAACTCGATTACGATAGAGTTAAATCCATGCTAACAGACGAAACGGATTTTGAGAAAATTATCCTCTATATTACGGTTAATCATCCGGATCAGTTCCCTGACTCTATCTCACTTAAAGATTTTGCGGACAAATATGGTATTAAACAATCGAAATTGGAGTATTTTATTGATGAAATTGTAGAGAATCATATATATCCTATCAAATTTTTTATCTTGAAACCGTCAACAGAGATCACATATTACTTTCAAGAACATGGGAAGGTGGAAACGATGTTGCGGACTATTACTGAAAACCACATAACTAAATTTACGTATTTAAACAGGTTATTTTCAAGAACTTTCGACGCCTTCACCATCGAAAATGCGGTTCTTGAAGACATTTGTGGGTATTTGTTCAATAATGCATTACGAGATTCGCTCAGAAATTTCTTACCTATCTATATAAGTTATCTAGCCTATAAATTTGAAGCAAAAGTTGAACTGAAAGAAACTTACGACAAATTAGATGCGATTATTTGGCAAAACATGATAGATGTTTTTCAAACGAGAAGTCCTGAGGAGCTTGAGTATCAATATATGGGACAAAGCGAAGTAAATTATCAGGTAGATACCATATTCCTAGAGTTACTCAAGCCGTATTACATAGAGAAATTAGAGCCTAAAAATAACGAATGTCAACATTTAATAGACAATAAAGTATATTATAAAGCCCTAGAGTGCATAGAAAACACAATGGACTTAAATGACAAAGACGATCTTTTAACCATCGTAAAAGCAATCGTGTTATGTTATTTGAACAGGTACGAGAATGTTCTCGCATTGTTAGATAAACTGAAATTTCCGAATAAAAAGGATCAAATCGTAGTTCTTTCTTATTTCCTTACCGCTTTTTCAAGTCTAACTATTGGAGATTTCGATCGTGCTCTGGAGCTAGGAAATGAACTCATAAGGAATTTCCCTGAACACGCTCTTTCTCATGCGACCAGAGGATTGGTGCTTGCATACAACTATATTTACAAGTTTAATAATGAAACAGCGGAGCAGGATTCTGGATTAACTGATCTTGACAAAACCATTGCAAAGGACTCCTTTAATTCTAATCTTGCCTTATTATTCATGCTAAAAAGTCAGGTGCTACTTAAATCAAACAACTTTGAAGAATCAATTGATTTAACAGATAAAGCAATCGGGATTGTGCCAAACAAGGTTGATTTATATCTCTCCAAGACTAAAATTCTCATGTATTTCAACGAATATCCTAAATTATTGGATTTACTTGACGAAATGCTAGAGAAATTTCCAAAAATTGAAAAAGATCTAAAAATGAAAAAAGCGTCAGTATATAAACTACTCGGGGATCTGGAATCAGGATTCAAGGTTATCGACGAACTACTCGAAATAAATCCTGGAGATAAAGAGTTACGTAGTTTTAAAGCTTACTGGTATCAATACATGAACAAAAAGGAGGAGGCTTTAAAACTTCTTGAAGAACTTATAGAGCTTGAACGCGATAACGGAGAGTATTACGACTCGTATGGTGAAATTTTAATGAATTACGAAGAATACGGAAAAGCAGTAAAGCAATTTCAAAAAGCAATTGAGTTGAGTAGTAGTGGGTGGTTCATATATCAAACTTATATAAAACTGGGCATATGCTTTAAAGAGCTTGGAAATTACGAGTTAGCTATAGAATTTTTAAAGAAGGGAAAAGAGTTTACAAACAAATGTTTCTGTGATTTTGACCTAAAAAAGAAGTGGTTAATCATCGCAGATATTTTTCTCACAGATATTGAAAACGGTTAATTCTAAAGTTTTATATTCACAAACATCCAAATATACTAGAACGGAAAAAGAATTTAAAGTAGTGAATTATAGTTTGGAAGGGGAAGCTGTAAAGAAGAAATTTAAAATTAAAGTTACCGTTATAGGAGACGGGAGCGTTGGGAAAACTTCCTTAATTCAAAAATTCACTCAAGGAATCTTTAAAACTGATTATATTAAAACAATAGGCGCACAACTCACTAACTATGAAACAGAAATTGACGGATATAGGATTGAATTAATATTCTGGGACATAGCAGGCCAAGATGAATTTCATTTCTTGCGCCCTACTTTTTACAGAAATAGCAAAGCTGCGATTATTGTTTATAGTTTGGAAGAAAATGATCTGGGAGAGCGTAGTTTTAAACACATAACAAAATGGTGCGGAGATGTTAAACAATTTTGTGGGGAGATCCCTGTCGTTCTTTTTGCTAATAAAGTTGACTTAGTAAATGAAAAGAGCGTAGATAGAGAAAAGATTCAAAATATGGTAAAGGAACTTAATTTATTAGATTATTATCTCACCTCCGCAAAAACAGGACAGGGGCTTGACCAAGCTTATAATGCTCTAATAAAAAAAATCCCAAGATAGTAAAAAAGTTTCCTCATTCTGGAGTATTTTAAAACGATCTTACAGCTGTTTATTAGCAGCATTTATATTTCTACCGGTAAAATTAAGAATTTACCGGTAAGTTTCAGTATAACCTTTAAATTCAATATTCAACAACAGTGATTTAATCATTATCAAAAAGATAAAAATTAATGATAATGTAATTTGAGAGAAAAAAAAGAAGGCGAATGAAAATGTCTAAAAAAGTAGTCAAAATAAGTGTGCTGGTGATTTCGCTAGTAATTTCCATTGCTTTCCCTATACTCGCTGTAACAGCTAAAAAACCTGAGAGTGTTATTGATCCCATTTATATCGATGAAAATATTCCCGGAATGACTTGGGCAGATTGGGCTGATGAACCTTGGTTAAAAGGATTGGGTACTGAAGAAGATCCGTACATGATAAAAAATGTGGTTATAAATGGTGAAGGTTCCCAATTTTGTATGGTGATTAGTAATTCGATAGTATTTTTTAAAATTCAGGATTGCACCTTTTCTAACGCCAGTGTTGCGGGGCTTCTATTAGTCAATACTCAGAATGGAATCGTATTCAAAAATCAATTTTTAGCAAATGGATTAGGTACGGGAACTGGAATAGCACTAATTTCTTCCCATAATAATCGAATACAGAAAAATCTCTGTGAAGAAAATGCGGTAGTAGGAATATATCTTCAATACTCCAATGATAATTTAATAACACAGAATTTGTGCAACATAAATTATTGGGCGGGTATCTACGTTGGAGAGTGGTCCAGTTTTAATAAAGTAACAAAAAATGACTGCATCGAGAATATGGAAGGTATATTTATTACTAACGGAGCTAGTAATAACGAAATTACAAGAAACGACTGTTCTAATAACAACGGAAATGGAATATATTTACAGAATAACGCAAACAATAATTTGATAACAAGAAACGATTGTAATAATAATGAGGGCACAGGAATTGTGGTGGAAACTTCGAATGGAAACATTATCTCCAATAATGACTGTAACGAAAATCTCGCTGCAGGAATTACTTTGAAAACTTCGAATGAACACACTATAACCGATAACGAGTGTAACGAAAATGGAGGAGGTATTAGTCTTGAATTTTCCAACGATAATTTAGTAACACAGAATTTGTGCAAAAGGAATAATTGGGGTGGGATCTACATTGGAGATGGATCGAGTTATAATGAAGTAACAACAAATGAATGCGTCGAGAATTTAGAAGGCATAATACTCTTACACGAAGCTAATAATAACGAAATTACAGGAAATGACTGTTTCAATAACAATGGAAATGGAATATTTATACGGGGAAACGCAAACTATAATTTAATAGTAGAGAACGACTGTCATGATAATTTTGGCATAGGAATTGTGGTAGAAATATCGACGGGAAATTTTATAATTAATAATGATTGTAAAAAAAATCTCAATCATGGAATTTCGTTGATAACATCGAATGAACAGATTCTATACGGTAATAACTGTAGCGAAAATGGGGGAACAGGTATTAATCTTGAAGAATCCAACGGTAATTTAATAATGAATAATGTCTGTAATGAAAATCTCTTTACGGGGATTTTGTTGGAATCTTCTTATGGAAACTCTATATCCGAAAATCATTGTAGCGGAAATATAAGACCAAATATATATCTTAGATACTCTAATGATAATTTTATAACACAGAATCTGTGTACTGGAAGTCCTTGGGGTATTGTCCTTAGATGGTCAAGTAATAACGAGTTAACCAATAATGACTGTATTGAAAATGGAGAGGGAATTGTTCTCCAAGAGGAGTCTACAGATAACAGAATAACGGACAACACTTGTACCAATAATTATGAGAGAGGTATTCTTTTAGTGATTGACGCGAATTATAACATTATTAATCAGAACAATTGCTCGGATAATCTCCTATCTGGAATAGCATTAATGTCCGCTAGCGGTACTGTTATATCAAAAAATGACTGCAATAATAATGGTGAATCTGGTATTTCTATTAATGATTTCTTTGGTATCAATGCTAGAGATAACATTCTTTATGGAAATAAGATCGTAGGCAATTTAAACGGTATCCATTTCTCCGAAGCAGACAATAACGATGTCTTCATGAATACCATTAAAGAGAACGACATTGGTATGATAGTAGAAGGACAAAGTGAACTTAACCTTATCTTTCACAACAATTTCATAGATAATGTTGTACAGGCAGTGAATGAAGACGCAGGGCTTAATAATTGGCATAACATCTATATGCTCGAAGGTAATTACTGGAACGATTACGAAGGCGAGGATAGTAACCTTGATGGTATCGGGGAAACGGAGTGGCCTGAGATAGGATTTGATGCATATCCATTTATGGAAGAAAATGGTTGGGAAATTCTTACTCCTATAGAAGAGGAAATTATAAATGCGCGAGTGAATCCCGAGACTAATAGGTTCGGGGGAGGTAACGTTTATCGACCTGACGAGAAGGGCTATCTAATTGTTGGGTTAGGACAACTATTTTCAGAAAGGACTCATGACACGTGGATACCTCCCTTTACATGTCGGCTATGGTTTTACCAAGTAGTAAATGACGAAGTAGTAGAAGTAGAATCTTACTTTCAAGGAAGTCTTTGGTCTTTCGAATGGAGTACATTCTATCAAGAACCAGTATGGGCTAATTTGTATTATTTAATAATCCCACCAAACGTTATAAATCTTCCTCCAGGAGAGTATCCATTTAAATGGGGAGTTAGTTTCTATAGTGGAGGGGAGCAGCAGTTTATGAATTTTACTACCTCCTTTATAATTCCCGAATAAAGGCTCATAAGGGCCAATTTTTTTTTAATTTTTGAACGTTTCAAGGAACTTAATCGAATAGTAATTAATTTTCTAGTATCTTCTTTTCTTTGTTATTCGAGTAGTGAATTGAAATTCAATTTTTTAAAGTTCGAATAAGCCCGTTTTCCTGTTTTTTTCTGTAATTCAGAGGTGATTTCATTCAGAGCTTTAGAAAAGGAGTATTTCTGAACATTAGAGCTAACTCTCATTTTGATGATATACGCAGGTTCATTGGTTTTGGGTATTTTTGCTCTCATATAACCTCCAGGAGTATATAGCTTGTCAGTTAGGATCTCTAATTCAGCAGATATTCCAAATTCTGATAAAATATCGATAATCAAATTCCAGCCTTCTTCGTTGTTCGGAAGTGAAATTGGTTTTCTATTTTCGTAAAGAGTTGCACTATCGATGCTTATTTCATTTCTATCAACTTTTCCGTGTAAGCCAATAATCCAAAGAAATCTCCATAGAAACTCTTCCCTACTTTTATAAAGTTCGAGGCCCGAAACAGTATCAATCCCTTTAATACTTAAATTAGATTTAGCTATTTCAACTAACTTTTCATACACAAATTTGTAGCTATCATCCTTGAATTCGCGGGTTAACTCCGAGATTTCAGGTTGACGACTGACAAGTTTTGGATTTTTAATTTGATTTTCCATAAGTTCACTGCGAATTTTCTTAAGGTTACTCATCGCATCGAACATCCTAACATACCGTTCATACTCTTCGTCGCTAATTTCTTTGCTTAATTTTTCTGAAACTTTTTCTTTAGTATACTTGCTACTTGCAACGGTGTTCGCACACGGGAACCTTCCACAATAAGCGCAATTTGCGACCTCGTTATGCTGTCCGCATTTTCTCGTACGGCATTTCTTCAAGAAGTTAAAAAAGGGATGACTCGGTAATTCATCATTCGGAGTAAAACACCCAACACAACCCTCCCATTCGTATTTTACCGGCTTGAATCCTGTATAGTTTTTGACTTGTTCCGAATACTCCTCCCAATCTTCTTTCGCGATTTTTTTACGCACGAATGTAGACCAAGGACATTCAGAACAGATGTTACCACAACGAGAGATTATTTGTTCCATCATTTTTTCACTAATGTTATTCAATCGTAGTTGATTTTTAAAGATATACTAGCATATTGTTTTTTAATTTGGAAAAGATTTATTACTAAAATATAAGATTATAATGTTGAAACTTTATTCCTTTGAGATGGTATCACTTGTAGTGGGTATTATTAGGAAGATGTATTACTCGCAATTTCCCCATTAACTTCAGATACCGTTTTAGATTCGTGAGGAATTTTCATCTTTTCTCTGGTGATTTTGTCAATATTTAAGATTTTAGTAAAAAATACACCTATTGTTGTTATTACGGCCATTGAAATTACGCACAACCAGAAAAAGACGTAAATTCCTAATAAATCAGCGAATAAGCCCGATAAACCCATTGCTATAGGAGAAACAGCACTTGTAATTACGATTAGTATCGAGATCGCTCTTCCTTGTTTTCTTGGGGGGATAATTGTCTGAATTAGCGTCATAAGTAGAGAATTACTGATGGCAGTAGCGAACCCTAAAATTAAAGGGCCTATTCCCATTAGCCAAAAAGCGCCTTCTGGAGATAGTAGATAGAAAAACACCGCTAATAGTTGGAAGTAGATTAATTGAATCATGGTTAGTACGTGCTTTTTCCACTTTTTCTTAATCATAACGGTTACTGCTCCCGCTACAATCCCGGCTTGAAAGAGACCCGATACAATAGCTAAATCAAACGGAGTTCCAGAACGAGTTTCTATGATGTAATAGGGAGTTAGCGTATAAAATGGGACAGCAAAAAAGCTTATTCCCGCAAAAATCAGTAACAGGGAAATTAAGCCTTCAACATTTTTGAAAGCTTGCAACCCTTCTTTGAATTCTTTTTTAAACTTCGACTTCTTCTTTTTTTTTCTTTTATCAGCTGGAAGTTTCAAGAAAATCGCAGGAATTAGCGCGATTGAAAATGTGATAATATCAATCCAAAGGATTTGACCAATGGTTAAAAATGCCATTAGAAAGGCAGCGATTACGGGGGCTAGGATATTAAGTAAACCCATTAATAAGAAGCTAATGGAATTAATCTTTGAAAGATATTTTTGAGGAACCATAAAAGGAATGATTGAAGCTGAAGCAGGTTGATGGAACGCCTGGAATATTCCTCGAAATACAATTAAAATTAAAATTGGGATTAAGTTGATCGCTCCAATAATAAATATGATAACTAACCCTAACGTAAAGATTGCCTGTAAAAGATCAGAATAGATAATAATCTTCTTTTTGTTCCAGCGATCGGCATAGACGCCGGTAAATGGAATTAAAATAATAACTGGAGCAAAACTTAGGAAGGACGTGATTGATAGAATCGTAGCGCTCTCAGTCTCAATAGTAATCCATAGAATTATTGCAAACATAACGATTGACGATCCAAACAGCGAAATCATCTGACCGATAAATAAAAAGATAAAACTTCTAAACTTCTCTCGGTCCGTCGGTAGTGTTTCGGTAGGTCCTTTACTAGTAGAATTATCGAAGCCAGAATTCTCCATATCTCTTTAAATTGTAAGTCTCATAAAAACTTTAGGTTTGAGCTTTCGGTTTAATTACTAGTTAATCCTTTTATTATATAACTTATCCATAAACCCGGTTTTTTTGGTATGTCAAAATCTATCCACGCTGATTTCATGTAGGAAGTATCGGCTTGCCAATATCCATCAGATCGTTGTTTTTTCATCAATACTGCTAGAGCATCAATACAACGCTCATCTTCGATCAAATCATTTGCTTTGAGTAGCGATAAGATTTCTATAATGTTCGATTTATAGGTGTAAGGATAAAAGTTTAGGATAATAGAGTCCTCTATAGGCTGATCTGAGGACAATTTCTTAAACAACTTATGTTTAAGGATGTATTCTAATCCTTGGTTAAGTGTATCTTCAAGCTTTTTTGAACCTCTAAACCGCCTTTTATATTCGGTAAGGGCAATCATGGACTTAATAACACCGTAATAACAAGGGGTGTTTTTCATGCAACCTCCAAACCTCGTATAGAGATCTGACCCGGTTCATTTAGGTTCTTTGCCTCTCTCAACAGCTTGGTAATCTAATATCCAGTTTATACCTGCTTCTATCTTTTCTTTAACATTGTATTCCATTTTTATTAGAATTGTTGTAATCAAAGCGTTGTGACATGAGAGTAGATTATCTTTTTTTCCTTCTAAGGCGAACCCTTCTTCTATGTAAGATTTATTTACAAGAAGTTCAATCCA
>Ga0114919_10004721_pt1 | contig 10931 bp, 8 predicted proteins | sample BlataG_FD_88682 | JGI IMG/M metagenome (GOLD analysis project Ga0114919, IMG submission 88682) | Deep subsurface microbial communities from Black Sea to uncover new lineages of life (NeLLi) - Black_00105 metaG | ecosystem: Environmental > Aquatic > Marine > Oceanic > Sediment | place: Atlantic...
AGGCTTGAAAGTGGAAATGCAGTCCAGCTTACCACCGAGACCGACCACAAACTGATGGAAGAGACAAGTAACCTGAACAAAAAAATCGAAACCTTTGCTTCCCTCCCTGAAAACACCCCTGAAGAAATTGAAACAAAAGAAAAAGCTTATCGCAAACTTCTGAACAGCGATGAACTTAAACGTTTGAAAATCCTGGCAGATCTGCAGATCATGCCATTTTTTCTTCCAAAGACTGATGCCAATAAAGAGTATTTACTTACCGACGCCCGGTACCACCGTTACCTGAGGGGAGAAACCCGGATGCCTTTTAACTTGGAGGTTAAAGCCGTTGAAATTGCGACAATTCAAAGGTTCTTTCATTGGTTTTTAGAGTTTCCTGAAGTATTTCAGAAGGGTGGATTTGATTGTATTCTGGGGAACCCACCATACTTAGGAGGCAAAAAGATTAGCACTAATTATGGAGTTAGATATTTAGAATACTTAAAAGGTCTATTTTATTATGGTGGTGGGGTATCTGATTTAGCAGCATATTTTTTGCAACGAAATTACATCATTTTAAAACAAAGTGGTATACAATCACTGATTACAACTAATACTATATCACAAGGGGATACAAGAATTTTGGGCTTAAATCATATTGAAAAATCTGGAGGTTCTATAATTCATGCTAATCGATCTGTTCCTTGGATAGGACAAGCCTCTATAACGGTTACATTAATATCAATTAGTAAATCAAAATGGGGTAGATCATATTTTCTGGACAATAAAGTGGTTGGTACTATTAATTCCTATTTAACAGATGGGATTCAAGAAAATGAGCCATTGAAACTATTTAAGAATAAGGACCTTAGTTTTATTGGTTCTTATATATTAGGTGATGGTTATATTCTTAATAAAGATGAAGCAATCAGGTTAATAGATAATCCTATTAATAAAGAGGTGATCTTTCAATATTTAAATGGTTTTGATCTAAACTCTGATATAAATCAAAAACCATCCCGATTTGTGATCAATTTTTTTGATAAATCTGAAGATGAAATTAAAAGAAATTATCCGATTTGTTATGATATCGTATACCAAAGAGTTAGACCAGAAAGAACAAGGGTTAATAATGAAGGAAAATTTGTGCTGAGAAAACCTTTACCACAAAGGTGGTGGCAATATGCAGATAAAAGGCCAAAATTATACAGATCTATCTCAAAATTTAAACAAGTCTTGGTCGCTACAAGGGTTAGCAAAAATTTAATATTTGATTTAGTGAAAACTGGGTATGTATATTCAGATGCATTAGTTGTTTTTGCTCTTGATGATTATATTAATTTTTGTATAGTGCACTCCTCAGTACATGAATACTGGGCTTGGAAATATTCATCAACCATGAGAAGCGCAGGGATAAGATATACTCCAAGTTCCGCATTTGAGACATTTCCATTTCCTCAAAATCCAAATAATCTAAAAGAGCTTGATTTAAAAGGAAATAATTTTTTTACTCATAGAAAAGAATTGATGAATCAAATTCAACTTGGTCTTACAAAGACATATAATTTATTCCATTCAAAAAGTATACATCAAGAAATATTTACTGAAAATTTAAATAGCCTTGATAGAAAAACAATTGAAAAAGAGTATAGTAAAGAGGTATGGAGTTTATTTTATCATCTATTAAAAACTGAAAATACTTGCTCAGTCGAAGAAGCATTTGCAGGTATTACTAAGCTTCGTGAGTTGCACATCGAAATGGACAATGCTGTATTGGAAGCCTATGGCTGGCAGGATATCAAGTTAAAACATGATTTCTATGAGGTGGATTACCTGCCAGAGAATGACCGTGTCCGTTTTACTATTCATCCCGATGCCCGTAAAGAAATTTTGAAACGGCTCCTGGAACTGAACCATAAGATCCATGAAGAGGAGGTGAATGCAGGATTGTGGGATAAGAAGAAATCAACAAAAAAGCATGTAAAGAAAACAAAGACCAAAGGAAACCAAGTAAATGAACCGGAAGTTGGTTATGGAAGTTTGTTTGACTAAAATCTTACAGATATGGCATTTGAACCAAAAAAGATCACCAGGGAACATGTTCTGAAAGCAATAGAACATGTAAAAGACAATCAGATCGAACTTATACCGTCGAGAAAATACAAAGTGTTGATCAATGGTGAATATTTTCCTCCAAAAGATATTCTCCGGTATGCACACCAACAAATGAATGGGGAGCATATTTGGACAATAACCGGAGGCGAACCCACTAATAAATTCCTAAAAGACATGGGATTTGAGATTCTCAATATCCAGGAAAAGGAGGATCCTGTTGCAGATATGATTAACCGCTATAAGGAAAGAATTAAAAATACTAAGTGGGATGACGAGATATACAAGTGGCAGCTTACAAAAAGGTTTAACCACCGGCCGGATACTTCAGCAACAGATTTTTATGAAGAAATAACCACCATTGATTATAGTAATCTTATTTACCCGGTTTGTAAAACTGTTATAAACCATATTGCAAAAGAACGACCTGAAGAATTTCGGAATGCGTTTATCCAATTATTCGATGAATCCATAGAATTAGAAAAGCGAGTTAATGAATTTTCAACAGAAACCCTGAGAATTTACTGCGATATTGACCCGGAAAATAAATACTCCCATCACCAGGATGAAAGGACGATCTCGACATACCTTGCATTTTACAATTCAGAAAAATACTCCTTATTCAAAGATTCTTTTTATCAGAAATATTGCAAAATGATCGGAGTTAAATCCAGTCCTAAAGGACAAAAATATGTGCATTACATTAAATTGTTATCTGAGTTAATTGAAGACTATATTATTCCTGACCAAGAGCTTTTGGAATTGAAATCCCAGTTTATTCCTCAAGATGCATCTGAAGATCAATCCCATTACATTCTTGCACAGGACATACTCTTTCAGATGCTTGATAAACGAATTGACAGTCATCGAAAATACTGGAGAGTAGGCACAACTGACGGCAATAAAAAATACTGGGATTTAATGTATCAGCAACATCATACCTCCATTGGCTGGCCTTTTTTGGGCGATTTAAATGAAGTGGTTATTGAGAATAAGCAAGATTTGATCATACTACTTCAGGAAAAGGGGTATTATATGGATAACAAAATAATGGCGAGCCGTAAGGCAGGTGAAGTACTAAATTTTTATAGCGATATAAATGTTGGTGATGTAATTCTCGCGCAGGATGGTCAATCGGTTAATGGTATCGGAATTGTGGCAGACGATTATAAGTTTGAAGATGGACTGGATTTTCCACATACCAAATCTATGGATTGGAAGATTATTAATCCCAAGGATTTTAAAAACGGAACAGGATTAAGAACCACCGTTTATGAGCTTACTGATCCTGTATTAATAAACAAAATTGATGGACTTCTCAAACAAGAAAATATCAGATCTATGGAAAGTGACTTTTCATTAAATACCATACTTTATGGTCCTCCGGGAACCGGGAAAACATATCAGACTATTGATTTATCAGTTCAAATAGCTGCTACCGACCAGTATATTTATGGAAACCATAAGGCAAATAAGATCATATATGACAAGCTGGTTGAAGAAGGCCAAATAATGTTTGCCACATTTCACCAGAGTATGTGTTATGAGGATTTTATTGAAGGGATTAAACCACAAAAACCCGAGGAGAATGATAATTTTCTCAAATATGAAATTGAACCCGGCATTTTCCTTAAAATCTGTTCTGCAGCGAGTACACCCAATCAGACAAATTTCAACACAGCTTATAATAAACTGAAGGAAGAACTGACAGAAAAAGAAATCATTGACCTGAATACACCAAGAGGCAAGACCTTTTCAATCTCGCTCAATCGTAACGGAAATCTTAACCTCCATACAGGTGAAAGTAAAAATGTACAGGGAACACTAACAAGGGAAAACATACAAAAACAGCTAAAAGGTGAGAATGTATTTTATACCTGGACAGGCTATTTTCAGGGAATTATCAATGAATTAAAAGATAAACATGGTTATAATCCCGAAAAAGGAGGTGAACTTCAAAATTTTGTGCTCATAATTGACGAGATAAACCGTGGCAATGTAGCCCAGATCTTTGGCGAACTAATTACCTTGATTGAAGAAGATAAACGACAGGGGAAGGATGAAGCAATAAAAGTAACTTTGCCTTACAGCAAGGATGAGTTCACTGTACCATCAAACCTATATATTATCGGAACCATGAATACTGCCGATCGTAGTATAGAGGCACTGGATACTGCATTAAGAAGAAGATTTTCATTCAAGGAAATCATGCCAATATACGATCTTGAAGGTATGGAAAAGAAAATCGCAGGTGTTAAAATCGGGTTATTGTTAGAAACAATTAATGACCGGATTGAAAAACTGGTTGATCGGGATCACCAGATAGGCCATTCCTACTTCTTAAATATTTTTGATGAAAAAAAACTTATGAAAGTGTTTGAAGACAAAGTAATTCCACTTCTTCAAGAATATTTCTACGGGAATTATGAACGGATTGGACTTGTTCTTGGAAATGGATTTATAGAAAAGATACCAGATGATAAAGTAATATTTGCTCAATTTCCTTCTGATGAATATGACCTCAATGATAAAGTAATCTACCGACTAAGGAAGGAGCCTTTAGAAAGCGTTGATCTTTTTAAGTCTGCAATTAAAACACTTATGAATAACTTATAAGATGAACTTGAAACAGGCACCTAGGAATAAAAATTTTCAAGCCTTTGAGCATGCTTCATATAGTGTAATTACTGAAGGAAGAGAAAGTAAAAAACTGCCTGTTAAACTATTTGAAGCGCTTAAACAATTTGCGGGAGAGAAGGATTTGCCCTATTATTCTCTTACTGCTAATGGTATAAGGTTCAAACAGTATGTTGGGGCAATACAAATTGGTAATTATTGCATCGAGGTACTTCCGAAAATTGACAGAATTCTAGATGAAAATTCCACACAAGGTATACTTATTGATATGCTACGTCAGATAGGTTATATTAAAATTAAGTCTCCAACTGAATCTGATTTGAAGGTAAAAAGCAACTATATTCTTGAATCCTATTTACAGATGTTTCTTGATGAAACAAGACATCTAATTTATAAGGGATTAATTAAAACGTATCACAATGAGGAAGGCAATAAAAACGCTCTTAGAGGAAGGCTACTGTTCAACAAACATATTTCAAAGAATATTGTGCATTCTGAAAGGTTTTATGTGCGAAATACCACATTTGACAGAGAACACCCGCTTAATAAAGTATTATACAAGACATTAATGTTGATAAATCAACTTTTCGTTAGTAAGGAAGTTTTATCTGAAACTCAGATGCAATTGATTTGTTTTCCTGAAATGCCTGATATAGTTGTATCAAATGACTTTTTCTATCGCATCAAATGGGACCGAAAAACCGAAGCATATAAAAAAGCTGTTGAAATTGCCAGGTTGTTATTATTGAATTATCATCCTGATTTGTCACATGGAAGGAATCATGTTCTGGCCCTGATGTTTGACATGAATGATATTTGGGAAAAGTGGTTTACTAAAAGATTAAAAGTAGCAGCAAATAAAATTGAAAACCCTGTTGACATAAGGGCACAGAATAAAAAGATTTTTTGGTCAGGGAATAATGGTGAAAGGATCCGGCAGAAACCTGATATTATTGTTGAGAATGAAATTGGGGTAAAGTATATTCTTGATACAAAATGGAAAATCGTTCAGAACAAACCGTCAGAAGATGATGTCCGCCAGATGTTTGCATACAATAAGTTATTTGGGGCCAGGCAAGCTTTTCTTGTTTATCCCGGTAATAATCCTTCAGTCCATGGTGAATTTTATGATCATGAACAGAATGGCACATGCGGATTGAAATTTATTTCATTTATCAAAGAAGGTAGGTTAAGTTATACTGGAATTGAGTCCTTGTTAACGGAATTATTGGCTGGATGATCTTGCCGTTTATTGCTATCCAAGTTAGCTAAAAAAGATTTAAATACAATATACTGAATGAGTGATTGAATAAGATCTTTAGGAAATATAGAAACACTGTCTATTGATAAAACTCAAATAATATGGCTTCATTAAGTGTAATTCTTGGTTCAGGATTTTCAAAACCGGCAGGTTTACCATTAGTAAAAGAAATCAATAGCTATTTTGAAAGAGACAATGCTGAAAATATACTGAAGTTTTCATCAGGGGAATTTATGTGGATTGATTTTGCTAACGATACATATAGACATAACGGACGCATTGGCTATGATCACCTTGCATACGGAATATTACTCAATGAATTTGCAAAACAATATGTGGATGAAAATAAAGAATTTACTAATTATGAGGATTTCTATCAATTTGTTATTGATAATCTTTATAATGAGGTAAAAGTAGAAGATTTAAAGCAAAAGTCAATCTCATCATTTGATGAGCATTTTCCTAAAATAAAAGATGGTCAGTTTTACAAAAATTATGTTCATGCAATTCATCACTTTCAGCCAAGAGAGTTTAGAAGTATGATAAATCATCTTATTGGGGATCTACTATATGTTAGAAAAACCAAAGAAGAAATTGAACAATTATATCAATGCTTTATTGATTTTTATAAAGAATATGATTCCATAGACATTATTACGCTAAATCATGATCTTCTTCTGGAATATTTGATAAAAAACTTTCTAAATAAAGAATATTCAGATGGTTTTATGAAAGATCAGAAAATACTAAGATCTTCAGATGGTGAAACCTTAAATTTGTTTCAAGATGTGTTTTCTAAGGTTATTAATATCATTAAACTCCATGGTAGTATTGATATGTATCGTTATGCAATTGCAAACGAAGAAGGTAGTATTATAAAACCTACAGGGGAATATTTATACTTTAAAACCCATGATTATGATGAAAAACAAAAGCCAATAAGACATGATCCAATTACAGGTGAGGTTGTGCAAAGATTTCATTGGGAAATTGATCCTCAGTTTATTACCGGAACAAGAAAAGAAGAAATAATTTCACAGCCGGGTATTTATAAAACATTGTATGAAGAAAGTGAAAAAAGATTGATGGAGTGCAAGACACTATTAATTATTGGATATTCATTTGGGGAGGAACATGTGAATAAACTTATTCAAAAAACGATTGAAGAATCTGAAGTTTTAGAGACTATTATTAATGTGAATCCATCAAAAGAACTACCTTTTGAAACTAAAGAAATTGAAATTCATCATATTAAGGATATTCAAGAATTAACGAAACTGAAAAATAATTAGTTTTTGCCATATTCATACATTACTTGATGTATGCAAATCAATCATTGCAAGGGCTATATCCAATATCAAAAATCGGCAATAAGTATCTTCTGATCCTCAAAACCGAACTACCCAAGGTAGGAAAGCAATTAGGGGTATTGTCTGTGAAGATTGATCTTTCAAGGTCTGAGATAACTACTCCTATCGATCTTGAGAAACACTTAAAATTTAATCCTTGGGAAGAAATCACAGATTCAAAAGAGCGTGAAGAAGTAATAGTAAATATTCAAAAGCAATTTGATATAACCACAATCGAGGAGCAAATAATTAATCCATTAATTGGGATCAAGGGAAAAATATTTGTATCAAGTCTATTAAAGAAAAATCAGGATTTTTATTTTATGTTTTTGTAAGCAGCAAATTACAATGTACTAAAAATGGCAAATAAGGATGTACAAAAAATAGCAATTAAGAATGTCCATTTTTTTAATTTAAACATACAAAAAGATCAAAGACCGGATAACGAAGGTTTGGTGGAGTAGATACAGTAATTGTTTGATATGGATCATAAATAAAAAAACATAGAGTGGATTAAACAAAAACATCCGATTTTTTTATTGTCACTTATGATGTAGGTTTTCTGACTTAAAAGTATTTGATTAACTTTGCATTATTAAGCAAAGTGAAAAATTTCATTCTCTTAACTGATTAAATATGTAATTGACAATTAAATGTTTAACTAAATTTTTTTCGAGTGAAAATCCCAGGATTGAAGATATGAGAGTAACTTTGTAAAATAATTCTTTGCACAGCTATGATTATTTAATTTAATTTATACTAATTTTCACAATTACAACGTATTAATCATAAGACTCTATTTTTGAATAAACAGTCACCTTGCTAGCACTTATTAAAAATTTTTATAATTTAGTTCTCAAAAATAATTATGGCCAATATTACTCATATTCCCAGCCAAACAAAGCCGGGTATTGAATTCCTATTAAAGAAAAGTAAAGAAGAATGGGGAAAATTAATCTCTGATCTCAGTTCTTTACCTGAGGATCTTACTTTTGAACAATTATCTGTTCATATAACACAATCTCTTAATTGTTCGTCTGACAACGCGGAAGATGTTGGACGTTTCATAATTGGACTATTTCAATTTAGAACTGAGAAATATCTATCAGCAGAAATAATAACCGAGGAATTATGTTCTTTGCTGGAAAAATCTGCTGAAAAAGAAATAAAACTTGCAGAAAGTAAATGTAGTGACTTTAAATCTTTCATATCTCAGTTACTTGAAATTTCAAATATTGGAATGAAGGTAAAGGGAATGAATCTTATGTTTGATTACACTGCAATACTTGAAAACTCAACTATTTTAACGGATTTTCGTCCTATCTATGAATTTGATTTGAATAAAAATGTTCGTAAAGGTATTATTAGTCACATCTTAAAAATTAATTACAGAGAGAACTATGAAAGTAAAAGTATTTATTTAACAATGGATACCGATGATTTGAAAGAACTAAACGAAAAAATAGACAGGGCAGTAAAAAAAGAAAATATTTTAAGAAAATCATTTGGGGATAATATTACATTTTTTACTAATGAATAATTTTTATTGATATGCAAACAACTATTGCTGATAAGGTTATTAATTATAACGAAGAAAAACCTATTTTAAAATCTTGGCGTTCTAATTGGTGGTATTCTATGATACCGTTTACTCAATCTAAGGAAAGTGAATTATACGATCAATCACTATCCTTCGTAACAAGAATTATGCTTGAGAAGATATATGCAAAAAATATTGATTTAAACAGGTCAATTTTTATTACAGAAGAGAAAAATAAATTGGATCGTACACTTTCAAAAATTTTAGAATTAAACAAATTGGAAGTAAACTGGGATGGTTACGGAGCAAAATCCATAAATATTGATACTATTAATGCCGGAATTAAATTCATCACATTATTATCAGAAAAATTATTTCATTATAAGAGCATTAAAATGCCTCCTCCAACAGTTTCCCCATGCACTGACGGGGGTATAGATGTTGATTGGGATACAGAAGAATTAAGTATTATGGTTAATATCCCCCAGCAGCCAAATCCAATTTATTCAATATATATTGAGCGTGGAGATACAAAAATAGAAATGGAATTTCACTATAAGGGCAATATTGACGGTGTTTTATTTATACTTTCTCAAATTGTTTGAGTATGCCTTACGAAGCAGAAGAAATTCCCAATAAGGACTTTTTATTTAGAAGGATTCACAAGTCACAAATAGATTTAGTTAATGATAAACCAGGATCAGGAGCCTTCTCAGATTCTGGTGATGGTATGTCTACTGATTGGGATAAATATTCTACTCCACATGAAACGAGAAATAGGATTAAAACAAACACTGATCCTTTAGATTATGGTATTGTGAGATTAAACACTGGTATGATTAGAAATATTGAAGACCAAGAAGTTATTCACACCCCAGAAGACTATAATAGAGCCCATACTGATATTATCGGAAAAAAAAAAATTGCGAATTAAAAAAGAATTTAAAAAAATAGCTGAATGGGTTTTCAGGCCGGATGAACCATAATTATTAAAGCATAAATTTAAATTGTGATACCTTAAGCAACCATCACAAAAAAGAACTTTCTATATCCGGAGCGGAATTTGAACTTCGTTTATATAGAAAGAAAAACCGTCCGTTTTCTACTTACCCATTTCCAAGGGAGTACATGAATTATTTTCCTATCCGATTTTATCGCCTAATTGTTTAGGGGAGAATTATTTATTAAATTTGATTAAAGGATTATATAAAAGGATTACGTTTATAAATTAGGGGCAATTTTATTAAGACTTTATGAGTAAATATACTAAATATAAAAATACACATTCTCTATTTTTTACTCTTTTCAAGAAAGATGAGTTCTTTATAGATTTTGATCATGAAACAAAATCTATATTAAAAGATTATTCTAAGATTAAAGATGCATTTAGATACAATTTAGAATCGGTAATCTCAGTATTATGTTCACCTATAACATTATCTGTGACTCGAACAAAACTTTTTATATTCGATAAATTATTAAGTTCAGAGATGATTAGAAATAGTCCAATGCCTGAAGATTTATATGAAACAAAGGAAGATTTTGAAAAGGAGAAAACTAATGGAGAAAAAAAATCAGTTAGTATTGCCACAAATTTTTTTTTAAAACATTAAAAAGCAAAAAAGGAGCAACACAATTTTGGAATATTACTTTCCAATTTCTTGAAGATTGCTTAAACTCAAATAATGACTTAACAATTGCAGCGAAAGCAATATTAAAACAATCGACTGTTCTATTATGGAGTGCCTTAGAAGTTCTTTCGAGAGATTTTATAATATTATATTTAAACAAAAATCCAGAAAAAATTAAAGAACTTGAATTTAAAAACGTCGATATAGAAACTCTTGAAATATTTGATTTCAATATAAAAAAACATATAGGTGAAATATTCGCAGAGAAGCATGATTGGAGTAATATAGAATTTATTAAAGAGTCCGGTATAAAAAGGTTTGATTACCAGATGTAGCGGTCTGACGACTTTTTTAATGAATTGATTATATGATGTTTAATTTTTATATTTTATTTGACAAAGTCGTCTGACCGCTTTTTAAAC
>Ga0114919_10004723_pt1 | contig 10929 bp, 10 predicted proteins | sample BlataG_FD_88682 | JGI IMG/M metagenome (GOLD analysis project Ga0114919, IMG submission 88682) | Deep subsurface microbial communities from Black Sea to uncover new lineages of life (NeLLi) - Black_00105 metaG | ecosystem: Environmental > Aquatic > Marine > Oceanic > Sediment | place: Atlantic...
ATAGAAGCCGACCCCCGCCTTTGGCGGGGGGGGGCGAAGGCTAAGGTGGGGGCGAAGCCTAAGAAGCCCTCAGGGAAGAGGGAGGCAAAGCCGAAAGCTAAACCAAAAGCGAAGGCGGGTAAGGGGAAGAAGTAGGGGATAACGTTTTTAGAGAATACGGTTGTTTAATAATTGATAAAGCCCCCCAGTGGAAGCTGGGGAGCGTTTTTTCAATAGATATTTACGGAATTATCATCTCACATACTTGCAATTATTACCTATTGAAACTAAAGCAAACTCTGTATATATGATAGCACTTATCAGGTCATTAAGATCGTATACTCTTGAAAATAATATTTGAGTCCATTAAATAATCACAGAAGCTCCTCTACATCTTCAAATTTTGCTCCCCTTAAACATAGAGAATAATATAATCTATGGTCTACATCTCTCATTGTTTGTACTGATACTTCGTAAGCAGGTTTAATAATATTGCTCTTTTTTATCGTCCAAGCCAAATCACAAAGAATTACTACTCCATATTCTGTTCCAGATTCCTCTTTGCTTACAACCACATCCCATGGAAGAGGTTTTTCAAGTTTAGCTTTTCCCGTAGTCATTAGAAGACCACAAAAAAAATCCCTATTTTCAACAATAATTCCTTCTTGAAGATTCAAAACATACTTCTTGATCTTCTCTTCCTTCCGAGAAGGGTCATCAGGCGGATGCCATATCTCAAAAACTATCCCTCGTTTAAAATGATAATTACACATGCATTTCTAATTTAATCTGATTCTGGAATAATAGACATTTGCCAATTTGCTAGCTCTGCAAATTGCCTTGTCCGCTCCTCGCTTAAATCAAAAGCATATTCTTCTTTTGATAACTTTATGCTTTCTTTTGCCTCCTGATGCAATATTCTAAGTCCCGTTTCAGCTACATATTCCGCAAAATTGCTTAATTGATTAGCATCTACTAATACTCTAAAATCAATATACTCTCCCTGATTGGCATCTTTCATAGGTTGATTTGTATAGACATAACTCAACAACTCAGAAAAAGAATACGATGAAAACTTGTTTATAACTTCTTGGAGTACTTTCAATACATACCCATCCAAATTCCCTTCTTTATATTTTCCCAAAATCTTATATATATAACTCTCTCCCCCATACATTGATGGAATTCTTATCATTTTCAACTTATCATCATCAACCAATTCCTGAGCACTGTCAACAATTTCCCAGGAAAACGGACCATGATGTTCATACTTATAGTTAACATCCGCAAGTTTACGATAAAACCTTTTATAGAACCCAACATCAGCAAGATAAACCAACTTCACTAGCGTTGTTCTATTTAGTCTTCTAGGATAATAGGTGCAGATATAATGGATAACGTCTTTTAGAACCTTACTCATCCTAGCCTCCTTGGGGACTTAATAATATTACCATAATTGACAAATTTTGTCAATAATAAATCAATCTATACTTCCAACACCACCTTCTTCAATACTAAATTAAATGTCTCGTTTTAATCCATATCGTTTAACCTAAAGCATAACTCATTCACATAATACTACAAAATTACTTACTCACATAATGATTTGATATCTTTTTTTTACACTCCCCTCCGCCCCACCTTATACCCCTCACCCAGATACTCCCCTACGCCGTAATATTTGGTGATGCCGGGGGCGAAGAGTATGGGCTGGACTTTGTCCATCTCCGGCAGTCCCCTCTCACCCAGCACCTCCTCGTCCGCCTTGAGGTCCATTATCTCCCCTATGAACTGGGTGTGCAGTCCTATCTCAAGGGTGTGGAGAAGTCTGCACTCCAGGACCAGGGGAAACTCCTTAACATAAGGCGCGTCCACCAGATCACTCTTTACCGGGGTCAGACCGGTCTCCTTAAACTTATCGGTCTCCCTGCCGGAGACGATGCCCGCATAATCCACCTCCTTGAGGAATCTCTCCGAGGGCACATTTACGGTGAAGGCTTCCCTCTCCACCATATTGGCGTAGGAATAGGTCGCCTTCCTGAGGGAGACGGCGACGCAGGGGGGCTTGGAACAGCACATCCCGCCCCAGGCGACGGTCATGATGTTGGGCTTGCCCTTCTTATCATATGTCCCCACCACCCAGACCGGGGTGGGAAAGACCAGCGATTTAGCTCCCAGTGATTTCTTCATTAGTGTCTCCTTCTATCCTTTAACAGAACCCCCCGCCTCAGAAGAAGCGGGGGGCTAATCATCCTAGTTTAGATCCAAACTCAGCCCTCTCCCCTATCCACTGAAGACCTTCACCTTGCGGAAGCGGGCCGGAGCGGTGCCGTGTCCGGTGTGGGCGACCTGCATGGGCTCGCCCTTACCACAGTTGGGCGTCCCCCACATCCGCCAGTGGCTCTGGTCGCAGATGGCGTCGCAACTGTTCCAGAACCTGGTGGTCATATCGGTGTAGGTGGGGTTCTTGAACGCCTCTACTTTCTTCCCGCCCTTAATGCGCCAGGCGATCTCGGTGGCGAACTGGAAGTTGCGCCTTTTATCGTCTATGGACCAGGAGCGGTTGGTGTCAAAGAAGAGCGCCCCGTCGGCGTCGGCGAGCAGGTCGTCCAGCTTCCAGCTGCCGGGAAGTAAGCTGACATTGGTCATACGCACGATGGGGATACGGTTCCAGCCGTCGGCACGCATGGCGCCGTTAGATTGGCGACCTATCCTCGGTGCGGTCTCCCGACTCATCAAGTAGCCCACGAAAAGCCCGTCCTTTACCGTATAAGTCTTATTCGCCTTCACACCCTCGTCGTCGTAGCCGAAGGTGCCCAGCCCGCCGGGGATGGTGGAGTCCATGGTGATGCTAACGATGTCACTGCCATACTTCAGCTTGTCCAGATTATCGGTGGTCAGGAAGCTGGTGCCGGCAAAGGCGGCTTCCATACCGAAGACCCTGTCCAGCTCTATGGGATGACCGCAGGATTCGTGAACCTGAAGCCCCAACTGGTTGCCGGCGATGATGATGGTGGCTTGGTCCTCCTGGGGACAGGGCTTGGCGGTGAGCAGGAGCGCCGCCTCGCTTGCGGTCCGCTCGGCATTTTCCACCAGAGCCAATCCCTGGAAGAATTCATATCCTCCGGTGGCGAAGTTCCCCCTGAAGGAGTTGGGATGGGAGCGAATCTGCATATCGTCCTCGCCGAAGGCGACGCAGGAGATTCCACCCCCGCACTCTATGATGGTCTGGTCTATTAAAGCGCCGGCAAGATTGGCGAAGGTCTTGCGGGTCTTAAAGCCGGTGAAGAACCCCTCGGCGGTCTTGACCGCTTTCTCCTTCTGCATAAGGGCGATTGCGGAAAGCAGGGGCTTGACCTTCTCCTCCAAAGGGACGGTGAAGGGGTCAATCTCGTGGGGGGTTACATAGGTGTCCTTTGCCGGAGGGGTGTGGTCAAGGACTACATCCTCCTCTTTGGCTAAGGCGCTTGCTTTGGCTATCTTGACCGCTCGCTCGGCAATCCTTGCCGCTTCATCGGCGTCCATCTTGGAGCTTCCCGCAAAGCCCCAACTGCCGTCAACCAGCACCCGCACTCCGAAGCCCATGCTCTCGCTATATTCCGCTGACTCCACCTTGCCGTTCTTGGCGGTAATGGTCTCTACTTCATAATCCACCACACGAATGTCGGCAACGCTGGCTCCCAGCCCCTCGGCTCTGCCCAGTGCGGTCTCAATTATCTTTTTCTTAGACACTTCAGATACCACCCTTCATATGAACATTTGCTAAAGTTACTCAGTGGGAACCTACTCCAAACTCCCATCAGAATAAAATGGCTACTTCTTTATCCGTGAATAGCGCTTAAACCCGGAGCAGGATATGACCTCCAGGGGCTCCTTCTTCTCAATCGCATCCAGTAGCAGGTTCACGCCCAGGGTGTCGCTTGCCATATGACCGGCAACGACCACATTCATGTGATTTTCCTTGGCGAACTTCAGATGCTCCTCGCCGATATGCATGCCCACTATGGTATCTATGTTGGTGGTCTCGGATAGCTTCTCAAAGGCTTTGATGGAGCCTCCGGTGCCACCGGTCATATCCACAAAGATATTACCGGCTCTAATCTTGCGCTTATCGGATTCGCTGGCTATGGAACGGGCTAAGACCAGAAGTCCGACCCCGTGCAGTTTAACATCTTTGTATTCCGGGATAGCTTGAAGCAGGTCCATTACATCTTGCAGGGTATCCGGTTTCTCCTCATCAAATCGCTCCTGCAGGAAGGTTGTAACATGGTTATCAGCCACGGTATGACAGCACATGTAGGGGATGTCCAGAAGGCGGGCGACATCCACTGGTCGGAAGTAGTTAGAGGGAAGCATCTTTCTGCGAACCTCCAGGATGCGCTCGTCCATGATTCCCTCGGCGGTATGCAGGGGCACCCCTTTGCTGACCAGGATATCCGCCTGCATGTTCATCACATCATACAGATAGGTCAGCCCAACGCCTTCAGGATGATGGGTCATAGCCAGGTCAATTTGGGTGCCTTTCTCCTTCAGGCGGTCGGCCAGAAGAATCTCCGGCCCCTCCAGGTCTATACCCACCAACACCGTCTTCACTTCGCTTTTTGGGTCGCCGTAGAGGATGCGGGTGTCCGGATAGGGATTGGTAAGGCGCTGTAGGTCGTAGTCCTGCTTATCTTTATCGGATAGGGCTTCGTAGCGCCTCTTCTCCCGTGCCAGTTGGGCACTGACCATATCCTTACCCCGGGGATCCTTTTTAACACCCTCCTCAACGACAAGGTCATAAAGAGCTTTGAGTTCCATCATCCCTCCAAACTAAAATGGTTAATTAAGGGTTTAATAATAGCCCAAACGGTGCCCGCGGTCAAGTGAAAAAAATAGCAGATGGGCGTATTATAAAATCTCCCCCCGCCAATTTTGGTGAGGGGAGTTTTTACTGGGGTGGGAGGATTCGAACCCCCGATGGCGGATCCAAAGTCCGCTGACTTGCCACTTGTCTACACCCCAAATACAATCACTGAACACAGAAAGCGATAGCGCTAAAAGCGTTACTCGGCGGGGGTTTCTTTGGTGCCCTCAATAGCCTTATCCAGTTGGCCCTCGTATTCCTTCAAGACCGCATTCTGGATATAGTCTCGGGTTTCGTTGTTGATGGGATGGGCGGTGTCCCTGTGGGTTCCATCAGGGAGTTTACGGCTAGGCATAGCCACAAACAGTCCCTTGTCACCACGAATGACCTTCAAGCCCCGAATCACGAAACAGTCGTCAAGCGTTATGGTCGCATAAGCCTTGAGACGATCCTCGTTTCGCAGAGAAATGCGTACCTCGGTTACTTCCATCTGTCTCACCACCTGAGATTAGTTTTTCAATCCTGCTAGGATAAAGCCATGATGTTTACATGGTTGACGACTTGACAAAGGTTACATTGATATCCCCGGTCAAGTAACTCTTTTTTCAGGTTTTCTCCTTTCTCTTCGGTGTCCACCAAGGCAAAGACGCTCTCTCCGCTACCGCAAAGCAAAGCGCACAAAGCCCCTGAAGCGAGCATCAATTCCTTGAGGGTAGCGATTTCGGGACGCTTCTCCAGCACCACCGTTTCTAATTGGTTGGAGACTACACTGGCTATCTGCTCCAGTTTACCTCCTTGCCAGGCGTTTAGTATCTTCCCCCAAAAGAATCTTCTGGCAGGCGTTGTCCCTTTCAGGTATCTATCATAGCTCTCATAGACCCACCTGGTGGAGACCGGCTCCCCGCTCCAAGCCACCACCGTCCAGATTCCCCCGGGACCGCTCACCGGGGTTACAATCTCGCCGTATCCCGACGCGAATACCGCCCGCCTCAGCACAAAGAAGGGCACATCAGCGCCTATTGTGGCTGCCAGGCGAAGCTTTGCATCCAGACTGAGCCCCAATCCATATAGCTCATCAACAGCAGTCAAAGCCGCCGCTGCGTTTGATGAACCACCACCCAATCCCCCACCGATGGGTATCCTCTTGTCCACCACCACCCGTATTCCGCCCATTCCTGGATTCAAAGCCCCCAGAGCCCGATAAGCGCGCCAGATGAGGTTGCTCTCGTCAATGGGGAAGCCGGGATATTCGCTTATGAGCTCCACCCCGGAGGATACCCGCTCAAAGGTCAGGCTATCTCCAAAGGTCAACGGGCAGAGCAGAGTGCGCACCGGATGGTATCCGCTTCCGTCCGGCGGTCCCACCTCCAGAGCCAGGTTGACCTTTGCCGGGGAGAAGGCTTGAAGCGTATCCAGTCTGTGCCTCCTAAATATGAGAACAGATTAAAAGATACACAAAAAACCCATTCCTGTCAAGCATATTCAAAAAAATGCGGTCTTTACAATTAACAGCAACTTTGTGGTGGACGATAATAAAGATGGCGGGGGAAAGCCCCGCCTAACGAATTGCAAATTATATAAATCAAGGGAAGTTAAGTATTCCCCACTAACCACATCAAGGGAAGATACCCCGCTCTTTGTAAACCCTCTCCAGCCGCCTTAAAGCGACTACATAAGCGGCAGTGCGCCAGTCCGTGTTTAACTCCAAAGCAGTCTCCTGCACTTTTCTGTAAGCCTTGATGATTATCTTGTGTAGTTTCCCGTCAACCTCCTCCAGATCCCAAAATTCACTCCGTTTGTTCTGCAACCACTCAAAGTAGCTTACGATAACCCCACCGGCATTGCACAGGATGTCAGGGATGACAAATATTCCTTTTCTCTGTAAAATCTCGTCGCCTTCGGGGTCGGTAGGACCGTTGGCTCCTTCGGCAACCATCTTGACATCCAACCAATGGGCGGTCTCTGCAGTTATCTGGTTCTCCAAAGCGGCGGGAATGAATATATCCGCCTTGGTACGCCAGAATCCCTCGTGGTCAATGACTTCGGCTTTGGAGTAGCCCAATATTCCTCCGTGTTCCTGGACATAGGCGGTAAGCTCGTCGGGATCAATGCCCTCCTTATTGTAGATTGCGCCGGTATGGTCCTCTACTGCGATGAGTGTTGAACCCAGGGGCTTTAGCAGTCGTCCCGCCCAAGAACCGACATTGCCGAAACCCTGCGTGGTGTAAGTAGCCCCCTTGAGGTCAAAGTCGTGGTCCTTAGCCCATTCTTGGATGGTAAGAACGACGCCTTGACCGGTAGCTTTGTTTCGGCCCAAACTACCACCAGAAGCTATGGGCTTGCCGGTGACTACATGGATGTTGCGGTTGCGCTCATCGGCAGGCATCGTGGAAAGGTAGGTATCCATAATCCAAGCCATTATCTGAGGATTGGTGTTCACATCCGGTGCGGGGATGTCATACTCCGGACCGATGTTCATTCCCAGGGCGAAGGTAAAACGCCGGGTGATATTTTCAAGCTCGGTTAAGCTATACTTAAAGGGGTCTAACTTGATTCCGCCCTTCCCACCGCCGAAGGGGATATTAGCTAGGGAACACTTCCAGGTCATCCAGGTGGCTAACGCTCTTACTTCATCTATATCAACATCAGGATGGTAGCGTAAACCCCCCTTATAGGGGCCCAACACATTGTTGTGCTGGACACGGTAGCCGGTGAAGACCTCTATGCGCCCATCGTCCATCCTCGCCGGGAAGTTGACCTGTATTTCATTGTTGGTAGAAGCTAGAATTGGGCGTATGTCGTGGTCCAGTCTTATCAGGTCAGCCGCTTTGTTGAACTGTTGTTTTACGTTGTCACAGACGCTTCTTTCAGCCTTCTTGCCATCTTTTATCTCATCAGCCATACACTCCTCCCAACTATGAAGTTTTCTGCATTCATTAAACTGTGATTGCACCTAGGAAAACTTACCTCTTACCGTAATGCTTCTCCACAATCTCGGAAACTGGAGTGATATTCTGTTGCACTGTAACTTCCCCCAAATACGATCTTGAATTTTAGACCGCTCGCTCGGAAACTATATACAAAAAAAATACCAGTTAAAGCGTATTTCCAACGAAAATGCGGGGATAAGATTATCATACGGCTTTAACACTGTCAAGAGAAAACTATCACAAACTTTGGACGATACCCCATTTGGATACACTGAAGGTTTTCAAGAGCACTACTAATATTATTATAAATAGTTTAAATAAACTAGTAGTAGTAGTAGTAATACCTGTTGATATGTGGAATGATAACCCAATCTGCTTGTATAACGGTCTTTATGAGCAGGTACACGTGTTGGTAGGTATGTGTATTGCCTGCTCAAATATGGTGGCTGAAATGTTGATAATTGTGTTTATAGGAAGTTTGGCGGAAAGGGGATTTTAGTTTTCCAGAGGTCTGTAGATATTATCAACAAGTTGTTCCGGTTTTTCTACAGATGCAGGGGAAAAAAGAATTAAGGCACGGGTGTGCCTTTAATGTGTTTTTTAGAAGGTATATTTTGATGACGGATGATAAAATCACAGCGCATTCTCCGTTGAGGGGCGCCCTTATAAGCCGGTGGATTCGTAGAACATCTGCAGTTCGGTATTCAGGTCCTCAAATTCCAAGAGGTGTTTCTTACAGCCCTTTCGTGAGCATATCAGTATCTTTCCTCCGGCAACCACCATCATAGTAACCATGTCTGCACCGCACACTTCGCATACCCGGGTGCCCTTCAGATTGGTCTCGCAGTGAGGGCAGAAGAACTCAACCACATCGTCCTCGGGAATGTCAAGTTCGCAGTCTATCTTATAACTGCCATAAAGCGAGCTGAGATAGAGGGCTCCGCGCTTTCCCCTGTACTCCACTGAAAACCGCACGCTGGGTTTTTCGTCAAGCTGACGGCTGGAGTCCATAAGGCTCTGTCCACAGTGAGGGCAACTGATATTAAGGCTTATCATTGACCCAAGCACACCTCCTCTGTAATTCCTTTTACTTACATATTAAAACATAAGTGTTGTAATTTTTCAATGTAAAAAACTGGTGTTAATATAAAAATTCTGGCGAGCAGTGGGGCTCTGAATGATTAAAAAATACAATTTTTAAGGGGGAACACAAGAGGGCACTGATGTGCCTCCAGGTATTATATAAAACAGGCGTTATCGGATTAGTCGCTCAGCTCGGTTGCCTGCCCGCCTTGGAGAAGACGGGTCAGGTAGTCAATATCCAGGCGCAGGTTTTTATCGCTGTCCAATAGCTTATTTATCTTTCCTATGGAGTGGATGACTGTGGAGTGGTCCCTTTTGCCGAAGGCATCGCCGATGTTCGAGAGCGAGAGGTTGGTCAGGTTGCGGGTTAGATAGGCGGCTACCTGGCGGGGGAAGGCGATCGGTGCCGAACGTGATTTGGAACGGAGGTCGGCGACGCTGACCTTGTAGTGTTTGGCTACCGCCTGCTGAACCATCTTTACGGTTATCACCCGGCGGGACTCCTTGAAGAAGTCAGCCAGGAGCGATTCCGCCAGCTCCTCGTCTATGGGGATATTGAGCAGGTGGGAGTGGGCGGAGAGGCGCACCAGCGCTCCCTCAATTACCCGTATGTTTGTGGTTATGGTGCTGGCGATGAGCATACACACCTCGGGGGAGAGGTCCATAGTCAGGTCTTCGCACTTCTTCTCAATGATGGCTATGCGGGTCTCCAGGTCCGGGGGTTGGATGTCGGCGATCAGCCCCCACTCAAAGCGGGAGACGAGCCTCTCCTCCAGAGTGGGGATGTTCTTGGGGGCGCGGTCGGAGGTGAGCACGATCTGGCTCTGGGAATCGTAGAGTGAATTGAATGTGTGGAAGAACTCCTCCTGGGTGCGCTCCTTGTCGGCGAAGAAGTGGACATCGTCAATGAGAATCACATCCAACGAGCGGTAGCGGTTGCGGAATTGGTTGACAGTGTTGAAGCGGATGGATTCAATGAGGTCGTTCAAAAAATGTTCCGAGGAGACATAACGCACGCTGGCTCGTGGGTTTTTTAAGAGTACCCAATGACCGATGGCTTGGATTAAGTGGGTTTTCCCCAAGCCGACCCCACCGTAGATAAAGAGTGGGTTGTATGCTTGGGCGGGGGATTCAGCAACCGCCAGGCAGGCGGCGTGGCAGAAGGAGTTGGACTTTCCCACCACGAAGTCCTCAAAGGTGAACCTTTTGTGCAGGTTGTTGCCGAAGTCGCCTTTGTCCTGCGCCTCGTAGGATCCCACCGGGCAGGTGAAGTCAATGAGCAGGTCGGGTAAGCCCTGTTCGGCAAGCGAGCACTGGATTTTGTCCATGAAGCGACTGCGCAGGGTATCCCGGAAGGTGATGGTGGGGACCTCAACGATCAGCCTTTTATTATCAAGGTAGATACCGCTGGTGGGGGAAAACCAAGTGTGGTAGGAATCGTTGTCCAGGACGGTGCGGATTTTGGATAGGGTTTTTTCCCAGACATCGGAGGGATTTAGAATCATGGCGCATCTCCGTTTTTATAAAGTATTTATGAGGCGGGTGAATGGAAATTGGAGAGTTACATAAAGCCTTGAAAACAAAAGAGTTAATATAATTCTTGCCAGGTTTTCAACACCTGTGGAAAACAACATAACCGATTGAAAATAAAAGGTTTAAGGCACAAAACAGACCAAAATATTGCATTGGATTGTGGAAAAGTTATTTCGTAAAGCCAAAACTCAGTATAAGCCTGTTGTGGGGGGATGTCAAGAAAAAAGTTGCAAAAGTATCCCCCAAAAGAGAAAAATCTTTTAAATAATTATGGTGTCAGGTGGATTTGTTATCAAACTGGAGATGCGGATGCAAAAACGGGTAGAAAAAAACTTGACTTGGCACTGTGTGGAGCCTATAATGATTGTTTGTAACTTTAAATCTTGGGGAGGAAGACTGTGAAAAGGACATATCAACCATCCAGAATCAAGAGAAAGCGGAGCCATGGGTTTCGCCGGCGAATGAGCACTCGCAATGGGAGGGCGTTGATAAACCGCCGGCGCAGAAAGGGCAGGAAAAGACTTAGCGCATGATTCCCGCTGAGGAAAGTGGAGGTGG
>Ga0114919_10004724_pt1 | contig 10928 bp, 13 predicted proteins | sample BlataG_FD_88682 | JGI IMG/M metagenome (GOLD analysis project Ga0114919, IMG submission 88682) | Deep subsurface microbial communities from Black Sea to uncover new lineages of life (NeLLi) - Black_00105 metaG | ecosystem: Environmental > Aquatic > Marine > Oceanic > Sediment | place: Atlantic...
TAATCCAATCTGGTGAAATATTACGTAATATTTTACATACATCTTCATTCGTTTCTATTTGTGTGGGCAGAAAGTGTCCTACACCAATTATGCCAACTCCATAATCATTTTCCATAAGATATTTATCCTTCTAAAGTTTACAATCTGAATATTGAGACTTTCGTTTCAGGAATTTTCTAGCTCTAAAAAACGCCTGAGATCAATATTATTTTGTTTCATATCGCCAAATAAGCCACACCTGCCATGACCTGGTAAAATCCTATGAGTATCAGGAAATAAGTCCCACACTTTTAAAATAGATTCTTTTAATAATTTTTTATCCTCTCCAGGGAATTTAACTAATCCAGTAGAGTTAAAATAGATCGTGTCCCCTGTAAAGATTGAATTATTAAATTCAATTATACTGCTGCCAGGTGTGTGTCCTGGAGTATGAAAGTAACTGACTCTGTTTTTTCCCACTTTAAAAGTTTGATCTTTTTTTACTAAAATGTCAGGGGTAGGTATTTCAATAAATAATTCAATTTTAAAAACTTTTAAAAGAAAATTTGACGATTTAGCTGTTTTTAAGTCTAATTCATGTAAGTAGAATGGGCAATTATACTTTTTCTGGAATCTTTGGACACTTCCTATATGATCAAAGTGACCATGTGTGCAGAAGATTCCAATAGGTTTAAGGTCAAGCTCGTTTAGCTTGTTCGCAATAGATTCATAGTCCAATCCGGGGTCAATTAATATACATTCAGTCTCGTTAAAAGTGGGGCAAATGTAAGAATTAGCAGCTAATCGTTTGTATTTTATTATATGGAGTTCTTTAAAATTCAAGACAGATCTACTAAATCTTAATTAATTCCACCCAAGAATATTGTTTGAGCTGTTATATAGGAACTTCGATCAGAAGCAAAGAAGTCAATGACATTAAATATATCGTCTTCATTGGCAATCCTAGGAACAGGAAGAGCCTTTATAATTCTATCAACCTTTTCTTTAGGGAATTGGTTTAACATGTCCGTTTGAAATGCTGTAATACCTAAAGTATTACAAGTGATATTGAAATTTGATAATTCTTTTGCCATTATGTTTGCCATAGTGGCAACAGCAGCCTTAGTAGCAGCATAAATTGAGTCACCCTTTGGTTCTAAACTTGTTGCCATTGAACCAATATTTATAATACGGCCATATTTAGCCCTGGACATAATTTTTGCCGCTTCACGTGATACAAAGAAAGTTCCCAATAAATTTGTATCTACCATTTCTTGTGCTTTTTCTGCTGGCATAATCATGGCATATTGAGAAGTCAAGACACCTGCATTGTTAATGAGAATATCAATAGTTTTAAACTTTTTAGATATTTGGAAAAATGCCTTTTGAACTTCTTTAATATCTCTAATATCAACTGAAATATGATGATAATTTGTTTTTGAAATAGTTGGTTCTCCTTTATCAAATCCTATAACAGTTGCCCCTTGATTTAAAAAGTAGAAAGATATGGCTCGTCCAATACCTCGACTCGCTCCAGTCACTAAAACAATTTTCCCGGAATATCTTGATTTATTCTTCACAATTCATCAAATAATTCTAAAATATAATTTTTTAGAGTCTGAACATTTAAAAATGGGGATTCTGCTCGAATCATAGCACGGTCATCTGTAATAGAAATCTCATAATTTAATTCATTAGAAATTTTAGATTCAATATTTACAATTAATGAAACTAAAGAAAGGGAATCAATCTGAGCATTAAGTCCAAATAATTCTGTTTGTGTTGTGATAGTGATTTTTTCCTCATCAGGCAATCCCTCATTTAACTCGATGAGCGCTTCAATAATCAGTTTCTCAATTTGTTTGTCCGTCATCATCTTATTCCTCACGATTAATGGTTTCTATTTATTACTCAAAAGATTTATCATTTTATTTAATCGAACTAAAACAACTTCATGAAATTCGTTTGCTAATAAGCCAAAACAAATTGCATCTTGATAATGGCCATTTATATAATAATGCTTTCTAAACCTGCCTTCTTCTACAAAGCCAAAGTACTTTTGAAATTTTATCATATTAATATTTTCTTCGGCTATTGTACCATAGACTCTGAGTAATTTTAATTTTTTGAAAGCCAGTTTATATATTAGTAATAAAGCTTCAAAAGCCGCAGGAATGCTTTTGATTTCATTTTTTTCGCCGATTAAAAATCTGCCTGGCGCAGCTGTTTTATTTGTAAAATCAATATTAATTAAAGAAATCATACCAACAGGAATCTCTTTTTTTGTCTCAATAATATAGTTTAATTCATTTGTTGGTCTAGATTTTATCCATTGTTTTTGCTCTTCAACGGAATTGGCTCCTTTGTTTAAATATTTTGCCTGATTACTATTTCTCCATTTGAGAGTTATATAAGCATCGCTTATTTGTATAAGTCTAAGATTAATAAATTTACCTATTAATATTTTAAGATCTTTTCTATTTATAAGCCTGTTTTCTTTCCATTTGTTACTCATTATTATTTACTTCCTTATTATCCATTAGGAGATAATAATTATATTTTTTATAATATAAAGACCTATTAATAAAATGTCCCTTGAGTTAGGAGTGATTTACAAAGTTGTTTAAAATCCCTCCGGTTTTTTAGGAATACTACGATTCTCTCACCTGCCCTTTGATGATAGATCGGCTTAAAAAAAAGGTTACGGGCACGGTTAATAGTACGGCCAGAATGGGAGCGATAAACTTACTAAGATTTAGTATTTCTACGAAGATATGTAATAACAGCATGCATGTCAGGTACTGGATTAAATAAACTGATGGATACATAAGTCCCTTTTTTAGAGTAACTTTGCGATAAAAAACAAATTTACTATTCAGATAATAGGAGATAACAATACTAGAAACATAAGTTATGGTAAATGAGACTTTGTAGTTTAAGAAGATAAGTAAAATAACATATATCAAATATCCTAAAAGTGTATTTACCCCTCCAAAGAATACAAAGCGGATGAACTCCTTATTAATATATTTCATCTATAACCGACTCCGGTCTTTTGTTAACTTCAATAAAGATGCGCCAAAGATATTCGCCTATTAAACTGAGAATGAAAATAATTATCCCCATCAAAAACGAAATCAAAACAACAATAGTAGCAAATCCAGGAACCTCAGTACGTCCCAAGATAGCGTTAATTAAAATCCAGAAGCCATAACCGAAGCTAAAAAATGCTACAATCAAACCAATCAGCGATATTATGCGAAGAGGGACAACAGAAAAACCAAGGATTGAGTCCCCGATGGCATCCATTTTCTTTAAGAAAGTCCAGCGAGATTTACCATATATTCTCTTTTGCCTTTTATAAGACAATATTTCAGGCTTATAGCCGAGCCAAAAGCTCAAAATTGGAGTATAGATATTTTTACTGCTATCCAGTAAATAAGGCAGCAAATCACGGTCCATCAAAGCCATATCGAATCCACCGACTGGGTAATCCTTCATGATGAAAAAACGAACCAACTTGTAGTATATGTATGAAAATATCTTTGAAATAATAGGGTCATTTCGTTTTGACCGTGTGCAAACTACGAACTTTGTGCCGTTTAGCCACCTATCAACCATCTCAATGATAAGGCTAGGCGAATCCTGCAAATCCGCAGCTAGAATCAAAAAGCAATCTCCCGTTACAAACTGAATACCTGCCTTTGATGCATGAGCGACTCCGAAGTTTCGGGTTAGTTTGATTACCTTAGTGTTTTTATGTTGCTGCTTAATCTTTAAGAGCTCAAGCAAAGAATTATCACCGGAGCCATCATCAACAAAGATGAGTTCTAACTCAACATTCTTATTCTGCAACTTTTTTTCAGTCTCTAAAAGCTCGGCAAAAAGTACAGGTAATGATTCTTCGTTATAATAAACTGGTATGACAACAGATAATTTTTTCATTTTATTGTTGCTAATACCTCCTATAATCAAGCACGGGTGCCAGTCCCGTTATTAATAATTTTTTTTTAGATTTTAGGCAATAATTTTGTCTGTGCATTATTCACCATAAAAGCTTCTTCTATCCAAAGGATCATTGTCATTATTTGCTAAAACAAAAATGCTACATCAGTATAAATTCTTAATTACTGGAATAAATTAACAGCCTCCGATACTCTGAGAGCTTCACTCTCTTTTATCATAGGGCTAATAGGAAGACTTAATACTTCTTGATGTATCTTTTCAGTGGGGGGTAGAGCTAAATGATTAAATTCTTTATATGCTTTTTGTTTATACGGAGGAATTGGATAGTGAATTAATGTGCCTATTCCTTTTACTTTTAAGTATTTTTGTAACTCATCTCGTTTAGTTGTTCGAATTACGAACAAATGCCAAACTGGGTCAACCCAATCAGGAACATGTGGTAGTTTTATATTAGAATTAACTATTTTTTTTAGGTAGATTTTTGCAATTTCTTTTCTTCTATCGTTCCATGCATCAAGACATTTCAGTTTAACTCTTAATATTGCGGCTTGTAATTCATCTAATCGACAATTAAAGCCCTTTTCGATATTAATGTATTTTGTTTCAGAACCATAATTTGATAAGGCTTTTATACGCTTTGTGAGTTTATCGTCATTAGAAGTTACAGCTCCACCGTCACCAAAGGCACCAAGATTTTTTCCAGGATAAAAACTAAATGCTGCCGCATCCCCTAGACAACCTGTTTTTTTACTTTTATATAAAGCACCATGTGCTTGAGCTGCATCTTCAAGAATTTTAAGTCCGTATTTTTTGGCAATTTCATTTATGGAATCCATATCAGCTGGTTGACCATATAGATGAACTGGTATAATAGCTTTAGTTCGTTTTGTTAAAGCTTTTTCAATAAGTTTAGGGTTAATGTTATAGGTTCTTTCATCAGGTTCAACTGGCACTGGTTTCGCACCAGCATAACTAACAGCTAACCAAGTAGCTATATAAGTATTAGAGGGGACTATAACTTCATCTCCTTCTCCAATATCCCAAGCACGTAAAACTAAATGTAATGCATCTAACCCATTACTTACTCCCACGCAATATTTAACACCACAATATGATGCGAATTCTTCCTCAAAAAACGTTACTTCTTTACCTAAAATATACCAGCCACTAGTAAGCACTCTGCTGACTGCTTCATCTATTTCATCTTTGAGTTCAGCATATGTTGCTGCGATATCTAAAAATGGAATTTCCAACATATCCTTATCAGAATTAGAGAATTGCTTTTTTAATGTTCAAATATGATTCATAATTTCTTATATAATCATTTTCATCGTAAGGTAATGAAGCGAGTGCTAAACAAATAGCTCCTGTAGAAAAATTATCAAGCTCTCTCCATATTAACTTGGGAATGTATAGTCCGTAATATGATCTGTTCAAACAAATTTTTCTTTTTTTTCTTCCATCATTTAAAATAACATCAAAACTTCCGCTTGCTGAAATCAAAAGCTGCTGCAGTTCTTTATGCGCGTGGCCACCCCTCGCTTCACCGCCCGGAACGTCATAAAGATAGTAAATTCTGGCAATTTCAAAAGGAATATCCTTACCACCTGTTATCGGCGTAATGCTACCATTTGTTCCATTAATTTTTGGCAAGGTAATGATTTTGCAGTGATTAACTGAACTCATATTAGAATTTCGAAATGTTTAATCGTTTAAATTCATCATAATCGCGTATGTAATCATCTTCAGAAAAAGGTAATGAGGCGATGATCAGGCATACGGAATTAGTTGAGAAATTCTCGATTTTTCTCCAGATCATTTTTGGAACACACACGCCAAAATATGACCTGTTGAGGGGAAATCTCCAAATATCCCGTCCATCGTCTAAGATAAGATCAAAACTACCTGATAAAGAAATTATGACTTCTTGGAGATTTTTATAAGCATGACCTCCTCGCGTTTCACCCCCTGGAATATCGTAAAGCCAATATACACGTTTTATTTTAAAAGGAATATGTTTTCCCTCTTCAAAAAAGGTCAAATTACCACGAGGGTCATGAAGCTTGGGAAATTGAAGAATTTTACAATTACTTATTTTACTCATACATTTGTATTCAGTTTAAGATTAACATACATTTCTCAGTCTAATTCTGGCATGTATTTTAGCATATCTGACCGAATTAAAAAACGCAGAGATTTAGATTATATTGAAATTTTATTTATTTTTTTCATTTATAGTATGTAATGCATACGAATAGAAAGTATTCCAGTCGCCTTCTACTGCTAAAGCTCCATCAACATAGACGACATCATTTACTTTTTCTGTTTTCTCAGCTTGGATTACTCTTATTATTACAAATTTTGCTAAAGGATTGATTGTACAGTTTACTTGAAGCAATTTCCAGTCTCCTTCTCCAGGGTGCCTTTTAGAGAAACTGGAATCAAAACCATCATAAATTTGTATTCTGTATTTGTCTGGAATATCTGTTTTAACCCAGACAAAACATGTCAAAGATTTTCCTTTGTAATCTTCAAAATTGGATAAATCTTGGGTGAAGTTAAAATTATCTCCTGTTATTTTTGCAGAATATCTACCCACTTTTACTTCTTTTTCTTCCCGAATAATCATACCTTCAGAGATATTATCTCCTCCTTCAAAAAAATCTGGTTTTTTTAATGCGCCATGACTCCATTCTTCAAATGAGCCATTCTTTAGAAGGGAATCATTGACAAATAGTCTTTCAAGTTCTTTTTTGTCAGGTTCTTTTTCACGTATCCTGTATAAGTAAAAGCCATTTTTAATATCTTGATATACTAAATCGCAATCGTTAGATATTATATCCAAAAGAATTGAATTAGGCTTATATTCCCAATGTAGATAAATATAGTCAATTTCTAGCTCATTTTTTAACACATCAAGCGTTGCTTCTTTATTTTTCTGTCTCTTGAAAATTCTCATCCTTGGGTCTCTATAGTCTATTCCTTTTTTGTTTGTATAATAATGGAAAAGACTCCTTTGGCTACAGACCAAAAACGTGGAATCAGAGTTTAAGTCTCCAATATTGTTAATGAATTTTAGCAAATCATGAGGAAAATAGTCATCAACAGCTATAACTTTGTATCTCAAGTAAAACTTATAAGTCTCCCTAAAATGATAGAAGTTAAATAAGATAGCGATTGTGCAAATTATAAAAATACCTAGGTGAAAACGGTGACTTCTCTTTTGAATGTATTCCCAGCCTAGTAAAAATATCGTAGATAATACGAATGGATAGAGTGTTAATAAATACCTGGGATTACTTTGTCCTTTCTTGCTGGATAAAAAAAGACAAGAAAATATGAACACAAAAGCTATTGCTATTTCCCATCTTTTTCTTTTTTTTATAGTTACTAAGAAATAAATAAGTAGTGGAATCGCAAGCCAGTTTAAATTTCCAAAAAGTTTGAAATTGAAAAAAAGAGACAAATAATTTTCTAGCCACAATTCCATATCAACATCCTCTGCTCAAGCCTTTATTTGGATTTGGGATTTTATTTGTCATTTGAGCTTTATCATTTGTGCTTTTTATATGGGTTTACCCCCACCATGTTATTTCTCTTGTGAAGATTATCCATCCATATCCCCAAAAAATATCTAATATATAATGGAACCAGCCGAATGTGATGATTGATATAGTGACAAATGTTGTTTTTTTTAATTTATATTTAAGATTACCCTTCACAAAGATGAAAAGAGCCAAGCAATTTAAGATAACAAGTACTGCTCCAATGGTATGAGTAAATGCAGCGAACCCGGAAAAAATTCCAAGAAGGAGAAATGATAAAAAGTCTTTTTTTTCTATAGCATAACCCAGAAAAATCCAGGAAATAATAAGAAAAAAGATTCTGTAAGAATCTAAATGTTGTGTTATTAATGTTTCAAAAAAGTAGAATCCTGATAAAAGAGCAAATACGCCCAAAAGAGCCAAGTATTTGTTTTTTTTAGAAAGCCAGAAGAACATAACAATTAAAATTAATAGACCGTAATATGTACTAAGACTTTTATAATATAGATCTTTATTAGCATTAAAGAAGCTGTCCATAATTTTTTCCCATGTTAGAAGAAGCGAAAAGGAAGGGGCATGATTGATTCTCTGTAAAAAACCAGTTTTTGGATATATTCGAATCCACCTATATTCTAATGATTTTTCCACAAAAAATATTTTACCTAAGGTTCCATAACGGAGAGAATCTGTTCCATCAAGAGGAGTTTGTAGAGTATTCGTAGTATATAGAAATGAAAATGAAACTAAAAAAAGAATAAGAAATGATGTAATTATAATGGATTTTGTTTGATGGCTGGGACTTAAATTATTAAATATATTCTTAATTTTTTTAATTTTTTTATTTCCATCAGCTAGTAAAACAGGAAAATATTTCCTCCCCATAAAAAATAAGATTAAATAAATAACAAATACTCCAAGAATATAGAATAAATTTGAATGATGAGGGGAAAAAAGTAATAGATAATATAATAGAAGTGAAGTAAAGACTGGACCTAAGCCTAAGGAATATAAAAGGAGCTCAAGGTTTGAGTGGATCCTTTCTTTATTAAACCGTATAAATACAGTGCAGATAATCACAGAAAAAATAATATTTGTTAATATAAATTGAAGTGAAAAGAGAATCATTCTAATTTTTTATTTTTTCTTTTAGTAAGAAAGCATCTAATTTTTTTGAAATAGAGTTTATCTTTAGTTTTTTATATATCTCCAAAATTGAAGTAAAATCTTTTTCTTTTACTCCGAAGTATTTAATCAAATATTTTTCTCTATACCATCCAGCTTTTCCTAATTCCTTATTTGCTATCTCACTGTTTTTTAGGTAATCTTTATAAATTGATGCCTTTGTAAAATGCCATCCAAACCATAAAAAATCTATTGATTTTTCAGCAAAATTTCTTTTCCCATAATCAAGAAGTGGGGGGGTATAAAATGTAAGTCTATATATTATGATAAAAACAAAGATTAAGCTTATGGATAAGATTAGAAAAAACTTGAATTTCTTAATAAGCACAGATTCTGTTTTCAGGCCATACTCACAAGATTAAATAGTTAAAATATTAATTTTTTGTGCTAGGAGGCAATCTTATTCTTTTTTAGATTTTTCGAGAATATTTAGACCTTCCTTTTTATATTTCCTTCCACAATTATCACATTCTGCTGTTTCTTGAGATTTTGATGAATTAGATAAATTAAGCCTAATACCACAATAACACATCCACCCCTGAATCTTAGCTGGAACTCCATAAACAAGGGCATAATCAGGCACATCTTTATTCACTAATGCACCTGCTCCGATAAAAGCATATTGTCCTATGGTATTTCCACAAATTATGGTTGAATTAGCACCAATAGATGCTCCTTTTTTCACTAATGTCTTTTTATATTCATCTTTTCGAGGCCAGTGACTCCGGGGATTTGTAACGTTGGTAAAAACCATAGAAGGTCCACAAAAAACATCATCTTCGAGTATTACTCCGTCATATACAGATACGTTGTTTTGAATCTTAACATTGTTGCCAATCGTAACATTTGGTCCAATAACTACATTCTGTCCAATATTACATTTTTTCCCCATTTTTGTGTTTTTAAGAATGTGAGAAAAATGCCATATTTTAGTTCCTTCTCCGATTTCAACATTCTCATCTATTAATGAGCTTTCGTGAACAAAATATTTCTTTTCTTCTTTTTTTATAAATTTATAAACCTGTCCATCTTTTCTGAGTGATTCTTGACATGCTTCCAGTATTTTAAGAACTCGAAGCCCATTATTGCCGTCAGTTCTGGGTTGTTTTCGAGTTTTAATACATTCTATAAAATGTTCACATTCTGATTTCAGTGGCTCTCTTTCTTCGATCTTTATTGGATGAGCTTCCTCTGGATGGGGAACAGGCAGCCTATCTATCCAGTCAATTTTATGATTGTAAACAAGTAATTTGTCTGTAGGATTAACGTCGTTAAAAACAACCATTTTTTTCCCGCCGATTATAATTAATTTTTGCTCTTTGTAGGGATGAAGCCAACTTACGAAAATATGTGCCTTAACGCCACTTGGAAAATCTAAAGTAGTAACAGTTATATCTGTAATATCTTGGTTAAGATAATCCCCTCCGTGTGCTGAGACTTCTGTAGGCATTTCACCTAGAAGAGAGAGAATAACAGAAATATCATGAGGAGCAAAACTCCAGAGGATGTTTTCTTCTGTTCGGAATTTTCCCAGGTTTAATCTATTGCTATAGATATATTTAATTTTTCCAACCTCTCCCTTATCAATTAATTCTTTCAATTTAATTACAGCTGGATGATATTCAAGAAGATGCCCGACCATAAGAATTTTTTCCTTTTCTTTTGCTAATGATACTAATTCCTCGCCTTCCTTATAATTCAAGGCAATAGGTTTTTCTACAAATACATCCTTATTAGCTAAAAGAGCATCTTTAGCAAAGGCATAATGGGTTACTGCGGGTGTAGATATGACTATAGCCTTAACTTCAGGATTTTTTAATAAGGATTTATAGTCGTTAAAGAGAGTTAGGTTATGATATTTTTCCTGGAATGACTCCAATCTTTTTTCATCAACATCACATATTGCATAAAGCGAATTCAGTTCATGGAAGTTACGAACGAGGTTTTTTCCCCAATACCCACACCCTACAACTGCAATATTTTTTTCCATTTTTATTGACTCCTTAATTTAAGCTTTAATAGTCTTTAGAAGCTACCGCCATTAGGAGGTTAACCTTGATTGCTGTAACTATTAATTTTGAGCTAAGGGTACGTTGAAAAGAGGAAGTATAACAAGAAATTTACATACAGTTTTTCTCAATCTTTTACTCTTTGTTTTTCGAGGTATTCGAGGAAGAAAGCGAGCATGGTGAAGATCAGTAAGCCCAATATGCCTGCAATTGAAACTATCAGTTTCTTTTTAGGAGAGATCGGGGA
>Ga0114919_10004725_pt1 | contig 10928 bp, 12 predicted proteins | sample BlataG_FD_88682 | JGI IMG/M metagenome (GOLD analysis project Ga0114919, IMG submission 88682) | Deep subsurface microbial communities from Black Sea to uncover new lineages of life (NeLLi) - Black_00105 metaG | ecosystem: Environmental > Aquatic > Marine > Oceanic > Sediment | place: Atlantic...
AGTTCCAATAACATGCTTATCGTGGAGAGGAGTCAAGTCTGTTGTTAACAAACTTGGTCCTCCACCCACGATATAAGCAGTGGAACCTTGCCACAATCTTGGTGCGTTCCAAAACAATTTACCTTCTCCTGCGTCTTGTTGGTTTGGGAACCTCTTCATCTTCGTCCTCTTCCTCTTCGACAGGAGAAGACTCAACAGGCTTTTCTTTCTTCTTGCTCTTCTTAGACTTCTTCTTTTTCTTGCTCTTTGCTTTCTTCTTGGGCTTGTCTTCCTCGTCTTCGTCTTCGTCTTCGTCCTCAGCATCCTCTGTATCGTTCTTGGAACCAGTTTCTAGGCTTTCGGACGTTTCTATCTGTTCAGGCTCTTCAGCGACCTGTCCAGGCCCTTCAGCGGTCTTCTCTTTCGACACAGGTGCTTCCGGCATCGGCTGTCCATCCACTACTGCTTCAGCCTGTTCCTGTGTCAACGGAATATCATTCAACCGTTTCATCGTCTTGCGGTTGATTACATCCCACTGCCCTTTCTTATATTCCGTTGCTATAAGAACAACCTCGTCACCCTTCGGTTCTCCATCTGCCGCCATAGGAGTCACAACATCTGGACTTGCTGTGGGACTATCCACCGCAACATCCTTCTTACCAAGCAATGACTTCCTGTCAAGAACAGCAACGGGTTTGGAAGACGGTACATTGTCCTCAACCCTATCGAACTTGTTCTTGTAGAGTTCATTCAACACTCTGTCCGAACGAACAATCTGTCCAGACTTATAAACCTTATCACCTTCCTGATGCGTACCAGCTAACAATCGGAATCTCATTTCTCAATTCTCCCTTGGTTAGAGAGTTGCTTACACCTGATTAGTGTAAGCAAACTCAAAGAAAAAGTCAGACTGGTTACTGACTTACAGTGCACCTCTTACGCAATGTGAGTGATACCACATCGGTCATTCTGATCTGCCCGCAGCTGCGGAACCATGATCGCCATGACCTTGAAGTTATGGATCATCCCACCTTCGGTTTCCCACTCAACGGTCATGACCTGCAGACCTTCGACCATGCGAACTGTCTCGCTGGACATTTCGACCAGCAGCACATTGTCGTTTGTGAGGAAGTCAGCGACTTTCACATCCATGATGCCGTTAAGAGCAAGGATACGCTGCCGAATCGTGTTCCCACGAGTGGTATCATAATCCTTATCCAACGTGGTCTCATAGGCCGTAGGCACATACAGAACCCACGGACCATAATGCCGCGCATTGATGGATGCTTGTTTCGCAGCCAGAACATCTGTGAGGATGTTCGTAGCAGTGTCACTGGGCCATGAAGTCCCAAGTGTCGTTGTGTTCCTGAATGGGAAGTCCATATACCCATAGATTGAGCCGCCACCGAATGTGAACGTACTAAGTCCAGTAAACAGTATTGACTCAACTTTCTCAGCAACCTTACGCGCAGCTTGTTCCGCCATCGTCGTATCCAGCGGATCACCTGTGGTACGGGATGCAGCCAGCACCCGCGCATTCACAAAGAAATCCGCATGGACAATCGGCAGGGGCAGGTAGTTGATATCAAACTCAACACCATCCCGGCGTCCACGAGTTACTGCGTCCATGGAAACCTGCGCGTCTTCACGGTCACTCATGTCCTCATACTCAAGGACCGTCTTACCAAGACCGTTGCCGATCTTGTATGTAAGGCCACGTGAGTACAAGTCCGCAACACCAACTAACCGTTGTTGGGCTGCTTTCACAACCGCTGTGTCATACTGCTTCCACTCATCCTTGCGGAGAGTAGCACACGTGCGGAGTGCATTCGCCTTCATACCGCAAGCCTGCAATCTCTGCGCGACATTGCCGTATGCCTGTCCTTTGAACAAACCATCTATTCCGAGCATGATTTACTCCTTTCTCTTTCGTCTTTCGTTTGTTATACAATCTCAATGCGGCAGCGACCACCGGTGGGGTCTGCACCACTTGAGGAACTCATGTCACAGGCTTCCATTGCCCTGCCGACAATCTGCTCGTTCAGTTCTGTCACCGAACCAGAGTCAGGCGTATGCTTCTGAAGAGTACCGTCACCGGCACTTTCCAAAAGATCAGCCTTCGCAATGTTCTCTCCGTTCTTAATGATGGCATATACTTCCTCGCCACCCTGACAAACGCGCATCAGAACATTGTTGGTGGTTGCGTAAGCTTGGCTGATCTCTTTGCCTTGGATATCGTCTTCCACTGCAAAGATCTTCGGCACAACATTACCACCAGCAGTTGCGTGTACCCGAACTGTATCTACTGAAGCACTCGTGCGCTCCAACAGATGTCCCGGTGTGATAGCTCCAGAAGCTTTCGCCTCCTTCGGAATCCCATCACCCAGTATCATTATGTGCTTGTAAGCCATTTGGACTTACTCCTTTCGTTCTTGTTCTTGGTTACTTGCCTTATGACTTCTTCGTGAAGTCCATGGCCGGCATCGCTTCTGCCATACCATCGTCTTCCGCATTCGCCTTCTGCGCAGTCTGCAAACCACGACCTTCAAACGAGACAGGAACATCTGCCAACTCGCACAGACCTTCCAACTCATCAATAGTCTTTGCAGACAAAGCTACCTCAGTGAACTTGTTCCGGGAACAAGCCATAAGCTCTTTCACAAGACCTTGCTTGCGGGTTCTGTGCAGAGCAACACTGGATGATAATACTTCCTTCATCTCATCCGGTGCGCCAGCGATATACTCATCCACCGTCTTCGGGACAGCATCCACCGGAACAACAGGAGCAACCTTGTTCGTTACGTCCTTGGCTGCTACCTTCTGTTCCTCAGTTTCAACTTCATCGTCCGTTTTCGCTGCCGTCTTCATCGCCGCATGAATCTTGGCGAAATGAGCATCTTCCATTCCTGAAAGGAACTCAGTATCGCTGTCGGCCCATGCACCATTGGCAATGAGTTCTGCTACCATTGTCTTTCGGTCCATGCTATTACTCCCTTCCTGTTTCTGATTGCCCTTCTGGGCGTTACCGTCTTGCTTCTGTGCTGCCTTAGCTACAGGAACATACTCAACAGACACTTGTACCTCAACACGATCTCCACTCAGAGATACGTTCTCATTCGCATCTGTTGCATACGCTTGCTTATACAACTTGTAATTGTCATTCTGCATATGCTCGAATACGACAAACTTATCATACACATCTCGTATGTAGATACCTTCGTTGTCTGTCATACCACCTGCGCGCAATGCAGTAGCCAACCGTGATCGCAAATCATCGTGACTCAACTCATTACCCTTCAATGTTGCGCTCACACCAAGTGCATCCTTCAACAAGGCACACAAACCACCATCCTTATGTTTTACCAACATTATGCCATCCCCTTTCTCCTTTCGTTCTGTATTCTCATTGACTCTTGGAGCACCTGCACCGTCTTGCCAATTACAGGCACCTTCTTCATCTGGTAGAAAAGCCAAATGATCTGGACGAAGATTATGAACGATACCCACATAATGCTCTGCTCCGAAATCACCTTCCGTCATCTCATCTTCTGTGAAGGCAGAAATGGAAACCTCAATATGTTGGGATGCTTGCAACATAGTCATAATCTGTGGGTCCACCTTGTTTGCCTTTACAGGATCAATCCAGGCTTCGCACTTCAACTTTGTACTATCCCATATTGTGTTGTATACCTCTCCGATGGTAACAGACTCTTCACGCTGTGGTGTGTTGGCAGTAACAAACTGCCCACCCTCCATCGGATGTCTTACCACAACAGGCTTTCCGTTCCACGCATCTGGGAACATACCCAATTCATCCCCACCATAGAGAAGGTTATTGTGTACACCTTCAACCATCATCACAACAGGAACAACCAAATACTCTTTCCCTTCCAGCGTTTCGTTCCTGATAAGATTGCTCATGCACACAGCAAGGTTATTCTTGAGTTTCGGATTTGGTTCGTGATCTTTGAATTCTTGCATCTCCGTATTGCATACCATACATAACTCAGGAAGAGCAGCGTCAGGCGCATGCGCGTATGTCTCTCCACACTTCGGGCATTTGTAAAGAGCACAAACCTTCAAGCCATTTGCAGTCAGCTTAATATTCTTCTGGTAACCAAACCACAGTGTATTGGTTACTGCTGAACGCATAGCAGGAACCGGGAAATTGGATAGCATATCTGCATCCTGTATGCTTCGTGCTATAAACGCATCTTTTGACTCACCTTTATTTGGTTTCGGTAATGCCATGATCAATCTCCTTACAATCGTTCCAACGCTTCTTCGATTTCTTTCTGGTCTTCCTTAAAGTATCTTTCCTCACCAACGTTCGATGGCAATGCAACGCAACGGCACTGAGGATGAAGTGGAATCATGCTGTCTATTTCATCCAGCGTAAACACTCGCCCTTCCAATGATTCACAATCTTCACATACTCTTTCGTCACCAGCCGTTGCCCATTCTGCAAGAACCGTCACACCCTGCACTCCTGCTTCCCGATAAGTATTTATCATAGCTTGATGATGTGCTTGGATAATCTCTGTACGGGCCAACGTTCGTGCGCGGGTAATGCCTATCTTACTAACACGGTTATTGATCTGCCGCGCAAGTTCTCTTGCGCCTCTGCCTTCTGCCATACCCTGTGCCAAGATACGTCCTATCTGTTGAGACATGGTGGACGTGATGCCTTTGAGCTCTTCAAAGTTCCTGATAAACAGCAAACCGATTCTGTCTGCGTTAATAGGAGAGTTGAGAGATGCACCTAACCACCCTGGTCCTTTATCTATAACCTTGAAGCCAGCTTTCCGCAATTCTTTGTCTCCTCGTTCAAGACCACGCTTGAAAGCGGATTCAATATACACGTTGTTCCAGCGTTGTGCTCCAACGAAAGTTCGTTCTGGTCCTTTATGTATTTCAAGAATACCAGCATCCACTTGTTGTTGCAACCAAGACATAAACCCACGCACCTTCTGCGCGCTTGTATTAAACTCAAATGCACGTGTAGGAATGGGAGCATTGATCTTGAGTCCAGGTATGCCCTTTATCAAATCGCGTCTGTCTGTCAAAGCAAAGCAATCGTTCTTAACGATAGACTCTGTTATGTCTCTCATAATTGCTTTGAACCGTCTGGTCATGTCAGCAGAGTATTGTTGACGCAACAGAAGTGTTCGCGTTGGGTCTTTCCTCAACTGCCGTAAAGAATGCAGACCAAGTTGACGTGCTGACGAGGACACAATATTAGTTGTGTGCATAGCAGCGTTCTTTTCGTCCTTCAGCGTAGGACAACTTGGTCTGCGAGATTGTTGTAGTGCCAATATCATTTTGCTTTCTTCGGTACTACCTTCTTGGGTTTGCGTTCTGCCTCTTCTGCTTCTGCGGCAGCTGCTTCTTCCTCTTCTCGTAAGCTTTCAGCAGCTGCATCAGCATCGTCCTTCTCTTCCAACAATGCTTTATCTACATCATCTTCAATAGACTGTGCTTGCTCTTCGGTGAGTCCAAGTATCATCGTCAAGAAGTAATACGGAGGCAGAATCATTTCTGCACCAGGATGTGTGAGATAGAAGGAAATGGTTTGCGCTTTGTTCTTGGCTACTTCTGCTTTGTCCTTTTCGTTTAACGCATGAGCATCAGGCCAATTGACTATCAACTCCTTCGGTTCTGGTAGAACGCCATACTTGATAAGACGTTGTATAAACTCTCGAATCATTATTGGTTCTGCAAAGTCCTTGCGCCGTTCATCTACACGGCTGTTCCAGTTCGATTCATCCTGCGCAGATGATAATTCGCCACGTTCACTTCCAGTCAAGATACGAACAGGAATACCAGACGCAGCAGATATCATTTGCAATTCTACTTCGGTCATCGGCTTTGGATCAGTTGTTTCCGTTGCAATGGGAGTAACCTTTACACCTTGCAGTTTGATGGTTCGCGTAAGATTATGGATATAGTTCTCAATCTCATCCTCCATAGTATCCAAAGTTTGGCTATAATCTGCTTCTGGGTCCAACTCGAAAGCCATACCTGGGAAACCATCGCGCCAGTATCCTTCTGCACAACCACCAAGCGTCTTATCCAAATCCAATAAACGATTGAACACAGCCTCCAAACGAGGAGTACCATACACATCATTATCCAAACAACCATCGGCTACGTGCAGTACCCTAGACCAATGCACTTTGACTGTCTCTGGGAAAACTGCTGTGATAGCAGTTCCCGTATCTCCGATGCTTGAATCTCCAATGGTTAAATTGTACTGGTATGTTTCAGGTAAACCGAAACGGACATCTGATGCTTCTTTCACCCAGCTGCCAATCGCACTTCCATTTTGATAGAAAGGACGGAGGTACAACAGCCGTCTGCCTTTTCCGGGTTTCACTTCTGATGCCAGATCGTTTACATTCTGCACATCATCGAAACCAAGAAGCAGAGTAGCATACTGTCCCACACCAGCCATCTTATCCACTCGAAGCAAGTAATGCCATACCTTGATCTTCAACAGCAACTCATTCCACAGTTTCTCAAACGGTGTTTCGTTCGCATCTTCTGTTTCGTATATATCTGGCTTGGCTCTCCACGTTGCGGCTGGGAATGCGTTAATGATACGCTTGGCTATGTCTTGTCTTTGATACCTTGCTTCAAAATCCCGGAACGATATTGTCTTGGGATAACCACAAGCCACATACAAATCACGATCACCAGCAAACGTCTTGCCTAGATCCTGTCCCAGCTTTGCTCTGGAAACCAGCGCACTCGTAAGAGCATGCATGGTACGACCAAGAATCATCTTTCGCAGATTGGCTTTGATCTCACTTTCTGGCTGTGTAGTACGTCTCATAATTACTCTGCCTTTTCAGTTTCGGTCTTCTCTTCTTCCTTCTTCTTGGCTGACGGCTTTACCTTGGGCTGAGGCAATATACCTTTGAGAAGATTAACAACAGCATAATGTATATCACCAGACTGCCCACCAACACAAGTTGCAGAAACAACACTGGCCCATTCGTCAGCATCAAGAACAAACTTTGGACCTTCGTTGGGCACACGACCAATGCCTACTGCGCCATCTGTGAATCCTTCAAACCACCAATTCTTGATTGTGAACTTACCCAGACTCACAATGGGTTTGCCTTTATTGTCCAACCGTTCTGCCGTATCTACTTTTGCCATGGTCTTACCTCCTGCTTTTGTCTTGCCTAGACGGCCATAGTCCAGCACGCTTTGGTTTTATATGCAACTTGTTAAAAGCGCCAGAAGAACCATCCACTTGATCTTTATACTTACCCTTATCAAATGCACAACACTCTTCCACGAACGCTTTATTCCAAGGACCAATCACGATGTCTACATTCTCAGCTTCCACCTGAGCCGCAAACGGTCTTGCTCTTTCTCTCTTATTACCATCCGAAGCACCCACAGGATCGGCATGGACAGGAAAGCCAGATAGATTGATAACAGTATTCAGTGCAGACTCTTTGCCACCACTCCCAGGTTCTTGTTCTACCCAGATATCAATTGCTTTCAACTTCACTCCGTTGCTCTCAGAGTATTCCAAAGCATCCATCTGTGCAGTCTGCTTGATAATGGCTTCTCGTTTTCCCGCAGACCATTGCCCTCGTACCACATCTGAAATAACAAAACGTCCAGTATTCAAAAGATGCATAAGAACACCAGCCGTATATGCTCCCCCACCTTCAGTTCCTGCTTTATCCCAATAACGTACAGAACGAATGATGCGGTGTTTGGGAAAGGTTGTAACAAGACGCAACTTCTCAGCAGGAATCATCCCACCTTTTTTGGGGGAAGGTCTTTGTTGCAGTTGTCCTGCTGCACCGTATGCGCCCAATTCACTTTCGAGAGAAGCCAATTGCTCGTCGCCATACATCTCAGGCCATAACGGTTCATCAATCTTCTTACGAGGGTCAACAAAAGTGATAGAAGACTTACTGCGGTTCTCATCTTCATAACGTGCAGGAAGAATCAACGTTTCCCATTGATCAGCCTGTACATCCTCAACCATCTTCTTCAAGCAATACCCAGACAGGTCTTCGTGGTGGGACCGTTGCATCATCAAGACCTTTGCACCAGTCTTTGGATTATTGAGCCGGGAAGACATAACAGTCTTCCACCACTCAATTACAGACTCTCTTTGCGTTGTGCTTTCTACATCGCGCACGTTGTGTGCATCGTCAACACCTATTATGTCGCCACCTTCTCCAGTATTAGAACCATCGACAGAAGTAGCAAGACGTACACCGCCATGATTGTTTTCATAACGCACCTTGGCGTTCTGGTCACCAGCCAGAGACATATCCATACCGATGTATTGACACATCCGTTGATACTTGCTTGATTGGATTATGAGACGACACTTTCTTGAGTCTCGAATGGAAAGTGATTCTGCGTAAGATGAAAAGAGGAAACGTCTGCCCGGATTATCCAACCAATCCCATGCTGGCCAGAAGACGGAACAAGACAACGATTTCATATGCCGTGGGGGCATATTGATAATGAGTCGTAGAATTTGACCTTTGCTTACTGCTTCCAGATGATCACATATTGCGTCTATGTGCCAACCGGAAACAAAGTCATTAGTTTCTACCAGAGGCCAACTGTACTCCACGAAGTCTCTGAGAGAACGGAACGCCAATTCCATTCTGACTTCGTCCAGAGACAGATTTGGCATCTGCTTGGGCTTTGTTAAGTATGTCCCTGATAACATACAACTCATCCTTTGGTACTTTGCTTAGGTCCACTTCGTTACGGATACTGCCACTATGCTCAACGATTTGTTTTTGGATATGCTTCCATTCCTCTGGTGATCTATTACAGAGCCAGAAGAATATAGCAACATCACTGGGAGGCTGGTGCTTATTGATAACGCGCACCTTTTCTCCGGGAACAAGCATGGTACGGGATTTGCCCTTTATACGTTTTGAGGCAACACGTTTGGAAACCAGATGCTCTCCATCAATCTCCACATACTCACGGTGCGTCTCAACATAATCATAACCAAGCGCACGTTTCAGGAGTTGATTTACAACACGTCTAGAATCAAAATCGTAACGTCCTTTTTTCAAAGACTTACGAAAGCCGGGGTATTGTCTCTGCCACATACTTATAGTATGACCTGATACAGAGAATAGATTGCCTAGTTCATCCAGTGTTGCACCAAGGGAACTAGCTACATACGCTTGATGATCTGTTTTCCTGCCAGCGTATGTTGTTGGTCTACCGTTCTTCTTCTTTTCATTTCTATTTACAGATGTAGTTCGACGTTTCATATTGTGTTTCATCTGGACAACGGCTTTGGTAATAAACCAAGGCTGATCATACGAGAGAATGCTAGTTTGTAAAAGGGTACTCTCCTTAGTAACCTCCTATTGGGGCCTGTTTATAGGCCCAATATAGCCTTAAAATAGGTTGCTATTAGGCTTTACCAGTAAAGCCATTTTCGACTATTCTCTTAATAGTTCTTTGAGGGATGTAGGACGGTCGAGAGCGAAACCGATGTAACACGCGATCGAGTCGAGGGGCCACCCTCGAAACGGCAAAATCGACAGTGACCGTCTGAGAGAGACCGCTGATGGGGAATGAGAGTAAACCGGCTACGATTGAAAAACTATCGTATGCGGAAAACCTCCCAGGAAACTTTATGAGAGTGGCGGTTTGTGAGTATCGTGTGGAACTGAAAACGTTTCCCGCTGATATACGTTTCTCGTGTCGACAGCGTTACACTTGCTTGATCGTAAACTTGTTACCTTTGCGTTTGGGACTCCGTGGGTTCTTCAAAAACGTGATTGTAACCGAACGGTTGCTTGTAACGGAGAACGTAAGAAGGACAAAAGACTGGAGTAAGTCGTGTAGATTCGAGTAAGCCGATTAGTAGGTGCCCTATGCCACTAGATGGTGGGCTACGATAAACCGAAATCGCAAATAGATGATACACGCATGGCGAGTCTAACATTCCTAAATGATCGTTGATCTGGGAATGGACTTTTAGCGGATGAGTATTTGGCAAGCGTTTTTAATTCTGATACGCCAACACTTCTTGAGAGTGTTGTAAACGAATGGTGTTATGGAAAGGTTGGAAGGTGGTTGTGGTGATCACCTTCCTTCCTTTTTCTAACAACAAAACAAAAGGAGTATGAAACATGAAAAAGAGCATAACGTTGAAGAATGGACAAGAGATTGTGTTTCCGAAAGGCAAACGGTTTGCTATCCTGTACAAGAAGAACAAAAGAAACGTACGATGGCTGACAAGTTTTCATAGTAACCAGAAATTAGTGTGCGCCAAACGAAAAGAATTGCACGGTATGTTTATCAGTGTAATTGATAACGATGGTGCGATGTGGTTTCCGTCAATGTTTCGTAATGGTGTGATTGTACGTCTGAGTCGGCTAGACAATTTCCCAAACATGTAAACCGAAGAACGAACCAAGGAGTACGCTATGAAGAAGAGAGTATGGAAAGTGAGCCAACGAAGCAAAGCGTGGTTGAAAAAGTATTATCCGAAAGCAGCATGCGGAAACGTTTCGTTGCTCGTTGCGTTACAGCATGAGGAACGAAAGATTGAAGGTCTGCTTCCCAAGAATCTGAAAAGATACGGCTTGACTATTCTAGATGATTGCGTCCACGAAGAAAAACAAAACGGTGTTCCTGTTCTTGTGTTAGACGGAACTACTTCCTGCCTGTGTATGAAGTATGGTGATCTTATGGGGTGCGGCGACGAAGACTGTTGCGGGGAATGTCCGTTTGGTTTCTGTGACCCTGACGATGATGATGATCTGTGGTTCTCCTGTTACTTCTCTCATAACTATGAACCGTGGCTAAAGGCTGTACGGTTGCTTATCAAAAAGCACACGAAGAAAAGCTGAAGACCGAAGACGGTAAACCAAACCAAAACAAACCAAAAGGAACACGAACATGATGATAACTATAAACAAAGATTGCTG
>Ga0114919_10004726_pt1 | contig 10927 bp, 4 predicted proteins | sample BlataG_FD_88682 | JGI IMG/M metagenome (GOLD analysis project Ga0114919, IMG submission 88682) | Deep subsurface microbial communities from Black Sea to uncover new lineages of life (NeLLi) - Black_00105 metaG | ecosystem: Environmental > Aquatic > Marine > Oceanic > Sediment | place: Atlantic...
ATCGTGATGTTTGAATTTCTATGTTTAACCTGTAGACAAATATCAGGACAAGACATGAAACTTGAAACCTGAAACTTGAAACTAAAAAGAAATGAGAGGAGAAACATACCATAACCTTTATCCATTTGCATTCAAACTCCAGAAATGGTAGCTCCTCCTCCCGGGGAGCAAAGATATTATTTTTTCGCCTTAATAAATATGATTGTTACGAATGCAATCAATACTTTTTGTCAATCTCAGATAGCACATTTTCGAAAAATCTTAAGGAGAAAGCAATTATTTTAACAAATTATAATAATAATGAAGAATTTAAGTTTGAGTATCAAAAAGTATCCTTCCCGGTTTATTTTATTAATCAAATTCAATTACCTCACGAAAAATTCAACAGATCGTATTTCTTTTCCTTAGATGAACATTTTTATTGTACCGGATCATTTTTTTTAAAAAAAGGAAACCATTCAACAAAATCAGTCGTTTAAAACCTATTTCTCACTATTTTTGCCATGTACTACTTCTTTTACTATATTTAATGTCCGTTAGAGTAAATTAACAGAACCTGAATCATATTAATAAGAGATGAAATTATTTTACATATTAATATTTGTTGTAATTACATGGGGCTGCTCCCCTAAACAGGATAAAGACAATGAAAATCCTGAAAAACGACAGTATACCGAAGAGCGCAACCCGGTGGATATTATTATACTGGAAAAGACAACTTTTAAAAGGGAAATGGTCAGTAACGGAAAACTTAAAGCTCTCCGAAAAAGCATCCTTAAATTCAGAATAAGCGAAGAACTTGAATATCTTCCCGTAAACAACGGCGACCGGGTTATAAAAGGACAGGTTATAGCCCGTCTGCAACAGTTCGACCAGAAACAAAAGCTCAGGCAGGCACAGATACATCTGGATAAAGCACATCTCGAACTTCAGGATGAGCTTATCGGGAGAGGATATTTCCCGAATGACAGCCTGGAAGTTCCTGAAAATATACTTAATGCTGCCAGGATGCGCACTGGTGTAGCCTCAGCCGAGAACGAGATGGAAACAGCCCGTTTTAATTACGAATCTACAATTTTACAAGCTCCTTTTTCAGGGAAAATTGCTAACCTGCAATACAAAATTTATGAAACGATAAGTCCAGGGGATGATTTCTGCACCCTGATCGATGATTCGGTATTTGAGGTGGAATTCTCAGTTCTTGAAACCGAATTACAGGAAATCAGCCTCAACAAGGAAGTAAAGATCATTCCTTTTGCCATCGATACATTGGTTAAAGGCCGGGTATCGAAGATAAATCCGGTTGTTGAAGAAAGCGGACTAATTAAGGTAAAGGCAGTTGTCAGGAACCCCGGTATGCTTATGGAGGGTATGAATGTAAAAGTGCTTGTCGAGAATGAGGTGCCAGGTCAGTTGGTAGTGCCCAAATCGGCAATCGTATTACGCCAGAACCAGGAGGTGCTGTTCAAATATACGGGAGGTATAGCGTTCTGGACATACGTTCAAACCGTTTTGGAGAACAGCGACTCTTATGCCGTACGCGCCCATCCCGAAAAAGGCGGCACCCTCGAACCCGGCGATACCGTTATTGTTTCAGGGAACCTGAATCTGGCACATGAAAGTAATGTTTTGATTAAGTAGTTAGTGTTGATATGGTTCCAGTGTGGGCTTAAGTTTTGATGCCATACTATTATTCAAAGTTTCATGTTTTAGGTTTCAAGCCTGCCATGTGAAATGCGACTAATGAGCATATTTCACTGTGGTTTCATGTTTGATGGTTTGATAATACAATTTGAACAATTATGAGTACAATACAAAGATTTGAGGATCTGGAGATTTGGCAAATGGCCAGGGAAATATCCAAAGAAATTTACCGGTTAACAAGAAAAAAACCTTTCTGTCATGATTATGGTTTGGTTGGTCAGATCAGGAATTCCAGCGGTTCTATAATGGATAATATAGCGGAAGGTTTTGAACGTGATGGAAATAAAGAGTTTAAACAATTTTTATCTATCGCAAAAGGCTCTGGGGGAGAGACAAGATCTCAATTGTATCGGGCTTCGGACCAACACTATATTACTTCTGAAGAATTTCATGAGCTTTATAATAAACTTGTTGATCTAAACCGGAAAATTAACAGTTTGATAAATTATTTAAAAAGTTCTGATATTAAAGGATTAAAATTTAAAGAATAAGTGAAACCTGAAACCTGAAACCTGAAACCTGAAACAATTGAAACCTGAAACAATTGAAACCTGAAACAATTGAAACCTGAAACAATTGAAACCTGAAACAATTGAAACCTGAAACAATTGAAACCTGAAACAATTGAAACCTGAAACAATTAAAACCTGAAACAATTAAAACCTGACTGCGTTGGACAGGCGATAAGCTAAAAACATGGTAAAATTTTTAATAAAACGTCCCATTGCCGTTACGATGACCTTCATCGCCATCCTGGTGCTGGGTATTGTGGCTGCCACGCGTATACCTGTATCATTGATGCCGGACATCGATATTCCGGAAATAACCGTACAGGTTAGCGTAAGGAACACTTCAGCCAGTGAACTGGAAAATACGGTGGTTAAACTTTTACGCCGGCAACTGATGCAGGTAGCCCATCTGGCTGATATAAAAAGTGAAACACGCGATGGGAACGGACTTATTCATCTTGATTTTGAGTACGGTACGGATGTGGATTATGCTTTTATTGAGGTAAATGAAAAGATTGACCGGGCCATGAACAGTTTGCCCCGTAATATCGAACGCCCAAGAGTGATCAAAACCAGCGCCACTGATATTCCGGTATTTTATCTGAACCTGACATTAAAAGAACCAGAAAAAATCCACCACGGCGGACAGACAGGAACAACAGAAACCATGGGAACAATAGAAACTATAAACGAATTATTCCCGGTTTCTCAAAAATTCATTGAATTGAGCAATTTTGCCGGGCAGGTTATACGTAAGCGCATTGAGCAATTGCCCGAGGTAGCAATGGTTGATATCAGCGGACAGGTTTTTCCCGAATTGCTTATTTTACCGGATAAAAAAAAACTTGAAGCTCTTGGCATTAATCTGGCCCGGATCGAACAGTCTGTCAGGACGAATAATATAAGTTTGGGAAACCTATTGATCCGTGACGGTCAATACCAATACAACATACGGTTTGAATCGACCCTGAAAAATAAACACGATATTGAAAATATTTATCTGAAAATGGAAGACAGGCTGTTTCAGTTAAAAGACCTGGCACAGGTTGTTGAACATATTCAGGAACGCAAAGGCCTGGTGACTTCGGATGGAAAGGAAGCCGTTACAATGGCTGTTATAAAGCAGTCGGATGCCCGGATGCATGACCTGAAGAAAAAGCTGCAAGATCTGGTAGAACATTTCAGGGAAGATTATCCGCATATTGAGTTCAAGGTAACAAGAGACCAGACACAGTTGCTGGATTATTCCATTTCAAATCTCGGGCAAAGCCTTTTATTGGGGGCAACACTGGCTTTTATTATAATGTTCCTCTTTCTAAGGGATTTTAAATCGCCATTCCTTATCGGAATTACCATTCCCACATCACTGGTCATTTCGTTGCTTTTTTTTCACCTGGCAGGAATTTCAATCAATATTATTTCATTATCCGGTATTATTCTGGGCGTCGGAATGATGATAGACAATTCCATTATTGTTATTGATAATATCACCCAGCATCGTGAACGGGGCAGTATTTTGCCGGTTGCCTGTGTAAACGGAACAAACGAAGTGTTCAGACCTTTGCTGAGTTCGGTGCTGACTACTTGTGCCGTTTTTATTCCCCTGATCTTTATCAGCGGTATGGCCGGAGCTTTGTTCTTTGACCAGGCAATGGCCATAACCATCGGACTGCTTGTATCGCTGGGCGTTTCAATTACAATACTACCTGTGTATTACCGGTTGTTTTATTTAAAAAAGAAAGTAACAGGGGAAAAGGGAATTCTATCGAAAATCAATACCCTGGATTATGGTGCCATGTATGAAAAAGGGTTCCGCCTGACTATGAAAAACCAGGGGTTAGCCTGGCTGCTTTTTTTTCTGATGTTAACCGGTGTCGTTTTCTTATACAACACTTTACCGAAAGACAGACTTCCTCCGCTTGCCCATGATGAAATGATGATCCGTATCGAATGGAATGAATACATTCATATTGACGAAAACAACCGTAGAGTGCAGGAATTGGTTGCGAAGCTGAGAGAACAGACCGGGCATAATACCTGTTTGATAGGAGAGCAACAGTTCCTGCTTGATCATGGTTCCGAAGCTTCCTCATCCGAAGCCATTATCTATATCAAGGCCAAATCACCAGGCGATCTGATAGCTGTTTCGGAGGAAGTTGAGAACGTTATCCAAAGCGAATATCCGGTTGCAGTTATTGAATTTGAGGAGGCAGGGAACATTTTCAATATTCTCTTTTCGGAAAATGAACCTCCCCTGGTGGCTCGTCTGCGTACTACCGGGGATTTTGGCCCGGAACAAAATTTATTTTTAAAAAACACGATTGACAAACTTCGACACAAGCTAAATATACAAACATTGCCATCGGTAACCTGGCAGGAACATCTTGTATTGAAAATCGATGCGGTAAAACTGATGGCTTACGATGTTACTTTTGATGCTGTTTACCGGAAATTAAGAAGCGCTTTAAGTGAGAATGAGATTCTGTTGATTACACAAAGCCAAAGTTTTGTGCCGGTAATATTAGGCGATAAGCCAAAGCTGATGAAAGATATAATTGCCCAGGCTATGGTAGCAAACAGTAAAGGTGAATATATACCTCTGCGTAATCTTGTATCGGAAGAGAAAGACTATGATTTGAAAACCATTGTCGCAGGACAGGAAGGGGAATATTATCCGCTTCCGTTCCTGGTGGAAGAAAGTGAAGCGGAAGAAGTAATGAAGGTGGTTCGAAATACCTTGAAAGAAGACGGCCATTTTGAAGCGAGCTTCAGCGGCAGCATTTTTTCCAGTCGCCGGCTTATCAGGGAACTGACCGTAATTCTGGGTATTTCCCTGCTATTGTTGTATTTTATTTTATCATCGCAGTTCGAGTCGCTTACATTGCCATTAATCGTGTTGATTGAGGTGCCGGTAGATATTTTCGGGGTCTTTCTGTTCTTAAAGCTGTTTGGCGCCGGTATCAACCTCATGTCGCTTATCGGTATTATCGTGATGAGCGGTATTATTATTAACGACTCGATTCTTAAGATCGATACGATCAACCGGTTACGCAACCAGGGTTATTCGCTGTTGAGAGCATTGATGGAAGCAGGTAAACGCAGGTTTAAACCGATCATCATGACCAGCCTGACCACCATCCTTGCGTTGTTGCCGTTTTTATTTACAAGCGGTCTTGGCGCCGATCTCCAAAAGCCGCTGGCATTGGCTGTAATTGGAGGGATGACGGTAGGTACTTTGGTAAGCTTATACTTTATACCGCTGTTTTATTATTACTTAAAAAGGAAATCGAAATAGTTTTTAGTTTCAGGTTTTTAGTTTCAGGTTTCAGGTTTCAGGTTTCAAGTCTGATGTTTCAGATGGTTTATATTGTTCCTGTAGTTTCTATGGTTTATATTGTTCATATGGACAAACGGGGAACTATAAACCAGGAACCGGGAAAAAAGAACAGTGAACGGTAAACAGTAAAACCTGCCAGGGTCTGTGGGCAGGCTTGCAGGGAAGGGTGACCTGGCAGAGTTTGGAGAAAACAGGACAATGGTGATCAGTAATCAGTAATAAGTGAACTAAAGAAACATTTAACCTGAAACCTGAAACTTGAAACCTGGAACAATTCATAGTAGTGAAACGCAAAATCTACATAACACTGTTATTAGCCGTAGCGCTTTTTTTACTGGTCACCGGACTGGGATGGCTGGCAACCGGGGTATTGCTGTTCTGTGTTTTGTATGTTGTATTCACTTCGAAACTTAAGCCTGTTGTCTGGCTTAAAAAGCATACCATTTTATCCGCTGCCTTCACATTGATAGGAGTGTTCCTTCTGGCAATCGGCGTAAGGGTTTTTGTGTTCGAGATATACGGTATTCCGTCGGGCTCGATGGAAAATACCCTGGTGCGGGGCGATAAAGTTTTAGTCAGCAAACTGAATTATGGTCCGAGGTTGCCCCGTTCGCCTTTTGAGATTCCCTGGCTTAATATTTTTTTCTATCTTAATAAAAGTGCAAGAGCCAAATCCGATTCAGCATGGTGGGATTATAACCGTTTGCATGGTTATACCACCATCAGAAGAGGAGATATAATAGTCTTTCAATTTCCCGACAATGAAAAAGAAGCATTTATAAAACGCTGTGTAGCCCTGCCGGGTGAAACTTTTCAAATAAGAAATTCAGAAATTTTTGTTAATAACCGGCAGCAGGAACGCCCTTCTAAATCTAAATTGATCTACCGGGTTTGGTACAACAATATTCAGGAATTCAATGGTTTAACCGATAGTTTGAATATGCCGGTTTACGGTGCATGGTACAGGGAACAGAAAGATTTCAAAGAAATAAACCTTTCACATTTGGAAAAAGAAGAATTGACCGGACATAGCTGCATCGATTCCATAACTTCGAAAATTACCATAATTGATTCCACAGCTCATACTTTCCCCTGGCACAACCGATACCCCTGGACGATTGATCAATATGGTCCGGTCATCATTCCTGAAAAAGGTATGAAAATGGAAATGAATGCAGATAATTATGTGCTTTACAGAAAGATATTGGAAAAATTCGAACATTTCAAACCAGAGGAAATTGACAGAAAATTTTTTATAAACGGAAGTCAGGTAAACGAATATACATTTGAACAAAATTACTATTTTATGATGGGAGATAACCGTCATCGTTCAAATGATTCACGAATATGGGGGTTGGTACCTGAAGAGCATATTGTTGGTAAAGCTGTTGTTATCTTGTTTTCAAAAGATTATAACGGGATGAAGTGGAATAGATGCTTAAAGGGTTTTTAGTTTTTTGTTTCAGGTTTCAAGTTTCAGGTTACGGGTTTCGAGTTTGGTTTCTGTGGTTTCTATAGTTTCTATTGTTTCTGTTGTTTGTGGTATGTAGTTTCTGTAGTTTATATTGTTTATATTGTTCTTGTTGTTTGTAGTTTCAAGTTTCAGGTTGTTTATGTAAGTTATGTGGTTTTTACTTGTCCGCCGTGGCGGATTGTTCCTTTAGTTTTTATAGTTTCTATTGTTTCTGTAGTTTATGTTGTTCCTTTTGTTTTAGTGTAATGTCATATGCAAACTAACTTGATTCCATAGCATCTTGGTGAATTATTACTGCCATTGGCTTTGGGACTTTCAAGCCCTAACGGGCTGTATATGTTATTTGTAGGGTTTATTACAGCCACTAAAGTGACTGCCTATTTTATATTAGTCCCTAACGGGACATAAATGCGTAAACAATGTCCCGCTATATGGATGGGAAATATAGCAGCGTTCCAATTTATTGGTACAGTTGTTAAATGTGAAGGGAATGCCGTATTTAATTAGAAAAAAAATATGTACGCTTTTCCATGACAGAACATTATAGTTTGCATTGTTAAATTACTAAATTGTTATACTTGAAACCAGCACCTAATATAAAAGGCTAAGAAAAGGCTGGAAGTTGGTAGAACGTATACCTTATTTGAGCAAAGAGTAAAACATTTTAAAAAACTTGAAACCTGGAACCTGGAACCTGAAACCTGTAACAAGGAACAGAAAACCAGAAACAACAGGAACAACATAAACAATAGGAACCTATTAAACTTACATGAATCTAGCTAAAACAAATAGAAACCCGGTTTCCTCCTTTTCAGTCATCATCATCTTCATAGCCCTGATGCTGATTGGTATCAGTGTAATTCCATTCATTGATGTCCAGCTTGAGCCGTCAAGGTCGTTACCGTCGTTAAGTGTTTCATACAGTTGGCCTAACGCTTCTGCCAGGGTAATTGAGCAGGAGGTAACTACTAAACTGGAAGGCCTTTTCAGTTCCATTAAAGGGATAAAAGATGTTAACTCCGTTTCATACCGGGGCCGGGGTACCATAAACCTGTCGTTTAAAAAACATGTAAATCTGGATGCTGTCCGGTTCGAAACGGCAACATTGATCCGCCAGTGCTATTCTAACCTGCCTGAGCAAATATCTTATCCTTTAATATCCATGAGCACCGGGGGACAAAATATCAGGCCTGTACTCACTTATAATCTCAATGCCGGCGCCAGCCCCTATTATATTCAGAAATATGCCGAAAACAATATCGCTCCCAGGCTTTCGCTTTTGGAAGGTATTAATGAAGTGAGTGTATATGGAGCCGTGCCTTTTGAGTGGGAGATTTGTTTTGACGTTGAGCTTGTTAATACGCTTGGTATTAAGGCTGATGAAATAGCAAATGCAGTCAATTCATATTTTCAAAAAGAGATCATCGGTGTCGGTTCGTTCAGATTACCGGGTCAAACCTATGAAAAAAAAATGCGTTTGGTAATTCAAACGGATAAACCCGGGAAGCTTTCCTGGGATAAAATTCCAGTTAAAAAAGCCGGTGATCGAATTATTTACCTGACTGATCTGGCGAGTATCAGTTATAAAGAACAACTTCCGTATTCATATTACCGGATTAACGGTCTTAATACAATAAACATTGTTATTTATCCTGAAAAAAACATGAATAACATCCGGCTGGCCCGTAATGTAAAAAAAGAGATCGAAAACATAAAGAAAAACCTGCCGGAAGGATTTTCCGTTTTGCTTTCTTATGACACCACAAAATATATTTCCAAAGAAATACGCAAAATTGCACTGCGGACCCTTTTTTCCATGATAATATTACTGTTATTTGTACTTCTTATCAGCCGGCAGTTTCGTTACTTATTTCTTATCTCTGTAAGTCTGTTTGCCAATTTGATCATTGCCTGTATTTTCTATTACCTGTTCAAACTTGAGATTCATCTTTATTCGCTTGCGGGGATTACCGTTTCATTCGGAATTATCATCGACAACAGCATTGTAATGATCGACCATATCCGGCATCAGCATAATAAAAAGGTCTTTCTTGCGATTCTTGCCGCCACCCTGACCACTATAGGCGCTTTAAGTATTCTCTTTTTCCTGGAAGAAAAACAACGAATAAACCTGATGGATTTTGCAAAGGTTATTATGGTCAATCTTTCCGTTTCATTAATGATAGCATTATTTTTTATCCCTGCTTTAATGGATAAAATCCGGCTAAATGAAGTGAAAAGCAAGATTTTCTTCCGCAGAAAAAGAAGGGTAATCCGGATTACATGGTTTTATAAGCGCACTATTCTGTTCAGCAAAAAACTTAAATGGTTATATATTTTGTTATTTGTTTTTGGTTTTGGAATACCATTACACTGGCTTCCGGACAAAATTGAAAAAGAGAATTTTATGGCGCGGCTTTATAATAAAACCGTTGGAAGCAACTGGTACCAAGAAAATGCCCGTCCTGTTATGGAAAAAGTTGTCGGGGGAACCTTGCGACTTTTTACCGAGCATGTATTTGAGCGATCATTTTATGCCAGCCCGCAACGAACGACACTCCATGTACGCGGAAAAATGCCCGAAGGGTCTACGGTACAACAACTCAATGAGGCTATCCGGAAAATGGAAAATTACATCAGCAAATTCGATGAAGTGGAAATGTTCCAGACATCAATAACCGGTTATAGAAACTCTTCCATAACCATAAATTTCAAGCCTGAATATGAGGATGGTTCTTTCCCTTATTATATGAAAGAAGAATTGACTTCAAAAGCCATCAATTTAGGGGGACTTGACTGGCATGTTTACGGTGTTGGACGGGGTTTTAGTAATGAGCTATATACCGGATACAGGAATAGTCATATAATCCTTGACGGTTATAACTATGATCAATTATACGAATATGCTGAGATGCTTCGTAAAAATCTGCTTGAAAATCCAAGAATTAAAGAAATAGATATTACAGGAACAGACAGATGGGGCTCTACTACGCTCCATGAATATTTCATTGATTTTGACCGTGAACAATTCGGTTTGCACGATATTAGACTTTACGGGTTTTATACATTTCTGAACGACCGGGTGTACCGCCGGTCATTAACACCTGTTTTTAATAATGAAGAAGCTCAAGCTGTAACAATGGTTGCAAACAGAGCCGGCGTTTTTAACGTGTGGGATATGAGCAACGAGCCAATTCACATGGAAGATAAGTCTTTTAAACTTACAACACTTGGCAGTATCGATAAGCGAAAAACAGGCAATGATATTCATAAGTACAATCAGCAGTACAGACTTGTAGTAGCATATGATTTTATAGGTCCGGGTCCGTTAGTCCGTATGGTGCAGGACAGAAGTATTGAAACAATGAATGAAATGTTGCCTCTGGGTTACAAAGCAAAAGAGCGCGGATGGGGTATATGGTGGGATCGGGAAAATAAAAAGCAGTATTACCTTCTTTTATTGGTGATAGTAATTATTTATTTCATTTGCAGCATTTTATTGGAATCGTTTGTACAACCCCTTGCTATCATAGGCATGATCCCAATTTCTTTTATCGGGGTATTCCTTACCTTTTACCTTTTCGATTTTAATTTCGACCAGGGAGGTTTTGCATCATTTATTTTGCTTTGCGGAATTGTGGTAAATTCCGGTTTATACATAATCAACGACTATAACAATTTTTACCGTTTGAATAACTCACCGGATGACTCCCGGTCACCCGGTGAGTATCAGGATCTGAGGTTGTACCTTAAAGCCTATAACCATAAGATCATACCTGTATTTCTTACAGTGTCTTCCACGATCCTCGGGTTAATTCCCTTTGTATGGGCCGGGCAAAATGAAGTATTTTGGTTTGCTTTTGCCGTTGGAGCAATGGGAGGTCTGATTTTTTCATTTATTGC
>Ga0114919_10004727_pt1 | contig 10926 bp, 9 predicted proteins | sample BlataG_FD_88682 | JGI IMG/M metagenome (GOLD analysis project Ga0114919, IMG submission 88682) | Deep subsurface microbial communities from Black Sea to uncover new lineages of life (NeLLi) - Black_00105 metaG | ecosystem: Environmental > Aquatic > Marine > Oceanic > Sediment | place: Atlantic...
GGAACTTCAAGAGATTTTAAGAAATATATGAAAAGACAAGACAAACAGAAGCAGAAAACAACTAAGCTTTATAAAAACTATAATACCCAACGAACGCAAAATAATGTGACTTCTTATTTACTAATAACAATTATTGTAATGTCTATTGCGGGGATGGTGTTTCCATGGTATTTAACCTTAAGTAGGCTCAGTTTTTTAGATTTTTGGTTTTGGACTTTTGTAACATCGATCTTTGTAAATTATACAAGTGTGTTTGGATTATTTATTCTATTCTTCCTCATGATTTTTTTCTATATGCTTATTAAAAACATTGAAAAGGCTTTTGGAACAAAATTCTTAATACAATTGTATTTGCTCTGTGCGCTATTTTCAGGGTTATTTTATTTTATATTATGGCTTATAACGGAGATGTTCTTAATTCCTTCTGGTTTTACATTATTGGTTCCTTATGGATTAGCTTCGGGTGCTTTATTGGGCGTAATATGTTTTACGATATTTATAAATTGGAATCGAGAAATGACATTTTTAATCTTTTTTATGCCAGTAAAGATGAGAGGGAAGATTATAATAATTTTTTTAATACTAATAAAACTCATTCCCGGCTTACTGTTTGCAATTGATAATCCTTCTGCTCTAATAATTTATCTTCCTGATTTGGGAGGATTGCTTGCTTCTTATCTGGTTTATAAGAACAAATTTAAAAATCAGTAGTAATTTGTGATAACGTTATAACTTAAATCCGAAAAAAATATCAACGATTAAAAGCTATTTTTTTTATCATTATTGATTAATTTGTTAATTAAGTGTTACTAATGCCAGAAGAAGAATTATCAAAAATAATTGAATTAAATGAGGATTTAATTGAAAACAACGAGAATTTAGCAGCTCAAAATAAAGAGATATTTTTGAAGCATAATATTAGGTCTTTTGATGTTGTAGGAGCTATAGGAGCTGGAAAAACGGCGCTTTTGGAATCAATTTCTAAAAGTATTTCTAAAGATAAAAGAGTTTTAGTAATAAACGGAGATGTAACTACGAGAATCGATGCTGATCGTATTGAGAAACACGGTGTAAAAACCATACAAATAAACACCGGTAGGGAATGTGCCTTAAATTCTTATCATATTTCTCAAGTAATAAAGAATTCTGATTTAAGTGAGTACGATGTAATTTTTATAGAAAATGTAGGAAATCTTATATGCCCTTCAGATTTTATTTTGGGTACCGATAAGAGAATAGTTGTCGTGTCTATTACGGAAGGACCTTGGGTCATTCGAAAGCATCCTATGCTATTCAAATTTTCCGACTTAGCAGTTATTAATAAAGTGGATCTTATCGATGTTATAGACGTTAATATAGAAGAAATGATTAGCGATGCATTAGAAATAAATCCAAATCTGAAGGTATTTACAACCAGCGCAGTTACAGAAGAAAATATACCTGAATTAATAAAAGAATTATTCTCCGATTAGTTAATTGAAATTAATAATAGATTGGTTAAATTAAAAATAAAAGTAAATGAAATTAATAGTAATAATAAAATAATATTTTTATTGAAGGTGTTGATATATCAGTTTAAGACAATATAATACAGAATTAGGATTACTAATAGACAAGATTGTTAAAGTTTATCTCGATAAAGACAAATTCTTTGTTGGTCAGTTAAAAGGAATTTCGGAAGATTCAAACCTCGTTTTAACAAATGTTAAAAATGAAAAAAATAAAGTTTTCCCTAAAATTTTGATTAGGAGTACTTATTATCATTACGTAACGGTAGAAGAAGAACCTTTTCCTATGCAAGGATTAGCGGATAGAATAGCTACCATTTTTTCTAAAGGACATGTTAATTTTATTGAAGATCAAAATATCATTTCCATTTTAAACGGGAAAATTATTGTGAATGAAGATGGAGTGAGAGGTACAGGTCCTTCAGCTGATCGCGTAAAAAAGATATACGATCAATTCAAAATTGATTTAGATAAAGACTAATTTTGATCTCTTTTTTTTTTTATACTTAATCTGTTGGGTTTTTTTCAGAAAATGCTTCTAGTAAATTTTTTAAATCTAAATCTTGAAGGACATTTTTAAAAAGTGCTTTTCCTAATGGAGTAACTCGGAGTATTTTTTGATCTTCAAATCTTCTTAAATAATCGTTCTTGATTAAAAAATCTACATCGGAGGTCCAAACTTCCTTAAAAATCTCCTCTAAGTCTTTAATTTCTAAATTTTCATCTATTTCTTTACTGAGCGCCAGAATCAAAGCTAAAGTCCCATATTGAGAGGGTGTTACTTTATCATCTTTTCCCTCAGATGTTAAAACATAATAAACCTGATCCAAAAACTTCGATTTAATAAATTCAAAACCAATATTTTGTAAATTTAAATATACCGCGCTTAAAATTTCTTCAAATTCGAAAGTTTTACTTAAAATCCTAAGATCTTCCTCTCTAATCATTTTTTGAGGGCTAGTTAACACAATTTTTGCAATATTTTTTACAGTTTCTTCAAAGTTTACATTTTCCATATTAATTCTCATCCTTTTTTTTATACTTTTATCAGCTTAATGTTGTTAATCTCTTTTTTCAATTCTAGATTCGACAAAAGAAAAATTAATTTATACTTAGTCAATTTATCGTTTGTTTCAAATATGGGAATAATTCTTCTAATAGTTCTATAAATGGAACCCGCTTTATTGTAAATGTTAGGAATAAACAGGTTTGAGAAAAAAATATTATCATGCCCAAGAATCACTCCAGTTGAGATAAAAAAACTAATAATAATAAAAATTTTTTCAGGGGTAGTTAGACCTTCAAAATTTGCTTTCTCTTTGCTGTTTCTAGTAAAAAACGTTTTTAGAAAAAGAGCTGTATTGGTTTCGTTGATAACGAGGATAAACTTCATTTCAAGGTTAATTTTTTTTAAAAAAGTATTTACTATTCCTTCAAGATCATTAATAACACTCTCAAAAACATTATATTTCTTAAAGATTTTTGAAATTTCTTCTTCATTCCTATATATGCTAATTTTCTTATCGTTACTTCTTAGGATGACATCTATTTCTCTCAAATTCTCAATGATTACCCCTAGATTGCTAGGATTTTCAGCTCTAAAAAAATCATCTGGAATCGAAATTGCTTCTAACTCCGAATTAATTCTTGAAATTTCGTCTTCAATTTCTAATAAAGGTCTCACTGGATTTTCTAACAAATTTTTAATCTCTTCAATTTGAGTTTCACTGTTGGTAGTAATTTCTTTTTCGTATTCAATTTGCAGCATTCTAATTCGATTCTCATCGTTTTTAACTGATTCTAAGATTCCCTCATAGTCATTTTTGTAAATATTGTAGTGAGGTGTTAATTTCTCTAGTTCTTCTTTAACCTGCTTGGATCTTGATTTAATTTGATTAATTTCATATTGAGTGTCCTTTGCCTTTTTCTGGAGTGCTCTAATCTTCTCTGCGTTAGACAGATCATTACTAATACCCAATTTTAGCATAGAATCGTTATCTTGATTATTAGCTGAACCTTCGATTTGTCGAGTAATTCTATTAATTTGGTTAAAACACAATTTTTTAACTTTATTTAGTTCTGTTATATTTTCTTCAAAACTAGTTAGGGTTCGTCTTTTTTGTTCTATTTGATTTTTATGTTGATAATAATCTTCTTTTATATAATTTGATTTTATCTGATTGGTTTTAATGGATTCATTTAACTTCTTAATCAGGTCTACAATCGCAGATAATTCACTAGATTTTTTGTGTATTTTTGCTAATTCTAATTCCGATATAAGTTGATTTTTTCTTTCTGATAAATAAACATATCTAAATGTCGATATGCTAATTTCAATAATTTTGTTGAATTTTGCAAATACATCCAAATTGTATTCCACTATTTCCCTATATTTAGTTAGAAGTTCTAATATTTTAAGAGAATTTTCTAAATTTTTTAATTCATCTGATTGATTTTGGAAATAGGTAATTAATTTCTTCGCAGGAATTAAATCAAATTTTTCTATAATTTGAATAAAGTCTCGATTTTGAAATTCTTGAAATAATTCCCGTTTAAACTTGCCCAAAATTAAAGTAAATCTATCTTTTATCGTAATTTTCTTCAGTCCAATGTCTATTTCAAGATTTTTCGGGCTAATAGATAGATTCACATCGTTTTCTTTATTAATCAGATTCAAAATGATCTTTATACTCTTTATATTCTTTATCTTTCTTTTTTTTTCTTTCCCTGATTACCTTTATTGGGTCCTCGTCAATTTCTTCTTTTAACAAATAGTTTTCATTAGATTTCTTATCAAATTTCATTTTAAACTTTTCAATTTTTTCTGAAACTTCGTCCGTGAGTTCTAATTTCTTTGGATTTTCATCTTCTTTTACATCGATTAACTTTTCTCTCTTCCCTCTTCGTAATTTTCTTTCAAATTCTTTTTCCGATAATTTCAAATAGCTTTCATAAGATTCTGTTTGTTCTTCTTGCTTTTTTTTTAATTCTTCAATTTCTTGTTTTTGTTTACTCTTAATTAATCTTTCTTTTTTGCCTTGTAATTCTTCTTCAGTCAGTTTTCTATCAATCGTTTTTAGAAATTTTTCGTAAGTTAAATTGTGATTTATATTAAATTGCCGTTCAAACTCTTGAATAATAGAAGAAGGAGTATTAACAGGTATTTTCTTTAATTCGGAATCTAAACGATTTTTCACAATTGTTTGAAAACTATTTTGAAGTTTTTCAGCAGAGCTTAAAAAAAGAGTATTTTGATTTAAGGCGTCAATTAATTCTAACCATTGTTTTATGCTAATGGAGGGAGTATATGATATTTGAGTCATGATTTTACTGATATTTCTCTTTTCTATTAAAAACTGACCTATTTCCATTGCGTAATTTTTGTTTAAATCAATAATTTTTAGATTATTTTTTATATCAGTCTTATATTTATTAGTAAGTTTATCTTTAAGGTGAAGAAATTCGTTTATGTTATTGGTGAAGATTACTTTTAATTGTTTATTGATACTTTCTAAGATAGTTGTTGCATTTGTTATTTGATTAAGAAAGGATTCGTTTTCGGCAAGTTGGGAAATATTTAACTTTTCTGATTCAAATTGATTAACGAGATTAGCTATTTGACTAACTTTACCTTGAAGGTCTTCAACGGGAGAAGTTAATTCTCTAATTTTTTTAAGATTAAATAACTGATTTTCCATCATTTTTGTCTAAAAAATATTTTAATGCCAATTTTATTATATCACAGTGTTATATCTCTGGTGGACTAGTTAATTTAGATCGATTATTTTCTGTCCTTTTAGAGTTTAGATTCTTAACCTTCTTATCGCTTAGTATATCTTGTCTTTCTACATGGATTGCTGTGCCTCCTACTAACTTTAGCGAATTATAGAAAAGGTCATAAGTTAAACGTTCGGTATTAATAGCTTTCAATAGAGAAACTTTTGTACCCCGTTCTATATCTGAGCCCGAATACCCTTTGGATAATTCAAGTAGGCCTATGATCTTATGTTTTTTTCGAATTTCGTCCCATAAGATATTCCCTTCAAACTCAGAGACGGTATAACCTAATTTTCGCGCTAAGTCATTACTGACCCCCTGAATTCTTCCGTATTCATCATTTAAATTAGTGTATATTGATTCGTCAACCCCTATTTTTGCATTTTTAACTTTATTAAGGAACGATTCAATAATTTTTTTTCTTAAATGATAATTAGGGAATTCAAAACTAAAATGGAAGGTGAACCGTCTCCAAATAGCAGAGTCTAATTGATTTTGATGATTTGTAGCTCCAAAAATAGCTAATGGTACTCCTTCATAATTTATTCGATCAATAACTTGCAAAAAAGAAATAACAGCGCGTTTTATTTCGCCAACTTCATGAATATTTGATCGTTCAGACCCGATTGCATCAATTTCATCAAAAAATAGTATAAATGTTCCCCTTTCTTTAGCAATTTCAGCCGCTAATTCTACCACATTTCTAATTTGTTTAATAGTATCCCCAAGCAATGGAGATACAAGTCTATCAGTTTCAACCACGCATAAAGGTATATCATACTCTTTTGCATATCCTCGAGTAAGAGAAGTTTTACCAGTTCCAGGTGGTCCATATAAAAGTACAGTTAAGCTGGGATTAAGTTTTGACCCTTTTAACTGTTGAGCAAATTCATGATATTTCTTTAATGCCTTAAAGAAGTCATGTAGAATTTCTTTTTTGGTCTCATTACCTAAGATGTCTTCAATGGATTCTTGAATATTGGAAGGAAAATACACTGCTCCATATTTTCCTATCCGATTTTTAATAACATCGTCTGTATATGTTATGTCATCTTCCACTTTTTCTTTCGAACTATTAATTTTTCTCAACTCATTTTATTGTAATTTATTAATTTTTTCTTTCTTTATCAAATTTTTCACAATAGATTGCTATTTCATTAATAAAATCTTTAAGATTATCAAATTGAGAACCTATAAAGTTAAAAATTTCTTTTCTATACTGTGGGGAATCTCTAATTTTCATCTTATCTAAACCTAAATAATTAGGAAAACAGATGAGCTTCATTAAGTAGGGTAGAATTTTCTCATTTGTTTGTAAATCTTTGAAAATGGGATAAAAAATGTTTTGATCTGATAATTTCCATTTTAAAATCCCCATGTAAATTAAAAAAGCAAAATTCATTGAAATCCAGTTTATTAATTCCTTTGACAAAAAACCTCTTCTTTGGGAAGCGAATGCCAAATAATATAAATAAAAAGTTTCGTTGCTCAATTGCGGTAATAATCTTGTTACTCCGTCGGATTGTGTAGTGCTACGTATGAAATTATTTTCTAATAATATTTCTACTAAATTTTCTCTTGGAGCGAGAAAAATGTCATCTATAATTCGAAGTCCAATGCGTTCAGAAATTTGATCTATAGCTTCTTCTTCTGCATTAGCAACGGAATCTATGTAGGGAGTAAAAATATCAGCTTTTAAAATCATTGGGAGCTCATGATTTTCTCTTTCGGGGAAATCTCCAAAATTTGGATCAAGGTTAAAAAGAGAAGTTATGTTATTAAAAACTTGATAAACCTTTGGAGAAATTCCAGGAATTTCAAATGAATCTGAATCTTCTAATTTTTCTCGATAATATGTATGAGGTTGGAGTATATGTCTTTGACAATCGTACAAATCAGGTGATACTTCTAATAATTTTTCATATATTACTTTTAAATTCCTTCCTCGAGGGAGTAGTTTTTCTTCAACGAATTTAACTAAAACATACAAGTACGTTTTTTCTAAATTTTGTTCGTCTGGATTAGTAATGTGCTGTAACACATTAAGTGCACCTACGGATTCGTATAAAAACTCGATGATATAATCTTTGATATCAAGGATTGGGATACGATCCCTATATTTTACTAAAAAATCTTTTATGATTTCGTATATATTAGATCTATACATTGCAGAAAATTCTGATAAAGCCCTAACCTTCCTTATATTTCTTTTTTCTTCTTCTTCTCGAATTTTATCCAAAATTTCAGTATCTAACAGAAGATCTGCATCCAGATCAATAATTATTCTCCTTGTTTCTCTGAGAATAGGTCGCATATGAGTTAAAAAAGTAAGATATCTAGGCAAGATATCAGTCCATTTCTCCCTCTTTCTACCAGGTTTCACATTTCTTGTTGCCTTTTTTTTATAACTCATAAATTTCACCAAAAATATCATTCAATTGAACTATCGTTATATCCTACTAAAATTTCTGTGAAGATATTTGAAATTTCCACGAAAATAGGAATCTCTACTCTAACTAATTGCCCTAATACCCACTTATTAACATCCTTAATTAAAAAGCGAATTTGGTTATGAATTTTTTTATTTATTTCAGAATCTATTATTTTTGATAACCACAAACCTCCTCCTAGCCTATAAGCGATAATTTTAATTAAAGGTTCGAAGAGAGGTTCTAAAACTTGTCTCATCATCCACGATTTCGGAATCACGCTCATGCTATCTGGATCGTAGGTGGGATCATTAAGTATAGGGCTAGTTTCATCGAGGGATAATTTAGGTAAAAAACTCAATAATAGAATTAAAGCAAAAATTGCTGAGATGCCGTTTAGAGTGTAGGAACCTCCAATTTTATCAAGGTTATCTCTATTAATTGCGATATTTGCTAAAAACATACATATGAACACATTTCTATCGAAAGCTTCAGACACGTAGGCATATCCTAATTCTTCATCAATGATTAAGTATTTTTCTTTAAGAATTTTAATAATACTTTCAGGAAAGGTATAAAATGTGTATACTTTTTCTTCACTTCTCCTAATATCTTTTTCAACTACGAGTTCTCTTGAAATTAAACCAAACAATTCAGCAAGTTCTTCAAGCTGATTTTTAATATAATGACGAGGTTTATTAGGATCTCCAAACATAGCATAAAACTGATAATCGACAATATGAAAGTCATTTCTTTTGCTAAAAGCTTCTACCATCCTATCTATTATAGGTCCTTGAGTTCCTGAAGCAATTACTTTCGCTTTTGAAGTTACAAAACCATTTAATAACTCATTTATGATGAAATCTTGTTCGTGGGTTCTAGATTTTATTATTTTTTCAAAAGCTTCAGCAAAATCCTTTGTATTTGGAAAAAAAGCATTTTGGATTGTATCGTTAATCGATTTTAGAAATATTTCACCATTATTCTTGGGAAAATGAAGCTTCATATTTTTTAATCTTAGAATTAGAGCTTCTTTTGCTCCTGGAATGCTTTCTACATCTCTTTTTTCTAATTCTTCGATGGCTTTTTCTAAGCCTGTTTCAAAGTTTTGGAGTAACCCATTCCAAGTACTATCTTGATTATTTTCCATTTTTTTCACCGAAGATCCTATTTTTTTTTATCTACCAATCTAATTCTGCTTTTATTTTTTTTAACGCTGTAATTAAAGGAGTAATAAGCTTTTTGTCATAAATATTTGGAGAAGAAATTCCTTTTTGCGCTTTCCAACCCATTTGTGTGCCTTCTCCTATCTCTCTTTGTCCATATTTCAAAATATTATTTAAATCTCTCATCCACCAATAAAATCTGAGCCATTTTTTATTGGGGTTATCTTTAGAATGGATAACTGCTAAAGCTTTCCATTCTCCCATTAGCCATTTCACTGTAATGCCGCTAACAGGCATATAATAATTAATAGGGAAGTTACTTTGAAAAGTTAGATCGAGCTCATCAGAAGATATATTAAAGATAGGTTGATTGTAGCCTTCAAGGATGACAATTTCACCACAATGTTGGCACTCATAATGAGACTTCTCTTTATTCATTTTTTTCTGACATTTTGGGCAAGTTCGATTTTCGATTATTCGATATTTGAGAAGATCTAAATATTTCTCTTTTTCTAGGATTTCTTTTGATTTAGTTTCTTGTTTCCCAAATTTTCCACTCCATGTCCAAATGTCGTCGAAGCTTTTATTAATTTTTTCTAAAACTGTAATAACATTTTTTAAAACATCTTTATCGTAGATTTTAAACATACCAGCATGCTGAAAACTTTTCCACCATGACAATCTTACATATTTTTCATCTTTTAAATAAGCACTATGGCAAATCAAAGTAGCTAATAAACGCGTTTCAGATTTATTTATAATTATCCCCTTCTCACATATTTCATATTGTTTATTGAGACTTGCGTTCTTATGAAAATATTCTCCGTCAAGAAATTGCCCATGATCTACTTGTTTTTGCTCATCTTCCTCAACGGTATCATCTCTTTGCTTTTGTATTTTTCTACATTGAGGACATTGGAAAATTCCGGGAACCAAAGATTCCATTTCGACATTACAAGCTGTACATTTCAAATTTAATCATCACGACAAGTTATTAAGTACCTTTCAAAATCTAAATTTAATAATTTTAATTCTTTTTTTGTTAATTTTTCAATTTCGTTATTAACATCTATTAACTCTTCTCTAAGCTTAATTAGGGTACCTTGAATAGTATTGACAATATTATCTTCATTAAAAGACACTTCCTCAATAAATTCAAGATAATTGAATGTTTTGCCCTTTCCTGAATAGTTTTTCTTAATTTCTAATATTTTATTTGCTATTTGCTTAATCTGAAATGAATAATTCAATAATAACAACATTTTTGAATTCCAAGATTTAAAAATTGAACTTTCGATATCAATTTCATGATAGACAAATTTATCAGGGAGCTCTATTTTTTCTTCTTTCAAGTGTTTGATAACATCTTTATTGTTCTTTATAGCTTCATGAACTTTATTTAAAACCGGTTTTGTTCTTAATTTAGGGTCAAAAATATCGATAAATTCGTCAATTTTTTCTTGTATTTCCAAATATCTTTGATGAATACCTTCGATTGTAATTTCAATTTTAATCGCTTGATAAATATTTCCGTATTGGTCTAATATGTAATAAATATCATCAGGTATTGTATAATCATGATCTCCAATTTCAGAGACAAACGAGTGGATAGTATTACTCGTCTCGCACCTTACACCCTTTAGTTTTATTAAAGCAGAGTTAAAATTCCGCCTTGTTAGAAACTTAAATTTTTTATTTATAATTAAGAATAATGTATGGTCTGGTACTGATATTGTATCATTTTCTATAGTTACTGTTTCTTCTCCTAATCGGATTATAAAGTCTTCCTCTTTTTGTTGAAATTCTCTCATACTTCGAATGTTTTTAAATAAACCTAAATCAACAGCTACTTCAGTGAATTCATTATTCCAGAAGTTTAAGATATTTTTTTTAAATATTTCATCTAATATTAAGACTTTTTCATACGATTCAATTAATTTTGGGTCGCTTATATCTCTAAATAAGTCGTTTCTAATGACGTAGAGAAATAAAACGATATATCTCATATCAACATCATCAAGAACCTTCTCTATCAAATTTTTATCA
>Ga0114919_10004729_pt1 | contig 10925 bp, 10 predicted proteins | sample BlataG_FD_88682 | JGI IMG/M metagenome (GOLD analysis project Ga0114919, IMG submission 88682) | Deep subsurface microbial communities from Black Sea to uncover new lineages of life (NeLLi) - Black_00105 metaG | ecosystem: Environmental > Aquatic > Marine > Oceanic > Sediment | place: Atlantic...
AGTCTCTGGTTATGACGGCTGCCGACTTTGGCGGAATGGATGAGGGTGAGCATGCTAAGTTCTGGCGACTCACTGGAAATGCGGGCAGTTCAACCGCTGGAACACTGCTTGCAACAGGAGGATCCTGGATTGGAGAAATCACGATTTCTGATGGTGATGAATTCGCATTAACGGGTAACGGTCGGCTTCGGTCTTTGACCTTAGGCATTACTTCCGAGAACTTAGCTCCTGCTGCCTCTCCCATAGGGACGTGAAATTGTAACCAAACCTGTCATAGGTGAAGGAGAGGGCGGGATTCGAACCCACTCACTCTGCTATATTTTAGAGAACAAGGATTCATAACACAAATCTTTTTTATTCAACAAATTATGTGTCACGATACGTTACTGTTCCCACACAATTTTATACTATTCGTGACCTCAAAAATAGGACAGTAGTAGGACAGTGGGAGAGGCAACAAGTATTATGCGACAACACTCATTTTCGGCACAGCCATCGCAGGCATTCCCTACACCGTCGCCATCATCATCAGCCTGGTCAGGATTGCATGTCATAGGACAATTGTCGTACAGATCGTGCACCCCATCACAGTCGAAATCATCGACAACAAAGCATTGGTCACCCACCAATATAGCACGTGTCGCCTCGTTGTTTTGGGCGTTTCTGTCTGAAAACTCCGGCCCAAGCTCAACTTCGATAATATACCAAGCCTCGGCTGCATTGGTCCAGTTGACATCCACAGAGTCGTTGCCATCCGGCGGTATACCTCTGCCCTTGTTGGCAAATGTTGGCAAAAACCTAACAAAACATAACATTAGTATAGTAAAACATAGTATCAGGGCCGACTCGGCCTGTCATTTGAGCAAGCAAGAATATAACAAAATATAACCTTTGAACCACTGAAGAGGTTATTTACAGCCCGCAGATGATAGGCCGGCAGGCCCACATAAACCTGTTTGGCAAAGCTGGCCTAACGCTGGATCTTGGCAGCCAGTTCTTCCAAAGCGTTTGTATTATGAGCAGTGGTACCTCGCTCGATAGTTTCTCCCTGAAGGTTCATTATTACAAAATCATGCTTGCATCGAGACCAGTCAAGACCGACAATAATCATAATAAACTCCTTTCAGCTAAAATACGTTAAAACTATAATGGACGAGACATTCGTCAGCGGCATCCCTATGAAGGCCCTGTCAGTATTGACGGGCAACTCGGTATCAGCCGTTTGCGAATGTCAGGAGGCGGCGAGCTGCCCATTTAGGCCCTCGAAAGGCAGGAAATCCCGGGGCCCTGCCGCATCCTGGTCCGCGTGCCTTGTAGCCGCTGCGCAGCGGCTACAAGGCAGTTAATCTCATGAAACAGAATTATACCAATATAAACAGACATTGAATTCATAGGGAAATATCAGTCAGTTGAAGGAGCAAGAAAATGAAACATAGAAATTCGAAGGGCTTTACAGGTGCCGCAGTTGCTCCAAGCAGGGTCCTGCTGGTATTGTTCTGCCTTAGTCTGTTAGTTGGACTAGTCAGGCAGGCAAATGCTGGATGGGAGCAGGTTTGTGGGATTTTGAGCGGGATTGAGTCGCCCCAGTTCCCGAATCGGGATTTCAATATCACCGATTACGGCGCGGTCGGTGATGGACAAACGGATTGCACCGAAGCTTTCAAAAAAGCAATATCGGCGGCTAATGAAGCCGGCGGTGGTCGAGTGGTGGTTCCCGCTGCCTCATTCTTCACCGGTCCGATTCATCTGAAAAGCAATGTTAACCTGCACGTTTCAGACGGTGCTGTTATTAAGTTTGCAACTGACCCCAATAAGTATCTGCCGGTTGTGTACACCCGGTCGGAAGGTGTTGAGTGCATGAACTACTCGCCTTTAATCTATGCCTACGAGCAGGAAAATATTGCCATAACAGGCAAAGGAACACTCGATGGCCAAGCCAGCGATAAGAATTGGTGGCAATGGAAGAAAACCCAGCACGATGATGTTAAGGCACTGTATGACCAGGGACAAGCCGGCGTGCCGGTTAAGCAGAGAGTTTTTGGTGGCGGCAGAAAATTAAGGCCCAACATGATTCAGCCCTACAAATGCAAAAACATTCTAATAGAAGGGGTGACAATCAGGAATTCTCCTATGTGGCACATTCACCCTGTGCTTTCCACAAATATTACTGTCAGAAATGTAAAAGTAATCGGCCATGGGCCCAACAATGATGGGTGCAATCCTGAATCGTGCAAAGATGTCCTTATTAAAGATTGTTATTTTGACACAGGAGACGATTGTATTGCCATAAAGTCGGGCAGAAACAATGACGGCAGACGAGTGAATGTACCAAGTGAAAACATCATCATTCAAGATTGCCAAATGAAAGATGGACACGGCGGAGTTGTCATTGGCAGCGAAATGTCAGGAGGCGCCAGAAATATTTTTGCTGAAAACTGCACGATGGACAGCCCGAATTTGGACCGGGCATTACGGATAAAGACGAACTCGGTGCGCGGTGGTTTTGTGGAGAACGTCTACGCAAGGAATATCACCATCGGTCAGGTGCGTGAGGCGGTGCTGAAGATTAATTTCTATTACGGAGAAGGTGACGTTGGTGATTTTATGCCGACCGTTCGGAATATCAATCTGGAAAACGTCACCAGCAAGAAAAGTAAATACGCATTGTTCATTAAAGGTTATGACCGTTCACCGATAACCGATGTCCACCTGAAGGATTGTGCGTTTGACAACGTTACAAACTCCAATATGCTTGTTGGAGTTAAGGACCTGGTTTTGGAAAATGTGAAGATTAATGGTGAGATTGTTAAAAAAGCCGTTAAAGAGCCAGCCACTGTAGGTAGTTCCAGCGATAAGTAAAGATTACACTTGGAGTCCTAAATAGAAAACTTACACGATTAGTCTCACAACATGGTTCCAGCCAAAAATACAAAGGTGATATGTAATAAGGTGATATGTAATGAAGAACATAGTTATACTGCTTTGGTGCTCTATGTGCCTGGCTTTGGCAATTTCTGCCGGTTGCGAAAAGAAAGAAGCTGAGTCAGAAATAGTATTGAAGTTAGGCCATGGTCTTGACATAACCCATCCGGTACACAAGGCGATGGTGTATATGGCCGAAAGAGTCAGGGAAAAGTCATCCGGCCGTATGAAGGTTGAAATTTTCCCGAACGAACAGTTGGGCAATGAAAAGGAATGCATAGAAGCGCTCCAACTGGGTTATTTGGCGATGACCAAGACTTCCACGGCACCGATGGAAGGGTTTGTCCCGCGAATGAAGATTTTCGGTATTCCTTATCTGTTCAGAGATGCCGAGCATTTCTGGAAGGTGCTGAAGGGACCTTTAGGCAAGGAACTGCTCATAGCCGGCGAGTCCAAGAGACTGCGCGGCTTATGTTACTATGATGCCGGGGCCAGGAGTTTTTATGCCAAGAAGGAAATTCATTCTCCCGCTGACCTCAAAGGGATGAAGGTACGGGTACAAAACAGCATCATGTCGATGAAATTAGTCGAAGCTATGGGTGGCTCTCCAACACCAATTCCGTGGGGTGAACTATATACAGCACTGGACCAGGGCGTCGTGGACGCAGCGGAAAATAACCCGCCATCATTTCGCACGTCACGACACTATGAGGTATGCAAATACTACATACTGGACGAACACACAAGGTTGCCCGACATACTGATAATCAGCACAAGGGTCTGGGATAGTCTTTCACCGGAGTCTCAGCAGATATTACAGGAGGCGGTGGACGAGTCTGTTGAATACCAGCGCAAGATTTGGGCCGAAGCTGAAGAAAAAGATATGAAAAAAGTACAGGATGCAGCAGTCAAAATCATACGTCCGGACAAGCAGCCCTTCCGGGCATCGGTCAAGAGCGTATGGGATGAGTTCGAGGGCACCGACATTGGTGAATTAATTAAGCAGATACAGGAGGTAAAGTAGCAGTGTTCAGGTCGATAAAAAGGGTATTAGACCGTTCGCTCGAAGTGCTGGTTATGGTGGTTGTGGCAGTGCTTGTGGTGGACGTGCTATGGCAGGTCTTTACGCGTTTTATCCTGAAAAATCCGAGCACCTGGACGGAAGAACTGGCGGTATTTATGCTCATCTGGGTTTCACTTCTTGGGGCCGCGGTCGCGCTAAATCGCGGTGCGCATCTGGGTATTGACTACTTTGTGAGCAAGTTATCCGGAAGGAAACGGCTTTATACAGAGGCCTTCGTCTTTCTTTGCATATCGCTCTTTTCGTTATGTGTCATGACCCTCGGTGGAATTGACCTTGTTGCCAGCACTTTGCGGTTGCAACAGGTATCACCAGCTCTGCGTGTTAAAGTCGGATATGTGTACCTTGCAATACCAATCAGCGGCTTTTTTCTCGTGCTTTATTCTGTTATCGGGCTGGTTGAAAGATTGGCAGAATTGTTCAAGGGTGGGCTCGTTTCAGAGCAGCGGGTTGCCCAAGTGGACAAGCGGGTTGACCAATGACAAGGAATGTTGAGCTGTGACCGTACCGAATTAAAAACGTGAAAGGACATTATAGTGGAACTGCCCGTATTAGTCTTGGTTGTGAGTTTTGTTATACTGCTTCTGTTAAATGTACCGGTGGCATTCTGCATGGGTATCTCAACGGTTCTGGCATTTTTGGCCATGGCAGACCTGCCGACATTCGTGGCCGTGGCACACAAGATAGCTACCGGAATCGACAGTTTCGCTTTGTTAGCGATACCATTTTTTGTTTTATCCGGTCTGCTGATGGGACATGGAGGCATCGCTCGCCGTCTCATTGATTTTGCTAATGCGCTGGTGGGCCGATTCCGTGGCGGTTTGGCCTTCGTAAATGTGCTGACCTGCATGCTCTTTGGGGCAATATCGGGTTCGGCCACGGCAGCGGTATCCGCGGTGGGGGGCTTTATGGTCCCGCTGATGAACAAAATGGGCTACGACAGGGATTTCAACGCCTCGGTCACTATAACCGCAGCAACAACGGGTTTGCTGATTCCACCCAGTAACGTTATGATTGTTTATTCGCTGGCTACGGGCGGGCTCGTTTCGATCGCCGCTATATTTATGGCAGGGTTCCTGCCGGGCTTTCTAATGGGGCTGGCACTGATTTTTGTAAGCGGATGTATATCTATTATAAATAACTACGGCAAAGGAGAAACCTTCGCTCTCAAAGAGGGGCTGATACGCTTCTTTCGGGCGGTACCGCCCTTGTTGCTCGTGATTATCGTAATTGGCGGCATCCTTATGGGATGGTTTACTCCAACAGAGGCCTCAGCAATCGCCGTTCTCTACTCATTATTCTTAGCTGTCATCGTGTACCGGGAAGTGAAGGTTAGGGACCTGCCGAAGATTCTTCTTCAGTGCGGTGTTACCACATCGGTTGTTTTCCTGCTCATCGGAACAAGCATGGCAATGTCCTGGGTCCTGGCATCAGAAAACGTCCCTCAGAATATTAGTGCGAGCTTGATGAGCACCACAAGCAACAAAATTCTCCTTCTGCTGATGATTAATGCCATCCTGTTGGTGGTCGGGACATTTATGGATATGACACCCGCCATTCTGATATTCACTCCTATCTTTTTACCTATCGTTGAGAAACTTGGCTTGCACCCATTGCATTTTGGCATCATTATCATCATGAATTTGTGTATAGGTCTGTGCACGCCACCGGTCGGGACATGCCTTTTCCTCGGTTGCGGAATATCCGGAACCACAGTGACCAAGGTAATGCGTCACATTCTGCCCTTTTTTGTCGCTATGATAATTACGCTTGTGATATGTACCTTCGTACCTGAAATATCCATGTGGATTCCGGAGAAACTCGGATTTGTCAAGTAGAAACAGCTCATCGGAAAAACAGGCACACCTTACGGAGGCATGCGTACGACTAACATGCTGGAGCGCGTACACGAGGAGATAAATCGCAGAACACGAGTGGCTGGATTGTTTCCGAATGAGGCGTCACTGCTTCGGCTGGTCAGCGCTATTTTGATGGAGTTGAGCGAGGAGTGGGAAACTGGAAAAAGGTATTTGAATATCGGCGTGGAGAACCAAGAACCTACCTTACACCAAAAGAAAATTTACAGAAAAATTGTTGCGTGAACGAAATATGTAATTCTGGATTAAAGATTCAAAAGTAAATCAATAATTGATTTGGAATGACTAATGGACAACAAGTCCACGGTCGAGAGAGGCCTTCCGCTTAAAAATAAACATTTTTCAGTTGAATTACCACTTGAGGTGTGTTATTATAAAGTGGATTGAATATTAAAGATTCGGTATTTGATGTTGGATGCGTTGCCCAGTATGTTCAAAATACCCGTGAACGATTATTCATATTTTTTAGCAAAGTATGGTTAAAATAATGGAAAAAATGCAAAATTAACGAAACAGAAGGCTGGTTTTGCGCATATTATAGATAGGTAGCGAAACACCGGTAGTAAGAAATGGTTATTATTATACACAAACGAAGTGGGTTTACGTTAATCGAACTTTTGGTGGTGATTTCTATCATTGCGTTATTGATGGCGATACTGCTGCCGGCACTGCAACGGGTAAGGCAGCAGGCAAAGGCGGTTGTTTGCCAGTCGAACATGAGACAGTGGGGCTTTATCTTTTCGATGTATACAATCGATAACGACGGCTCTTTCCCCATTGGTGATAAAGGCCGTCGTGACCCGACGGGGCTGTGGATGTATGTGCTACGGCCGTACTGCTCGGACGGAAAGCTACGGCTCTGCCCAATGGCCACGAAACCTCGGAAGAAGGGAGCCAAGCATCCGTTTGCAGCCTGGGGGCCCATCTCCAACTGGATATCCGAACACACCGACTGCTGGCCTGCTGAGCCCGACACTCCAGAGGCTAATTACCTCAGCTATGGGCTGAATGACTGGACTCGCAATGATCCACGGAAGGTTTCTACTGGACCGGGTGGTACAGATAGACTTCCCTTGCTCTGGAGGACTCCCGATGTTAAAGGTGCAGCTAATATACCGTTGCTTTTGGATAGTTCCTTTTTTGGGTCCGATCCATACGACACCGATCAACCTCCGGAATATGATGGTGATGTGGTGGTGGAATTCAATCGAAATGAAATGAAGCGTTTCTGCCTCAACCGACACCAAAAGGGGACGATAAACGGTGTTTTTGTAGATTGGTCTGTCAGAAAGATTGGGCTTAAAGAGTTGTGGAAGCTGAAGTGGCATCGAGGGTTCGACATAAACGGCGGACCAACGCAGAATGAATGGCCGGATTGGATGAAACGGTTTAAAGACTACTAAAAAATTAACCGCTGCACAGAAAAGGTCAGCCTTCTAAGCTGGCCTTTTTTATTGGTTTGCGGTTGAGAGCAAATCGTTATTTGCTAATAGATAATCGCGGTTGCTTCTTCAATCTCTTTGATGACCTCAGTGGCCTACAAAACAAAAATTCCCACCGACCGACCTGCTGTTGGCGCAATACGAAATACAACCGGGGCCTATACTGAACTACTCAGTATAGGCCCCAAAAACCACTAATATAAACTAACTGGGCTAACAAATACTTAGCCTTGTATCAACGCCGGTTACGGCCACAGTATTGGCCCTTCAAGCCACATATCTGCCATAACCGCATAGTCCTTGAAGTTGATACACTTATCGCCCTGCGGCTCTTCATCGTATATATTAGCGGGAGAGAGCACTGGGTGATAAAACGCATACGTGCTGGAATTCTTCGCAGTAAGGCCGGAGAGCTCGTCGAACTTGTAATGGAGCAACATATCACCAGTAGGAGCTACCCCACCATCCTCAGCCAGGTACTTAATCTCGTCCGCCGACAGAGCATAGTTGTAGATGCGGAACTCATCATAGAGCGCATCCAGGAAGCCACCACTACCATCGTTAAAGCTGCCTAAATTTACACCTTTTGCGCTACCGGAGTGCCACGGCCGGCCAGCCAGCTGGTCTATCAACGCACCATCACCGTAAAACTCACCGGTGCACACGCCATCGGCGGTATCACGTATCACAAAAGCCAAGTGGTGCCACTCGTCTGTCGCTATCGCAAAGTCTGCAAGGTAGTCTTCCACAAAGCGTACCCTTACTGCCTGTTTCCTTGTCCGGATATATATACGGTAGGGGGTATCGCCGGCATTTTGGAAACAAAAGACATACGGGTAGTCACTATCAGGTAAGTCTCTTATGTATAGCCACACTGAGATTGTTCTGTCGTGGAAATCACTCAACTCGCTATCATCAATATCGACCCAGTCATCGGTGCCGTCAAACTGCAGGGACCGGCCGCGAGACGGATCGTTCACCCACTGCGAATTATTGTCCGGGAAGTTCTCCAACACACCGTCGCTGCCAACGCTGTTATAATCGCTATCAAGCCAGTCGTCTGTCATTATATTAACGTCTTCATAGTCGATAACGCAATCATCGTTGAAAGAGGCTATAACATATTCAGCAAGGCATCTGGGCGGATACAGTCGGATATCGTCAATGTACACATCACCTTGACCGACGCCGGACCCAGCGCCTCTCTCGCCAATGCCGATAGTGACCTTCCTGATACTGTTCATATCCACGCCGGCAAAGTCTTCCAGAGCAATATCACAATTCTGCCAGCTTTCCATTTTCAGGTCATTCGGCTCACAGTCGCACAGTACCATTTTTTCAATGTCGCCCGCATCTTTGAGAACCACATACAGGATGTCATCTTCACCAACAGTATTATCAGCTTTGCCCTGGAAGGACAGCCGCAATGCTTTAACACCGGCTGCAGTCCAATTCTGGTCGCTGACATACATGCGGTCGGTTTCTGAGTAGCCCCAGTTGAAATTGTCGTAATCAAGCCGCATCGATTGAGAACCGCCCTGGACAATCTCCGTCTCAAGGTAAACTGCCGCCCCTGTGCCGTTGACCTTCCAGTCAAACCACGTGTCATCTATCCGGTTGTCGGTCTCGTTGTAGCTTTCAAAATCTTCCACGACAATATAGTTTGCCACCGTAAAGCTCCAGACACCACCTTTCCACAAATATGGGGCGCAGGCATCATTGACCTCATCAATCCGCCAGTAGTAAGTCTCGCCTAAATCAAGGGGGCCTGGATTATAGCTGCAAGGGTCCCGGTTGCCCTTGAACTCTGGCCATGCCCCGGGAGTGTTGTTGGCATCATTCACATCGTCTTCATCGGTGCCGAAGTACACATCGTGCGAATCCGCATACCTCCCCGGCAACCAGCTAAGAGTAGGAGCAGGTGTCCACTCCACTGTTACCCCATTACTCGGGTTGGGATTCCAGGCAAGGTCCGGATCGCGCAAACTGGCTGTTACCGTGGTCTCAGTGATCTCACCTCCCACATAGATTACGTCCACTACGCCATTGCCATCATAGGCAGTAATCCAGCCATTGGCAACATAGCCGTTTATTTCCGATGTTTCATTGCCTTGTAATACCATCGTACCTTCTGTGATATCCATTGTGGTACCATCATACATAATGAGCTGGCCGGCGTTAATAGTTCCACCATCCAGGTCTATGTGACAGGTACCACCATCTTCCCCCATTTTGATTGCGTCATCAACATTGACATCGCCGCCGGTCATTGTGAGAGTACCTGTACCCCTCTTCGCAATCTCAAAGTCCTCTCCGCTGCCTGGTGCTCCGACATTTATAGTTCCCTCATATAGGTACAGCCAACCATCACCACCGCTCTCTTTCGCAAATTCAAGTTTCGAAGACATGCTAACCGTACCGCCGGTCATATTGAGAGTACCGTTGCCGTTCTTGCCGATGTGCAATCGATTTGATAAATTACAAATACCTCCGCCCATATTAAAAGTGCTGTTGCTGCTCGCCTTATCTGCTACGCTAATGTTGTCAGCGTTAATCTCACCGCCGGTCATATTGAGAGTACCGTCACCATTATACCCAATAAACAGTCCTAGGCTATTTACGGTGCCGTCACTCATATTAAAAATGCCGTTGGCGGGCACATCATCTCCTATGCGAAAATCTACAGTGCCTACCGTAAGGCTGCCTCCATTCATATCCATGTAGCAAGGCCCAGTGTCGAAGCCAATGCTCAGTTTATAGCAGTTCGCATCCACAACAGTGGGGTCAATCAAGCAATTTGCGTCTGAGACAAGGTTAATGCCGACCTTCTTACCACTAGCGCTGTCAGGCACTCCAACGGGAACCCAGTTTTCTGGCGTGTTCCAGAGATGGCCGTCGCCACTATCGGTCCACAGGATATCACACGGCGGCGGCTGTGCCGAGGCATTGCTGACCAGACCCAGTACTAAAACAACAGAGATTAAATAAAATAATTTCCTGCACATAATATTCCTCCTTCAAAGATTGAAACCTTAAAACACACTTTGGCTACAAGCCAAAACGCCGGTTGTTCTCAACAAGCATCCACAGCCCCCACCACCGATTATACCTGCCTCAAACAACTTTTAGGACTTGACTTTACCTTCCTTGTCTTCAAAAGCCCGACGAGCTGTTAAAAATACAACAATACTAATTTCGAAGCGTAAAGCTGTCGTTACGGCTCTGTACCTCGCTCACACTATCCCGAAAAACTGTAAAGATTCCGCACCTTAGAAACCCAGGTTCAAGAAATTTAACCAGTTTTATTTATAGTAGCAGATTGGCCGCCATCATGTCAAGAAATTTTTAAGGGCTCAAACTGAGCGATTTTTAGAGGCATGTGTTGGAAGACACAAAGTAAAAACGGCCTATCCTGACGATAAGACTTGTAGTAGCAAGCACTTATCGTAGGATTTAGCTCTGGGTTTTGCCCGGGGTTTATTCTAAAAGCTTCTAACAAAATGAATACTCGACCTTGTGTCATGCTGAGCCCCCGTTCTTGCTTTCGCAAGAAAGCACGGGGGCGAAGCATCTGGCCTTAGCGGAGATTCTTCGCTGCACTTC
>Ga0114919_10004730_pt1 | contig 10924 bp, 6 predicted proteins | sample BlataG_FD_88682 | JGI IMG/M metagenome (GOLD analysis project Ga0114919, IMG submission 88682) | Deep subsurface microbial communities from Black Sea to uncover new lineages of life (NeLLi) - Black_00105 metaG | ecosystem: Environmental > Aquatic > Marine > Oceanic > Sediment | place: Atlantic...
CCTCCGCCTCCCCAGCACTGTTTGCACGTAGCCCAGCTTTCGAGCCTGTTCTTTGGTTGTTTCAATATACTCCTTTACTTCAGGATATCTCTCAAAATACAGTGCAATAAATTGGGCCGCTTCCTCCCGACTGAGTTCGGTGGCTTGCTCCAATCCATAGTCACTCATACCGTAGATAACACCAAAATTAACTGTTTTGGCGATCCGGCGCATTTCAGGAGTTACCTCCACCGCTGGAACACCAAAGAGATTGGAGGCTGTTGTAGCGTGGACATCCTCGTCTCTGGCAAAGGCAGAGATAAGTCCGACGTCCTGGGAGAGATGAGCCAGAGCCCTGAGGTCAATCTGTGAGTAATCAGCGCTCAATAGATATGCTCCAGGCGGAGCGATGATAGCTTGCCTTATCTTATTCCCCAGCTTTCCCCTTATAGGTATATTTTGCAAGTTGGGTTCGCTGGAGGAAAGTCGCCCGGTGGTCGTGCCTGCCTGGTTAAAAGTAGTATGCACCCTTCCTGTTCTAGGATTGATAAGTGCTGGCAGAGCATCAACATACGTTGACTTGAGCTTGGCAAGCTGGCGATATTCCAGTACAGGCTCAATTACAGGATGAACACCCCTCAGTGCCTCCAATACCGGGGCTCCTGTGGAGTAGCCACTCTTCGTTTTATGCGATCGAGGCAGCCCCAATTCCTCGAACAAAACGTTGCCCAATTGCCTGGGTGAATTGACATTAAATTGATGCCCCACACTATTGTATATTTCCAGTTCCAGCTTAATCATTTCCTTACCTAATTCCAGGGACATCTTACGAAGCAAACCGGTATCCAGGGCAATACCGTTGCTCTCCATGTCAGCCAGCACAGGGATTAGCGGCATCTCCATTTCACTGAAGAGTTGCCACAGTCCCTGCCCGTGCAGTTCTCTTTCCAGACTATCCTTTAAGCCCCGGATACTGCTGATATTGGAGCTGGCATAGTCGGCAACCTGCTTTACCTTCAGCATAGCCAAAGAAACCTGTTTTTTCCCTGTGCCAAGCAAATCACCAAGAGACTTTATTTCAACGCCCAGTTCTTTAAAGGCAAGAGCCTTAAGGCTCAGGTTTTTCTCACCCAGGAGATAAGCGGCAATCAGGACATCGAAATCCACTCCTTCCAAAGTAACGCCGCAGTTAGCCAGTACAGTCATATTACGCTTGCCGTCATAAGCGATTTTCCCTATGCCCACACTTTCCAGGATGGGTTTCAACTCTGCTGCAACTCGAGTCAGCGACAGTCGCTTGCGGATATCATTTTCATACCCCTCACTTCGTTCAGGTTTATGAAACACGGCCTCATTCGGAGCGCAACGAAATATCACCTGCTGCTCAGGATAAACTCCGAGAGGCAACCTCATAGGTATATAAAAAACTTCCCCCTCGGCAGGTGATAATGCCATCCCTCCCATCTCTGCTGCCTGAGCCCCTTTGCCCGTGGTTTCAATATCCATGACTATTTCACTCGCTCGCTCAAGACGGCTCACAAGTCCATTCAGGGATTCTTCCGTGTCTACCACTTGATAACCACCTCCATGCAAAGCTGCAGGAGAGGGGCTTGTCCCCCCAATCTCCTGTGGCAACCTGGGGACTAATTTAATAAATCCAAGCTCCCTGAAAAGCTCCACTACCTCATCCCTATCATAATGACCCACCCTACAGCTTTCCAGGCCTAACTCAATTGGGACATCCATAACTATGGTAACTAACTCCTTACCCTGGAAAGCCCGCGTTTTATACTGGTACAGTTCTTTTCGTAGTTTATCTGGCGTTACGTCTTCAATATGTTCATAGATTTCCTCCAGCCCACCATATTGTTGAATCAACCTGATAGCCGTCTTCTCACCGACGCCTGGCACGCCTGGGATATTATCCGAAACATCGCCAACCAGCGCTTTAAAATCGGTGACCTGTTCCGACTTAATACCGTACTTCTGCTTAACTGCCTCCTCATCATAGAAGACAGTATCGCCAAAGGTTCGCCTCGGAGCCATAACCGTTACTCCAGGCATTACTAGCTGCAGCATGTCATTATCGCCGGTAACGATAATAGTCTCAATTCCATGTCCACCTGCCTGCTTGCTCAAGGTACCCAGAATATCGTCAGCCTCAAACCCATCGATTTCAAAGATAGGGATATGAAACACCTCTACCAGTTGATGAACTCTCCCTATCTGACTTTTTAGTTCCTGTGGCGCCGTAGGGCGCTGCGCCTTATACTCTGGGAATATCTTATGCCTGAAAGTTGGTGCAGGGCGGTCGAAAGCCACTGCCCAGTAAGCAGGCTTGATTTCAGCAAGCACCTTTAGCAGGGTACTGGCAAACCCATAAACAGCGTTTACCATCTCTCCCGTTCCGGGCACCGACAGTGGAGGCAGCGCATGAAAGGCACGATGCACCAGCGCATTACCATCAAAAAGCAGCAACTTTCCCTTATTGCTTCTGGTCATTCTTCGTAATTATATCATCTCCACTCTTCACAGACTTCTCCCCTCACCATTGCAAAGCTAGCCTCACCATCCCTCAACAAAGGAGAGGAATTCAGGCTGGCAATGACAATCTCTTTTTATCATTGATTGCGAGACTTTTTTTAGCTAAGTAGTTTCTAGGATATGGTAGTCTTCGCTATACCAATGCTCAAACTGGTGGTTAGATTAAAACATTCTATTGGTAACGACAAGCAAGAAGACCACCGGCAACTACAAACGGGGTACCACAGAGTGACGATAAAATAGGAGCCCAGTATCGCCGAGCTATGAACAAGCATAAATTCTTGTATATTACATAATTGGCATGATATGCTTTTTCGCCATGAAGAAGGACTTACTTTCGGTAGGCGACCTTAGCCCCGAGGATATACAGCAACTCCTGGAGCAAGCTTTAGTTATGAAGCAGGGGAATACACCGTGCCTGCTCCCAGGGAAAAACCTGGCTCTTCTCTTTGAGAAGCCTTCCCTGCGAACCAGGGTCAGCTTTGACATCGCCATGCAAGAGCTTGGCGGGCATGCTGTTTATTTATCCCCAGACGAGGTAGGGCTGGGCAAACGGGAATCGATACCCGACGTAGCACAGGTGTTCAGTCGCTATGTCGACGGGATTGCCGCTCGCACATTTTCTCATCAGACTTTACTCACACTGGCTGAGTATTCTTCACTCCCGCTAATTAATGCCCTCTCCGACCTGGAGCACCCCTGCCAGGCACTAGCCGACTTCCTTACCATATACGAGAAGAAAGGAAAGTTGGCTGGTTTAACTCTAGCATTCATCGGTGACGCCAACAATGTAGCCAATAGCTTGCTTATAGCTGCCTCGCTCACTGGCATGAACTTCCACATTGCCTCGCCACCGGGCTATGAAATTAAGAAAGAGATATTAAAGCAAAGTAGCGAATTCGCTGCTCTCAGCGGCAGCAAAATCATGCCAACCAATAAACCTGGTGAGGCGGTTAAAAATGCCGATATAGTATATACGGATGTATGGACCAGTATGGGGCAGGAAGCCGATGCAGAGAGGCGACGCCTTGTTTTTTCTGGCTATCAGGTGAACGACAGATTATTATCTCTGGCTAAGGGGAATGCTTTATTCATGCACCCTTTGCCAGCCCATCACGGTGAAGAAATTTCAGCAGGGTTAACAGACAGCCTTCAGTCCGTAGTTTTCGACCAGGCAGAGAACAGGCTTCACCTGCAAAAAGCATTGCTAGCCAAGATGCTTCTATAATCAAGTCTGAAATAGCAAAACAATGACAAGCCCTATTGTAGCAATTGTGGGGAGAACCAATGTTGGCAAGTCCACTTTGTTCAACCGCCTGGCAGGTAAACGCCTGACCATTGTTGGCGATCTGCCGGGAGTCACCAGAGACAGAGTCTTTGCCCTTGCCTCATGGCAGGAGCGAGAGCTGACCCTGGTTGACACTGGCGGCTGGCAAACAAAACCACAATCAGCCCTGGAGCAAAAGGTTAAGCAGCAGGTAGAAGCAGCCACCGCTCAAGCAGATGCCATCATATTCTTAACGGATGCCAGGGATGGGGTTATCGCCGGTGATGAGGAAATAGCTAATATACTACGCGCTGCCACCAAACCTGTGATCTTAGCATCAAACAAGGTGGATTCCGACATCCAGGAAAACCAGCTAGCCGATTTTTACCATCTGGGTTTGGGCACACCTTTAGCGATCAGTGCCTACCACAATCGAGGAATAAGTGAACTGCTAGACGCAGTGCTGGCCTCTCTCCCCCCTACAACCACCAGCTCTGTTAAAGCAGAGGAGGCTAAATTGGCTATTGTGGGACGCCCCAATACAGGCAAGTCAACATTATTGAATGCCTTACTGGGTGATGAGAGAGCCATCGTTGATGAGACCCCAGGAACAACCCGTGATGCTCTTGACGCTCTGGTTCACTGGCATGATAAGAGGCTATTACTCATTGACACCGCTGGCATCAAGCGACGCGGTAAGGTTACTGCTGGTATTAACTACTACAGTTTGCTTCGTGCTCTTCATGCTATTAACCGGAGTAATGTCGCCTTACTATTGATTGACGCCAGTGAGTTTATCACCGCTCAGGACCTGCATGTCGCTGGCTATATCATAGAAGCCGGCAAGGGCATGGTTCTGGTAGTTAATAAGTGGGACCTTATTCCCCAGGATCAGAGACAGGCTTTTATATGGCACATGACGCAGAGACTCAAATTCATGCCGTATGTGCCTGTTGTTTACATATCAGCCAAGCTGCAGCAGGGAATAACAGCGGTTCTACCCCAAGCCCTACAAGTATGGCAGGAGAGACAGAAGCGTTTACCGAACGCAGTAGTTGATACGGTCATCAAACAAGCGGTGAGTAGCCATCCTCCACCTCGCATGGGCTCCCGACAACTGCGCATTGCACAAGCTTATCAAGATGAATCCAGGCATTCAGTCTTTGTGCTACGGGTCAATGACCCCCACCTGGTGCATTTTTCCTATCAACGTTACCTGGAGAACAAACTCCGCCAGAGCTTTGGCTTCCTTGGCTCCCCCCTGAGGTTGGTGTTCACCAAAGCCAGGCGTAAAAACGGCAGGATGACAAAGGTGCTTAAGACATGATAATTGCCAAGTTCGTTGCTGTAGTAGTCATTGCTTATCTTCTGGGCTCCATTCCCTTTGGCTTGATTGTAAGCAAACTCAGGAGCGGCATTGATGTCAGAAAATACGGAAGCGGTAAGACTGGCGCCACTAATGTAATGCGAACTGTAGGGACCAAGCTCGGCTTCTTAACTATAGGTCTTGATGGATTCAAGGCTGGTCTAGCAGTCCAGCTAGCCAAGGTGATCATAGGCAACGGCATCTTGACCATTGGCAGCATACCACTGGACTGGCAGATGGCCCAGATTATAGCTGGCATAGTAGCACTGGTAGGACATAACTGGCCTTTATTTGCTAAATTCAAAGGTGGAAGAGGGGTAGCGGCTTACTTTGGTACATTGTTTGTCATATCCCCCCCAGCTGCAATATTTGGGATTGAAGTACTCGCTGTATCGGCATTGCTCAGCAGACATATGTCTTTAGGCTCCATGCTCGGAACTATGGCTGCGTGGTGCTTGCTATTAACCTTGACTATCGTCAATAATTCTCCACCAGTTTACCTAATCTACGGCTCAATAGCCGCAGGCTTGCTAATATACCTGCACCGTGATAATGTAAAGCGTTTAAAACAGGGTACAGAACGCAAACTATGGTGAAAGACGAGAAAGGCATGCTACACTTAGAGCATGTCTAAAGTTACTATCATAGGTAATACCACCTGGGGTAACACCTTAGCCTCCTTGCTGAGCCGTAAGGGAATGGCGGTAAAACTGTGGACACGCAACCAGGCTGAGGCTGAGGAGCTGAATAAGAAACAAAATAGCTATTCCTCCACCAGCCATATTGAGCAGGCCCTGGAAGAGGCCGACATTGCAATCTGGGTAGTTCCTTCACAGAAACTGAGGCAAAACGTCAATCTAACTAAAGAATACCTGACCAATTCCATGCTGCTGGTAAGTGCTGCCAAGGGGTTGGAGATAGCCAGTGGCAAGAGGATGTCCCAGGTTATGGAACAGGAAATCGCTCCCACTTTAAGACAGCAGATTTGTGTGCTCTCTGGCCCAAATTTAGCCAAGGAAATTACCCAGGGACTGCCTGCTGCTTCAATAGTCGCTGCACATGATATAGCTATCGCTGAGAATGCACGAGATTTAATTAGCTCACCTGAATTTCTGGTATTCGCCACTGACGATATCATCGGCACTGAACTGGGTGGAGCTTTAAAGAATATTATAGCTTTGGGGGCAGGAATGATAGATGGCTTGAACCTGGGCGACAATGCCAAAGCAGCATTTATAACCTGGAGCTGGTCCGAGGTAGTTTCGCTGGGAGTGACACTGGGGGCTAAAGCTAGCACATTTTACGGCTTGTCTGGTTTAGGTGACTTGATAGCTACCTGCGCCGGCAACTTGAGCCGAAATCACTATGTTGGTTACCAATTGGCTAAGGGGCGACAACTTAAAGAAATAACCGCTTCCATGTCACAGGTTACTGAAGGGGTTAGTACCGCCAGAGCAGTTCGTCAACTAATTCAGAAGTTGAACGTGGAAACACCTATTATCAATCTTATTTATCAAGTTCTTTTTGAAAACTTGCCGGTAAATAAGGCACTGTCTCATTTTAGCAAGCTAACCCCGTTAAATACCTCATAACTGTTATCTTTTCCCTTCGCCACACCCAGAGCTTCCGACTTAGGCCAGCAGAATGGATGAGGTTTTCAGGGTAGCTCTGCTTGAGGTAATGTTTTAGCCAATTCCTCGAGAATCTGCTGCTGCTCCTTGCTTAGATGCTTAGGAGTAACCACCACAACTTCAACGAGCAGATCCCCTTTCCCCCTCCTGCTAATTTGTGGCACACCTTTGCCTTTGATGCGAAAAACTTCCCCGTCCTGGGTATACGGTGGTATTCTAAGAGTTACTTTTCCATCTAAGGATGGCACCTCCATTTCATCGCCAAGGGCAGCCTGGGTAAAATTAATGGGTAATTTACAGAAAACATCAACTCCTTCTCTACGGAATATCCTGTGTGGTCTGACTGATAGATTAACGTACAGATCACCATGCAACCCACCATATATACCGGCATCTCCCTCACCATTAAGGCGCATTCGGTACCCATCATCCACCCCTGCAGGAATATCTACTGCCAGTCTGCGCTTTGCCTTAATTCTTGCTTTTCCATGACATTGAGAACAGGGGTGAGTTATTATAGTGCCACTGCCTTTACAGCGGGAACAGGCAGTTATGTGGCTAAAGCGGCCAAAAACGCTTTGTTGAACTTTTCTTACCTGTCCCGTACCACGACATTCGGGGCAGGTCTGAGGATTTGTCCCTGGCTGGCAGCCAATGCCATTGCATGAAGGACAAATTTCTATACGCTGAATTTCAATTTCCTTCTGGCAACCAAAAACCGCTTCCTCAAAAGAAAGAGTAATATGCGCCTGAAGACTTTCTCCCTGCTGCGGATTGCGCTGTGAAGCCCCACCAAACGGTGTTCCTCCAAACCCTCCGAAGAAGGATTCAAAAATCTCACCCAGCCCACCAAAGCCAAAATCAGCAAACCCATCCAGCCCCCTGACATCAACCCGACCATAGCGGTCATAACTGTTCCTCTTCTCAGGGTCAGAAAGCACCTGATAAGCCTCGTTTATCTCCTTAAACTTATCTTCAGCGCCTGATCCCCTATTACGGTCGGGGTGGTACTGGAAAGCCAGTTTACGGAATGCTCTCTTTATTTCCTCTTCACTGGCACTCCGAGGTATCCCCAGCACTTTATAATAATCTCGATTTGTCGCCATATTTACTGAATTCCAATCCTTTAGTATAGACCCTGAGCTTCTACATTGGCAACTTTTAAATTGAACGGCAGTACACCAAAATGTGGGAATAGGCTGCTCTGAAGTGCAGGGTACAAAAACACCGACTAAATATGTTATCCTTTAGCGAATTTACCAAAGGAGGATTTATTATGTCAGAGCAGGTTTTCACCAGTTGCACCACTGGCGGGCCAATATTCGTTCATGTGAAAGATGGCAAGATAACCCGTATCCGCCCGATAGTCTTCGATGATAAAGATGGACCGTCGTGGACGATTCAAGCCCACGGGAAAAAATTCTCCCCCCCCAGAAAAGCTGCTATCGCACCCTTCACCGCGGCTGAGAAAGAAAGGGTTTACTCTGAGAACAGGATTAAATACCCGCTAAAAAGGGTAGACTTCAACCCTGATGGCGAGAGACACCCTGAGACAAGGGGGAAATCCAGTTATGAGAGGATAAGCTGGGATGAGGCTATGGGCATAGTCACCGCTGAAATAAAAAGGATCAGAGCTACCTATGGCCCAGCCGCTATCACAGCAATGGCTTCGTCTCATACTAAATGGGGTCTCCTGACTTACAAAATGGGAGCATTCGGCAGGTTCTTCAACTTGCTTGGGTATACAACCATGTTTGATAACCCCGACAGCTGGGAAGGGTGGCACTGGGGATCTGTACATACCTGGGGCTTCCATTGGAGGCTGGGGGCTGGAGAACAGTTTGACCTGCTTGAGGATGCTTTGAAAAATACCGAGTTAATAATCCACTGGTCCAATGACCCCGATACCACACATGGGGTATACAACGGAAACGAATCTGCAATCTGGCGTTGGTGGCTCAGAGATATAGGAATCAAGCAGGTATTCATCGACCCCTTCTGTAACTATACCGCCGCTATACTGGGAGATAAATGGATAGCTCCCAGACCGGGCACCGACGCAGCCATGGCCATGGCTATAGCCTATGTCTGGATAAACGAGAACACCTATGATAAGGACTACCTTGCCACCCGCACCATCGGGTTTGAGCAGTTCCAGAAACATATCACGGGCGAGGATGACGGGGTGCCCAAGACTCCCACCTGGGCAGAGGAGATAACAGGTATTCCGGGACGAACCATAAGAGCCCTGGCAAGGGAGTGGGCATCAAAACGGACAATGCTGAGCGTTAACGCAGCCGGCTTCGGAGGTGCCTGCAGGCAAGCCTATGGCACTGAATGGGCAAGGCTGATGGTACTGCTTCAGGCCATGCAGGGATTGGGTAAGCCAGGAGTCAATATCTGGGGAACAAGCATGGGAGCCCCATCACCCTTTAACCGTCCATTTAGCTTTCCTGGGTATTCTGACGCAGGATGGGACGCATTCTCACATGTGGCTAAGAAGCCCTCTACCAACAAGGTCTCCCAGCGTCTTTACCGCCTGCTCCTGCCTGACTCTATCTTAAACCCCCCTGTTAGCTGGATAGGAGAAGGATTCTGCGGTAATTCCATAGAACAACAGTTTATCCCCTATACTTACCCCGAGCCTGGAAGCCCCGAAGTTAAGATGATGTACAGGTATGGAGGCTCTTATTTTGGTACGATGACCGATACAAACAGGTGGGTGAAGATGTACCACAGTCCCAAGCTCGAGTTTGTGGTCAATCAGGATATCTGGTGGCACAGTGAAACAGGCTTCGCCGATATCATCCTGCCGGCATGCACCAACCTCGAGCAGAGCGATATAACTCAATGGGGAAATTGTGGGGGCTATGGTGCTGATTTTCAAACTGGCTGTAACCACCAGGTCGTCGTTTATCAGAAGAAGTGTATAGAGCCCTTATGGGAATCAAGACCTGACTATGATATCTTCGTGGAACTTGCCGAGAAGCTGGGCTTCAAGGAAGAATACACGGAGGTCAACTCGCGGGAAGACTGGATCAAAAAAATATTTAATGCCTTCTCCCTCCCGGAATATATATCCTATGAGGATTTCAAGGCAAAGGGCTACTTCGTTGTTCCCTTCCCCAAAGATTACAAGCCTACCCCTGCGCTGCGCTGGTTCTATGAAGGCAGAGAGTGCGATACTCCAGATAAATATAACCCTAAGAGGGGCACAGAGAAGGCTAAAGAGCTGGGAACCTACAGCGGTAAGATAGAATTCGTCTCTAGAAGTCTGACGGAGCATTTCCCCGGCGATGAGGAACGACCTCCAATGCCAAGGTATATCCCAAGCTGGGAAGGTCACACCTCGGAACTGGCTAAGAAATACCCTCTCCAGCTTATCTCCCCCCACCCCAGGTTTTCCTTTCATACCCATCACGACATAAGTATTCACTCCCTGAATAATATCCCAGCCCACCGTATGGTCAAAGACGGCTACCCCTGGCGTACTATACGTATCCATCCATCAGATGCCAGCACCCGAGGCATCAAAGAAGGGGACATCATCAAGATGTACAATGATAGAGGAGCATCTCTAGGTATTGCCCAGGTCACTGAACGGTTGAGGCCTGGCGTGATCCATTCGTATGAGTCCTCGGCAAAATACGACCCACTGGAGAAGGGAAAAGTCGGCAGTATAGATAGAGGTGGGTGTCTAAATCTGCTGACCCCTTCACGGATGACGTCAAAGAACGCTCCAGGCATGGCAAATGACTCATGCCTTATAGAAATATCCAAATGGGAGGTTTAATAGATAATGGCTAAATATGGAATAGTCGTAGATACAACCAGGTGCAACGGCTGCTATAACTGCTTTCTGGCATGCAGGGATGAATTCTGCGGAAATGACTACCCCCCTTACTCCCTGGCACAGCCCAATACGGGGCATTTCTGGATGCGGATAATCGAGAGGGAGAGGGGAAAATTCCCCAAGGTGAAGGTTGCCTATACTCCGCTACTGTGTATGCAGTGTGAAAACGCACCCTGCATCAGTGCATCCCTTAATGGTGCAGTTTACCGCAGACCCGACGGCATAGTTATCATAGACCCGGAGAAAGCAGTAGGGCAGAAACAGATAGTGGATTCGTGCCCCTA
>Ga0114919_10004731_pt1 | contig 10923 bp, 13 predicted proteins | sample BlataG_FD_88682 | JGI IMG/M metagenome (GOLD analysis project Ga0114919, IMG submission 88682) | Deep subsurface microbial communities from Black Sea to uncover new lineages of life (NeLLi) - Black_00105 metaG | ecosystem: Environmental > Aquatic > Marine > Oceanic > Sediment | place: Atlantic...
GGGTACTTTTCCTGCTGAAGTCTGCAGCAAATGTGGTGAGTCATTCACTGATACAGAAACAACCAGGAAAATTGAGAAAGTTGCAAAGAAAAAAGGTATCTGGGGTCTTGGCGTTAAAACCAAAATAACAAAAACAGGCAATTCATTGGCTGTAAGAATCCCCAAGAAAATAGCAGTTTTTCTTAAACTTAAAGCAGGAAAAGAAACTTTTATACACCCAGAAGCAGATAAACTTGTTGTCGAAGCAAAACTTTAACTTGTTCAATCTATTCTTCTTGGTTTGAATAAAAACATCTATTGAGTGTGCTCTAAAATCTTTGTAAAAACGTCAACAATCTCTGGGTCAAACTGCTTTCCTGAAAATTCCATCAGTTCTTCTACTGCTTGTTCTTTTGTCCTTGCTTTTCTATAAGGTCTTTCTGAGGTCATGGCGTCATAGGCATCAGCAACTGCAATGATTCTGCCAATTAAGGGAATTTTATCTTCTGTAAGACCATTAGGATAGCCTGAACCATTATAATGCTCATGATGGCTCCTTACTCCTTTTATAACCTCATTCAGCTCCTCAAAACCCTGCAACATATAATAACCTCTTAAAACATGGTTTTGAACTTCTTTTCTTTCAGAATCAGTCAAGGAGGACGGCTTTAATAATGTATCCTCATCTATACCTATTTTGCCAAAATCATGCAGTAAAGCTGCTGCCTCAAGAATCACCATCTCTTTATCTGTTAAGCCAAGTTGTCTGCCTATTCTTAATGAATACTCATTAACTCTCAGAGTATGGCCATCACGATAAGGAATTTGACTATCAATCACTGAGCCGATGCTTCTTAATTCTTTTAATGCTTCTTCTGGCTTATGATGTAGAATTTTTGCCACTCGACTTAAACATTTTATTATCCTATCAAGATCAAGTGACATGACTTTCATTGTATGAAATATTTTGATATAGTCAAGACTTAAGTTTGATTAAGATAAATTTGTCAATATAATTGTAATTATCAGTGGTTTAAACAAATTCCGTCAATTCTTTTACATATTTCAAAAGCTCATCGTATTTTTTCTTAAGTTCGAAATACATCTTTTTATAATCTTCCCTTTCATCTCTTCTTTGTCCTGTTTTCGATTTTTTTTCTGATTCTTCTACTAATAATCCTAATTCCTCTATGTCTGCTATTTTTTCTTCTACCTCCTCCTTTTTTCTTCTTTCTTTCTTTGCTTTTTCTTTTAGATCTTCTATGAAGATTTCCTTTTCTTCTTCTACGTAAAGACCTTCTTCTTCAATCCATTTGTGTAGATTAACCAGCTCTTCATCCTGCTTTTGTTTCAACCAGACCTCTCTTGCCTTTTCAATGTCAGCATTCAACTCAGGATATACCTCTTTTATTAACTGGATATATTGGTCTGGAAAACCAGGCTCTTTCTCATTATACTCAATGAGCTTATATTGTTTATGGCTTTTTTCAAATTCTTTCTTGAACTTTCTATCATTCCTTTTATAAAATCCCACTATCGATGGTGTTTCAATGGCTAGTTTCTGGCACAATTTGGAGATAATATCACGTGAAATGGCTTCACGAAGCAGACGGATATTTGCTATTATTACATTTAAGTTATCCTTGAACTTCAATATCATTTCAAGGGTTTGCTGGACAGAATCAACTCCAATTATCCTTTCCCTGCTGAGAAGATCACAGAGTTTTTTTCTTATGGCTTTATCTGGCTCTATTAAGAGAATCATGATACCTATACCTCTTCTATATTATAAGAGAAGAAATCAATTTATCAAGAGGGAGTCGATTTGAAAAGAACGAGAAAATTTATGAATATAATCTAACATTATATTATATGAGAATCAAAACAACCGTAAAAAGCTGGGGGTAGCTCTTTGGGAATTATTTTGCCAAGAGAGGTGGTCAAAAAAGGAAGGCTCAGACCAAAGGGAGAGGCCATAGTTGAAGTAATAAAAAACCAGATTTAATAAAGTTGTTTGGCTCACTGAAATTAAAAAAAAGCTCAGGAATTAAAAGATGAAGCGAGAAAAGGATGGTAAAGTTATTTTTTGGCACCTATGCTTTTTTTGAATTTGTTAAAGGAAATATAAAATACATGAAGTATTTTGAAAAAACAGAGATTGTTACTTCTTTTTCAAATCTTATTGAATTATTTTATGTTTTGTTTAAAGAGTACAATCTGGAAATTGCCAGGAAATACTATGATGCTTTTAGGGTCTTTACTGTACCGACTTCCGATGATATTATTGAACAGGCAATGATCTTCAGACTCAGGAACAGAAGAAAAGACTTAAGTTATGCTGACAGTATTGATTATGTTATCGCTTTACGCCATGGCATTAGGTTTCTTACCGGAGATAAAGAATTCAAGGGCATGAAGAATATGTAGTTTGTGAAATAGGGTTTTATGGAATCTTCGATTAATAAATAGAAAATAATTTTTGCAGAATTAATAATCTGGGCTTTTAAAAAAGAATTTATATTCTTGAATCTATTATATCACAAGTTTCTTTATCTATTTCTCTCAAAACTTTATCTATTTCTACTGTATCTTTTATCTCAAAAGGGATATTTTCTTCTTTCCATTTTCGAGATGATTTCTCATATTTTTGATAGAAATCTAAGGTATGCCTTATTTTCTTTTTCATATTGCTTACAAGAATTACATTTTCTATTCTTGAAGATAATAAATCTGAGATTATTATTACCGATTCATTTATATTTTTTACTTGGGTATCAATAGTTAAAATGAGATTTCTCAAAGCCATTAATATTTGAGCTCTATATCCCCCAACACCCTGATTTGGCAAATTTTCATCAAGACTACCCATAACCTGTTCTGATGTTATGGCTATAAAACCACCTATATTTATTATGCTTTTTTCGATTAAATACTTGATAAGAAATTTTGCAGATTTTTGTTGTTTCTTTTTATCTTCGTCTGCATCAGAATATCCTCTAAAAGCGTCATTAAGAACCGTATGACAAATAATAAAAATAGGAGTAGTCACTGTCATTTAAATCACCTTTTGTTATTGTTCAAAAGCCTCTTTGAAAGCCTCATCAAGCTGTTGTGGACTTATACCGTCTTCTGAAGCAAGATTTTTTAAGGCAATCAATGGGTCCCCAACAACAGGTATTATTTCATATTCTGGAATAGAATTTATTGATACTTTTAAAATAGCTAATCCTTCTTTAAGACTCAAATTTTCAGCTACTTCTTTTGCCCTTCCTTTCAAATTTTCTATTTTTACAAATCTTACATCCGAATAAAGTTTTTTCCCTTGCATTTTTTGAGACTTTAAATTTATTTTTATATTTATCACCTCTTGTGTTATTTTAAGAAACAAAAATATTTAAACTTTTCTATCTCTTGATTTTATCTAAAAAGGTCGTTACACGAATTTATTTGATTTTAATGAGTATAAAATAATTTAGATGGGAGTCTACTATGATAATGTGAAAGTCACAACATCTATTGAATAGCAAGAGAGCCGGGAATTGAACCCGGCTCTTACTGTTATTTGCTTATCTTAGATTTATCATACTTCTATTCCAGTTTTATTATTTTTACTACATCAAAATACTCTGGTGTTTCCAATCTACAGAAATATATTCCAGGGGCACATGGGGTGTCATTTTCATCTTTTCCGTCCCAGAAAACCTTATGATGACCTGTGACATATTTGTCACTTACTAACACTTTTATAAGCTTGCCCCCTATGTCATACAGTTCAAGATCAGCTCTGGAATTGTTCTGGAAGTTCAGGAATAATGTTATATTTTGCTTCATCGGATTAGGATAGCCTTCCAGGGAATAGCCATTTACAGAACGCTGCACTGTTTGTTCTTCAATACCAGTACTTGGATTTAGGCTTAACACGACATATTCTTTTCCTTGACCTGTTGCATAGCCTCCAACATAGATATTACCATCACTGCCATATGCAATGTCATGACCAATATCATCACCTGTCCAGTATGTTCGATATGCCCACTGAGGAGTGCCTGAGGTAGAAAACTTCATGACACATATGTTTTTGCCTGAGCTACTGCTTGTTTGGTAACCAGCAGAATAAACATAGCTACCGCCATAGGTTATTGCCCGGACTTCATCGTCTTGATGTGCTGGTCCGTCAGATATGAATGCCCAACGCTCAGTTCCAGATGTATTAAGGCTCAGTACAGCATATTCCTTACCTTGACCAGTTGCGTAGCCACCTATGTACAAATTACCGCCTCCATAGACAATATCATAGCCTATGTCATCACCTGCCCATGCAGTACGATATGCCCATTGGGGAGTACCTGAAGCGGAAAATTTCATTACTGTGATGTCTTTTCCCCTGGTGCTGCTTGCTGTCTGATAGCCCACTGAATAGATATAGCCATCTGAGGCATAAATTACCTTATAAGCCTCATCATCTTGATGTCCAGGTCCGTCAGAGACAAATGACCAGCGTAAGGATTGAGCAGACATAATGATGGGTATCAGAAGGGCAATGAGTACCAGATATTTGTTTGTATTTGTTAATTTATACATTGTTTTCTCCTTATTCTATGCACCTATCGTCTCTGGCCGGTGCCGCCATTGAGATTCAAATATCTCAGCCTGCGATTTTTTAGGTCATAGGCGCCTCCTCTCTTATAATCACCATATTATACCATCTGACGATACCATTGTCAACCGTTTTGTTATCTGTAGATGGTAGATAAATCCTTGAAGTCGAATAGACTCTTATATGAATAAAACACTCATTTTGCAAAAATTTGGTAAAAGGATAAAGCATTTAAGACAGATATATAAGATGTCTCAAGAAGAACTTGCTGAGAAAGGTGATTTAAGCAGAAACTTTGTCGGAGCGTTGGAAAGAGGAGAAAAAGAACCAAAACTCAGTACATTAGTGAAAATCGCCGAAGCGTTTGATATTACTCCCGCAGAATTGCTAAGTTTCCCAGAAGATAAAAAAGCCAGATCAGCAAAGCCCGACTTGCTTAATAAAGCTGCTGAAGTGTTAGAAATGACTTTGGAGCTGGTTGAGGGATATAAGACAAAAAGAAAAGGCTGATTTACATCCAACATTCGTTGGATAAATTGAGAGAGCTGAAATCAACCCAACAATTACGTCTCTTGATAAAGTCGCTAAGACTCTCAATATACCTTTGTCAGAACTACTGACTTTTCCGAAAGATAAAAAAGAAATTGATATTAAAATACTTAATAAAACCATTGAAATCTTAGACCATATTAGAAGAAGCAAAAGAATTTTGTCTCACAGGGAGTTTTAAAGCTCCCCATGAAACGAACCTTATGATTAATAGGTGAGGCATAAATATATAAACCTGTGTAGTGCTGTTTGTCACCACAACATTTAAATATTCTGAAATAATTAATATTGTATGACGATTCACCAAGCCTTGGAAAAAATTGGGCTGACAACAAATGAAACAAAGGTATATCTTGCTCTTATTGATTTAGGCACATCTCTGGCTGGAAATATTGCCAGAAAAGCAAGATTACACAGACGACAGACATACGACGCGCTGCACAGGCTCATAGGAAAAGGTCTGGCTTCTTATACTATCAAATTAGGTAAAAAGCACTTCAGACCAGTTGATCCAGAAAGAATCCTTGATATTGCCAAGGAGCGGGAAATGGAAATACAGAGTGTGATACCGGAAATTATTGAAAAGTTCAGAAAAACTGAATCAAGGATTCATGCAGAAATTTATGAGGGAACAGAAGGTTTGAAATCAGTTATGGAATTAATCCTGAAAGAGAAAAAGGAATGGTATACCATAGGTTCTACTGGCAAAGGTCCTGTTGTACTTCCTTTTTATCTGGAACAGTTTGCACGGAAAAGAGTGAAACTGGGTATTAAAAGAAAGGTCTTACTTGTTGATTCAAAAGAAGGCAGAGCATACTATAAGGTTCTTAAGCAACAAGGTCTTGTTAAGATTAAATTTTTGCCAAAAGAAATTCAGCAGCTTCAGACAATATGGATTTTTGATGATAAAGTAGCCATTATACTGGTTTCTGTGGAATGTCCTGTGGTGTTTTTAATAGACAACAAAGAAATTGCTGATTTTTATAAAGAATATTTCAATTTGCTGTGGAACAAGGTCTGAGTCATTTCCTTTCCCAAATCACCAATATTGTCAGTTACTTCAGATAAATTACCTCAAGACACCCCTTTCAGTGAGAAATTTATAGAATTCATCATATGATTGCTTAAGATAAGGATGTTTCTTAAGTTTATCTTTTTTCCTATTCTCATATTCTTTGTTTTGATAGAACTCCCTGAAGATTTTTTCTCGAAATTCAGTCATTTCCTCGGGACTGAAATCAGGATGTTTTATAATATATTCATCAGTTGTATATCTGGATAGGTCTTCAGTTAAGATTAAGTTTTGTTTTTTAAATTCCTCATAAATTACTGAACCTGGCAAAGGAGTTAAAAGTCCGATACGGATTTCATCTATTGCCAGAGTTTTCAGAATTTCTTTAGCATTTTCCAAATCCTCTTTTGTTTCCCAGGGATAGCCAATAATAATAAAAGTACGAACTATAATTCCCATATCATTGGTAAGCTCAAGAGCCTTTTGTGTTTTTTCCATTGTTAGCTTTTGCCCTGGTTTTACTTTGTCTAGAGTTTTTTCATTTAGGGCATCAATGCCAAAGCCAATTCTGCTGCAGCCAGCTTCCTTCATATTTTTCAAAAGCTCTTCATCAATGTTATCAATTCTGCACATGCAAAACCAGTTTGTGTCTAATTTCCTGTTTCTGATTTCATCGCAGAGTTCAATTACTCTTCGCTTGTTTAAATTAAAGCTAAGGTCAGCAAAATAGAAATAATTCGTGCCAAATTTCTCTTTGATTTCCTGCATTTCATCTACAACCCTTTCAGGATTTCTGAAATACACTTTGCTGCCGTACAAAAATGGAGAACAACAGAATGTGCAGTTGTGAGGACAACCACGGGAATATAAGACCTGAGTCACGCACTTTTGTTTTGTTAAGGAAGGATAATTGAGGCCACTAATCCTGCACTCCTTTATAATATTTATATCTCTTATTGGATTTGGTAACGAATCGAGGTCATTTATGCGTTCACGAGGTTCATTAATATGCGGTTTTCTATCATAAAAAGCCAGACTTCTAATTTTTGTAAAATCAGCTCTCTTCTCATTAAGGGTTTTCAGAAATTCCCTAAACGTCTCTTCTCCTTCAGCCACTATCACAAAGTCAATGGCATCTTCTTTGACTATTTCAGGAGAGTAGGATGGATGATAACCACCAAAAATTGTTAATATTTCAAAATTATGTTGTTTAATCTTTTTTGCCAGAGATAAGGAAGCTGGATAATTATAAGTCATTACAGAAAAAGCAGTGAGTTTAGGTTTAAACGCAATAATTTCCTGAAACACATCTTGTTCTGATTTCTGTTGTTGTTGGATTATTTTTACTTCATAACCTTCTTCTTTTGCTATAGCTCCAATATATTCTATTGCAAGAGGTTCAATGCTGCTATGCCTTAGAAAAGTTCCTGGCTTCCAGAGGCCTGCGTTTAGTTCGATGAGTGATATTTTTCTCAACATCATAAAATTATGCACAAAAACATATGAAAATCAAGATTATGATGCAGTTTTAAAAAATTTGTACAAAATATGGACACGGTCATAAATCTGTTGTTTGACAAGAGAACGTGAATGAATATAATTAACCAATAATAATTATGGGTCAAATAAGATTTCCGCGAACACCGGGAAAGAATCATGCAATTTGTAAATATCGATGTGTGGAATGTGGTAATATATGCTGGACGACTAAGTATAAGGGTTGCAGAAAATGCCTTTCGACCAACTTGGAATTATTTATAGAACCAAGGGGATACAAAAAATATAATCTAATAATTCATTCTTTTTCGTCAGATATCGCTACCTTGTTTAAAAAAAGAAATACAAATACAGTTAAAAAAATTGTCGGTAAATATATGGCAATTTTATGTGGAAATACAGAAAATTTGACCCTCGGAACTCATTATTGTAAGGATTTTTCTAAATCATTAAATAAACTTTTGAGCATGTGGGTACAAGAAAAAATCCAAGCAGACTTAATTATTTCCAAGTTTTCACGCCTGTATCAAAAAGCTATCCATTACGATAGACAGATTAGTGGATTGATTCACAGGGAAATTTCCAACTGGATTTGTTCTCTGCCTAGTCAGATTTATATAGAAGAAGCGAGGACTGAACTACAAAAAATTACCATAAGAAATGAAGAACTGTTTCCCGGTTTGCTTTTAAATGACAAGGCTTCCAGATTTATCTCTAATCAAGTCTTATCTGAAAGAAACTATAAAGTGATATCTGAAGCATTCGGTGATTTGATTAAAGAAACTGGTGGCAAGGTAACATGGGAGAATACAAGTCAACCTGGTTGGCATTATGCACGCTTGCCATTCAATTACCACATCAATTTGAATAAAGTTGCTTGGACACTTTTGCAGAGTAGTGTAAAAATAGTACCTATTATCGTTCTTCTGGTACGATTAGAACTTCCTGGTTATGCAGAAGCAGTGGGTGTTATAGAGGCTGTGAGGGCAGTAGTAAAGCATATAAACAGATTGCATGAGGAAAAAGGTGAGGTATGCGTGTATCGGGCTATCGCTACCGCAAGGAAGAAACTAGGGGCATATCCTTCTTTAAAAAAAATCGAGGGCGAGATAAAAAAACTTGGGTGTTCTTTTCAAAAATGCAAGTTCTTTTCAACATTTGGGAAAATTGTGAAACGAAACAAATGTTCTCTAAAAATGAAGAACCTAGAAGCAATAGTATTTTTCTTGAAAGATAAAGAAGTTCTAAAACAAATGGCTGTTGATGAATGGTGGATTAGTTTTTGAATATCTATTTTGGCCCAAAAACGAGTGCAGTTTATTTCGGAACTCCAATAAAACTGGTTTTTTTAAAAAATCACGATGAAAAGAGGAAATATGTCTTCGTTAGTTGACTGTGTTAAAGAAATTATTGCGAATCAACTTCACGAAAGCATAGATCGCATAACTTTGAATACCAAAATTGTAGAAGACTTGAAAGCTGATTCTCTAGATGCAGTTATGTTGATCATGGCTTTTGAAGAAGAATTCAATATACAAATAAAAGAAAAAGACGCTGAAGGAATGCAGACGGTGGGCGATATTGTGACTTACATTAAAAAACAACTTTTGAGTTAAGTAATATAATTAACTCGTAAATATGATGTCGAGTAGTATTAGTAATAAAGTCCGGATAGAAACAGTAAAATTTGGTATATTTGGCATTTTGTTTTTAAAGAATTACAAGTGATTAAAAATTAGAAATCTAGCGATATATAATGTGCAGTAGTCACAAGTTGTGTTGATAATTTAGACTCCAAGTAACGCCTTTTCCATCACCTTACTTTTTAAAAGGTTCTCAGCTGTACCTTCAAACGCAATTTCACCAATTTCAAAGACATAAGCTCGGTCAGACTTGACAATAGATAGATACTAATTATAATTTATCATGTTTGATGAGATTAAAATAAAAAGAAGTCCATGTCTTTTACTTCCATTCCATACAAAATGGTTAAAAACAAAAGAAATTTATAGGGAAGTGTGAAATGATGAAATTGAGTACTCTTGAACTAGAAAAACCTATAATAATTGAGGAAGGAAGATTTGTCCCTTTAAAAGAACTACTCATGAAACAAAAAAAATACCCTCGTCTCATCTCGGAATCTAGAAAAAAGATAGCCTCCTTAGCAGTCCTCCCTAAAGAGTTAGTTATACGAAGATATAAGAATGAACCTAAGAACAAGGTTCTTCATATCCTTGGAAAAAGAAGTCTTACAATAGCTGAGGTAATTCAAGAAATCCAAGAAGAGAGCATTATGGGAAGAGAATTAATCGAGAGAGAAAAAATGTGGATAGATTTTCTTCTGTCTGAGATAGAGAAAGGAAATGTAGAGTGATTGTAGAAGTAGAGTCTTATGATGCCCAAACAAAAACTGTTTACCTTCTAAGAAGCCAGAAATATGTGTTGCCATACTTTAAAAGTAAAGGAATAAATGTAAAAGTTCTTGAAGGACATCTTGCTATACGAAGCAATTTTGCCTCAGAGTGTTCGCGCTCTGATGTAGTTTACATCACAGGAGCAGGACATGGTAATTATGACTGTTTTACAGGTCATTTAAAAGTTGCACTTTGGAAAGTAGGTGACTATTCTTCACAAGAGGTCGAAGGTAAAATTATTCATCTTTTGAGCTGTCGAACCTGTAGAGATTTAGGAAAGGATTTAATCAGAAATGGAGCTAAAGCCTTCTTTGGATATTTAGAAAATTTCCAATTCTATACAGAACCTAATAATATAGACCCACTTCAGGATAAATATACTAACACTTTCATTAAATGCGATTCTATCATCGATCGAGAAGTCGTTAATTGTTCTTCGGTAAAAGAAATAGAAGAAAGAGTTTGGCAAGAGTATACAAATGAGATTTATAAATGGATACCTATAGATTCAGAAATCGCTAAAGCATTGTTGTGGGACAGAGAGTGGTTTTGTGGTTTAGGAGATCCTGATACATCCTTGATTTCCAATATCTTCGAAAATGATGGATAAAAAAGTGAAATGTTTGTTTGAATTTTTCTCCTTCGGCTTTCATGTAAGAAACTGGTTATTATTATATAAAACTGAGTTTAGAAAGACAAAAACCCAATCACAAAAAACTCCATAAAGTAAAGGATTCTAATCAAGCGTCCGCATTATCAGTCTCTATTTCTTTTCTATATCTTGGGTCTAAGCCAATAATGCGTAAAAAAATTAAATTCAGGTGAGAATCAATTAAAACAATGAAGCATCTTTCATTTCCCTCTTGAAAAATAAA
>Ga0114919_10004732_pt1 | contig 10921 bp, 20 predicted proteins | sample BlataG_FD_88682 | JGI IMG/M metagenome (GOLD analysis project Ga0114919, IMG submission 88682) | Deep subsurface microbial communities from Black Sea to uncover new lineages of life (NeLLi) - Black_00105 metaG | ecosystem: Environmental > Aquatic > Marine > Oceanic > Sediment | place: Atlantic...
CTTTCCGTTTATCCCAAGTTATCCCCAGGTTATCCCAACTTATCCCCAAGTTATCCACAGTCCTATCTGTTCAAACAGATAAAACCACTCCCCGACCCTGAGTTTTCTATCCCCTACTTTACATAACCCGTCAATGGGCGATCTATCTGTGCCACAACAACAGGGATAGGGTAGGAAATGAGAGGAAAGGAGGGAGCAGGTAAGAGGAGAAGGGGAAGGAAATGGGTTAAAATGGGGGAAAATGGGGAATCGCGCATTGCTCTCCCCCCAGTCCGAAGCATGGATCATTTTACACGAGACCCATTCATGACATATTGTGTCATGAATGTACATTTTGGTGTCTTTGTGGCTCTGCGGGGTTGTTTTGTGCTATAACCCCCGTATTTTTCGTGACTTTCCCCCCTGGGGTGTGACAGAGCGCATATCTTGGGGACTGCCTGGGTATCTCTTTCCCTGGTTGACATAAGTTTAGCTACGGCTCGTTTCATTCCGATGGTTTCGGCCATTCCGATGGTTCCGATGGGTCCGGTCGTTCCGGCCGTTCCGATGATTCATTCCGGTGATGATTCGTCCCGGTGATTTGTTCTAACTGTTCCGATGGTTCTGTTTGTTCCGGTGATGACCGTTCCGGTCGTTCCGACTGTTTCGTTCCGTTCGTTCCGGTGATTTGTTCTGGCTAGCTTGGTGAATTTGATAATTTGGTTTTGATCGGTGGTCTTTTGTATTCTATAACAGATTGTGGAATGTCGGCAATTATAGTTAACAATGACAACATTATAAGCGTAGGGTAATCGTAGGGCAATCTTCACAAGTTCTCCATAATCTTGTGGTATACTGTACGCGCAGGGCAACAAACCGGCACACAGAACAGGAGAGGAGAGCATATGATACAGATGGGGGTTGTGATGGTGAGTGTGGTGGTAGTCTGGATGCTGGTAGGGATAGCACTACCACTGAGGCATTGAGAGGAGAGGATAGCGTGATAAACCGAAAAGCGCGCGAGGTCTTGGCGACAATGACGGATTGCCAGTGTACGTACACAGCAGCGCTTGAGATAGTCCGCAAGCGCAAGGCCGCAGAACTGCGCAAGCGCAAGCTTGCAAGAGAGAGGAGAGCATAGGATGCAGACATTGACGTTCTCGCAGTGGATGAAAGAGGTTGATGAGGCTTGTTGGTGTAAGGCCGGCCTATCGGTGCATGATCTGGGAGATTGCCGTTTTGCCGACTGGTATGATGATGGAGTCAGGCCGGCAACGGCGGCGCGCAGAGCATTGAAGGCTTCCGGCTGTTGGTTTGTCTGAACAGACGCAGAACATGTGAGAAATGGAGTTCGTCACAAGGGTTACGTCATTGCCGGCCTTTGGATTGACGTTTCCGAGGTGATACCCTGGAAGGGAGCAAGAGTATAGACAACGCAAAGCGTAGGCCTACAACGAGGCATTGTCAGGGAATCGACAATGCCTCTACACATTGCCGCGGTATCCCTACCACAGAATTGACGGAAGGGCGTGTAGAATGCCCACAGACAGGCTCTGGTGGTGGTAGTGGTAGGATGATATAGGTCAAGCGCTACAATCGCACTGGAGAGCATTCTACAGGCATACCACAACACTTTTGACAAACCTATCCGAAAAAACTGGTACAAAGGTACTAGTTAAAAGTGATAGCACGGTAAAACATAATTTTCCGATTCGTGGTATACTATAGGCGTAGGGTTGGCAGCAGAAAACACAGAACAGGAGAGGAGCAGGGAAGTGAATCATTACAAGTGCCATGAGTGTGGAGGGGTTGTTGAGGGCCCAAGATGTAGAGAGTGTGGGAGTGCATACGTCACAGCATATGGTGACCTACACTTGCGGGCTCTCGGAGTTGATTGCTACATCGGCCGGCTGGATGAGAATCACTTGATTGTCAAAAAGCCATCGGGTCAGGTTGTGATTGACCTGAGTGTGCATGATAGGCTCAATTGACAATTGTCTGTCCGAACAGACACTACCACAGAACAGGAGAGCATGATGCTAGCGGGACTTTTCGCAATCGCAGGGATTCTCTCAATCTACACGGTAGCAATCGCCAGGCACAACTACAGCGCAACCACGGCCGCCAACCTTGACTATAGCGCCAGAGTCAAGGCCTATCGCAAGCGTAAGAGTCAGAGGGTGTACAGCTAGCCAACCGGCCGGCACACTACCAGGAGAGGAGAGCAGTGTATCAATTTGTAGGCAGTGGGATGGTTATCTGTGTGCTGATAGCAATTTGTCTGCTGATCATCTTCGCAGGCAGGAAGGGATAGGAGAGCATGATCATGGCAAAGCGCAAGCGCATCACCAACGAGCAGGTGAAGGCAGACTATGCCAAGCGAGTGAGGGTTCATCGGGAGAAGAAGAACCGGAGAGAATACAAGCCAAAGGAATAACATATACAGATTGTCAACGGGGACAATCCTTCATCCATCATCATATGCAGAAGGGAGGCCTATGGAATAACAGATAGAGAATAACAGAACCCATCTTATAGAGTATCCTATATAGATTATCAATGACGACAATCTGCATAGGATATTGTCATGTAATCTATATATAATATCAGGCACATGGTATCCTGTATATGCTATCGTGCATCATCAATTATTATCAATCATGCTTGGTATCATGTATATATTATCATCGGTAATATATGGTGGACGGTGTAATGTGTATGGATTATAAGCTATCATCTCTACAATAACCCCCCATATATCATATTTTCCATGATATAGGATAGAGAAGCGTTTGAATCATTCCTGGGGCAGGCCACGTCCCATTTCTCATTTCCTTCTTTCCCCTTCTTCTGTCTTTTCTCATTTTCCCATTTATCCTATTCTGTTCTTTCCCAGCTTTCCAGTTCTCTGTCTTGGTCTATTCTATTCCTGATTTTCATCCCCTTTTCCCCTCCCCTACTCCCCGCACCTGTCGCAAAGGTATAGTTTTTGTGGTGCGGCGACGAGGCGGCGGGGTTATGTCAAGTATTTGGCATGTCTGTTCGGCCAGACAATTGTCATTTTGGGGTGGAAATGACAATTTGGGGATGGTGAATTGTAGGTAATGGCAAATGTGGGTAGCACTTGACAAATGAGGGGAAGTGTGCTATAATAGTGGTGTGAAGAATGGGGGGTGAAGAATGGAGGGTAAGGTCTGTACTCAGTGTGGCAAGTGGAAAGAGTACAGCGAATATGGCAAGAATCCCAAAAGTAGGGATGGGCTAACCTATCAGTGCAAGACTTGCAAGGCAATTAGGGGGCGTAAATATCGGAAAGCCAATCCGGAGAAGAAGAGGGCTAGGGGGCGGAAATATCGGGCAGAGAATCGTGAGAAGATAAGAGAAAAGGGGCGCAGGCGTCGTGTCAGCAAGCTCAATGCTGAAGTCTCGCATACAGTTGAGGAATGGCTTGAGTTAGTGACAATGTGGGATGTCTGCCCTTGTTGTGGTAAACCGTGGAGCGAGGTAGGACCGCCGACTAGGGACCACATAGTGCCGTTGACGAGGGAAGGCGCAACCGACGACATTTCTGGAATCCAACCTTTGTGCCAATCATGCAACTCCAAAAAGCGTAATCATCATGCCACGAACTATATGGAGATGTGGGAAAATGACAGTGATGGTGTCCGGGTGAGGAAAGATGGGTGGGAGGTAGAGATTGGGAGAGGAGGAAACAATGTCAAAGAAGGCGTCTTGGTTTAGGCGGCTGTTGCATAAGTATGCTGGGTTTCTATTCATTGTATGTCCGTGGGGGAATTATCACTGGAGGTGGGAGAAGGAGTGTTGGTGTGGAGTTGGGCGTGATGGGCAGCGGAAGCCATTTCTTCTCTCCAGCACTGAATTTTACTGGCGAGGCGGGTAAGGGAGAGGGCGAGTTAACGAAGGGCTATAGTAAAGGTAGTCTTTAATAAGGGGTGTAGTTGATAAGGGTTATGGAGGGAATCTTTAGTAAGGGATATGGGAAGGGATCATATTAAAGGCCGTGGTCAATATGTGGGTCGCTTAAGGGCTAAGGAGTGGGAGGTTCATACTGTAGCCTTAGAGACATGTAGACGGCTTGTGGAATGCTATCACTATGCTGGCGGTGGTTCCAACACGGCTACGTACCGGCATGGCCTTTTTCCGAAGGGTGCCATTTTTGATGCGGATTGTAGGGGGATAGCATGGTGGATTCCTCCGACGAAGAGCGCGGCTCTGGCTACATACCCTCGGAACTGGCAAGGGGTATTGAGTCTCAGTCGGTTGGTCATTGTGCCTGGTGTGCCGAAGAATGCGGCCTCGTTTTTGTTAGGTGCTTCAATGCGGCTGATTGATCGGGAGAGGTGGCCGTGCTTGGTGACATATGCAGATGAGTGGCAAGGGCATACTGGTGGGATTTACAGAGCTACCAACTGGACATATATGGGCAAGACAAAACCAGAAGCGGTGTATGTGCTTGATGAAAGAATGATAGCTCGCAAGGCAGGGCCACACACGCGGACAAAACAGGAAATGTTAGATATGGGATGTGAGTTGGTGGGGCGATTTTCAAAGCACAAGTACGTTCATATTCTGGGAAAGGGAGGCTTGGAATGCTTGACAAGTATGGGTATGTCGTAGATGGTGAGCGGTTTTTGACACCTGCTGAGCGGCGGAGGAATGAAGCTATAGCGGCTGAGGGGGAGCAGCAATGTGGGAATGGTGAGCTGACAGTCACGGATCTGTTGCGGGAAATGGATGCGCAAATCATAGTCCAATCTCAAGGCCACCAGTGGTGGATTTATGTGGGTGGTGATGGGTGGAAGGCAGTGTCAGCATATCCAGGGGCACGAGTTGGGCGTTTTCGGGCCGACTCGCTGGGGGGAATTCTGGCTAAGATGAAGGAGGGAGAAGAAAATGAGTGAGATGCCTATCACGAGAGAGGAATGTCTGGAGCGTGTGGGGTCGTTGATTGGCGAGATAAAAGAGGAGGTGACATTCGGAGCAGCTACAGCATTGTTCGTGTTATCTGCGCTGCGGCTTGCTATGCGAGGAGACCGTGAGTATGAGTTAAGTCTTGTGTCGGCAATCATGTCGTGGGTGAAGGAAGTGGAGGCAGGCTTGAAGCTAGAAGAGAAGGCACAATGGAACTAGCTGGTTTGTTGCGCAAACTGGACGCGAAGATTTTGGTAGAAGATTACAGGGGTCATCAGTGGTCAGTGTTTATCACGCGTGCTGGCGGCTGGAGAGTATGGAAGGACCCGAAGAGGGAGATGGTGCAATGGTCAAAAGATATGTACAACGCTGAGTCGCTGGAGAAGGCTCTGGAATATGTAGTGGGGAGTGTGGAGAAGACATAATGTATAACGATCATGGTTCAAATAGCATCTATCCTGAATATCTTGCATGGCAACTCAGGGAATCTTCTGATGCCAATCCTGAGTACCTTGTGCAACGGTTTTTCTATACCACTGCTGAGATTGAAGAGATGGTATTTTGGGGCGAGGTGTCTGATCCTCGTCGTTCTGTTTCTTCCGAGTTGTCTGCGGAAGTGAATCCTGTGATTTTTACAGTGATTGATGGAGAAGCGCGTGTGGTGAAAGATGAGTCTCCTCCTGGTGCTAAGTTGGCCGATCCTGCTTCTGGTCTCTTTAGGCTTGCGGGGATAGTGTGATTGGAAAGGGGGGGAATGTCATTGATCGGCCCTTACGAAACCGATAGCGTAGTCTGTGGTCATGCGCTGGAATTGCTGCGGGAGATACCGGATGAGAGTGTCCAGTGCATTGTGACATCGCCCCCTTACTTCGGTTTGAGATCATACGGAACTGAGGATGTGGAATGGGCTGCGGTGTCGTATGTGCCGATGGCGGGATTGGGAGTGGTAACAGTACCTGGATGTGAGCCAGAGTGTGAGCATGAGTGGGGAGAGAAACTCCCGCCTGTGTCACAAGGTGGCCAGTCAGATTTCAGAAGTAGTGGACTGAAGCGCGATGGCAGAAGTGAAATGTCTCGCGTCAGGACTCTAACACAAAACGCCAAGGAACTGAGAAACAAAGCACCGACAAGTGGGGGGCAGTGGTGTCGTCTTTGCGGTGGTTGGCGTGGTTCGCTGGGGCTAGAGCCGACGGTCAAAATGTTCATTGCTCACCTTGTGCTGATTTTCAGAGAGGCAAAACGTGTACTGCGTGATGATGGAGTGTGTTTTGTGGTTATAGGGGATTGCTATGCTGGAAGTTGGGGTAATTATGCACCTGGCGGGATCAAGGGCAAGCAGAGGCCCAGGACTGAAGGGGGTAAGCGGTGGGAACGGAAGGCATACGGAGATACCACATTTTTGCCACCAACAGCTAATCTGGTGGGGTTGAAATCTAAGCAACTGGTTGGCATTCCTTGGCGGTTATCATTCGCGCTACAGGCTGATGGATGGTGGTTGCGAAGTGACGCGTCGTGGATCAAGCCTTCGGCAATGCCCGAGAGCGTCACGTCTCGCCCGACGAAGGCACACGAGTACATATTCATGCTGGCGAAGAGCAAGCACTATCACTGGGACGCGGATGCGGTGAGGATACCTCTCAAGCCTAGAGCTGATCATGTGACACCAAGGCGATATGCACCTGGTGGGGGAGCAACGAGAAAGGGGTCAATTGAACCTACAACACCTGGGCGTATGAAGCCTTTGGCTAGTAATCCCTCCGGCCGCAATCGTCGCACAACCGATTGGTGGCTTGAGAGTCTGGATGCTACAATCGCGCATTTGCAGTGGGTGCGGGACAAGGGTGGAATGTTGGTAGGTGAGGATGGCGAACCGATGGGGTTCCTGGTGAATCCGGGTCAGTTCAAGGGCGCACATTTTGCCTGCGTTGATGAAGCGACTGAGTGCTTGACACGAAGGGGCTGGCAGCCACACGTTGGTTTGCAAAAGGGAGAATTGATTGCCTCATTTGACATGGTGAGCGGCAAGCTTGTTTGGACTCCATTATTGGATATAGCTCGGTATAATGTACAGGATGAGACTATGATTCGGGCAGGCAACCGTGACTTGTCGCTACTTCTTACACCTGATCATCGGTGTGTGGTACGTAAACGAATGCGAGAGGAATCTGTCGGTACGGAGTACAGGGTAGTGCGTGCCCACTTACTGAACTCGCGCCACTATATTCCTGTGGCTGCTGACTGGCAAGATGATGCAGAAGTAATAGAAGTTGATCCGTTACTGGCAGAGCTGTTTGGATGGTATGTAACAGAGGGATGGTTACAGCATAGTAACAGAGTGTGTATTGAACAATCAACAAGTGTCAATGCTGACAAGGTGGCACGGATTCAATACCTGTTGGATGTGCTGGGGGCAGACTATAGAACTTCTCAACGCCAACGGGAATGGCGGGGGCGTCCTGCCAATAGCTGTGTCTTTACAATCAAGGGCTCTATTGAGCGATGGTTACGAGATCAAGCCCCACACAAGGAGTTACCTGCCGATGTGCTACAGTGGTCAGAGCTGGCATTGCGTGGGTTGATGCGAGGCGTGATCGGGGGCGATGGGCATACTAGGAGAGATGATAACAGACAAAGCATTGCTCAGAACTCTGTTAGTTTTATTGATGACATACAAGCCGTGGCAGTAAGGCTGGGCTATACGGCGGTTACTAAGCAACGGTTAGGTGGGAGTTGGGTTTGCTATTTGACGCGTCGGCCATATCGTTCTCTACGGGGCACTGGCGGTATAGGTGTTAACATAGAACAGGTCAAGTATACTGGTGTTGTGTGGTGTCCACAAACTGAGCATGGTACGTTTGTCGCTAGGCGTGATGGTTGTGTATTTATCACTGGCAATACCTTTCCGCCTGAGCTAGTCCGCCCCATGATCAAATCATCTACCAGTGCCAGGGGGGCATGTCCTACTTGTGGCGCGCCGTGGGTGAGGGTGGTGGAGAAGCATGACAAGGGGTTTGCTGACTGCACTTTTCGCAGTGAACATGAAACGGGGACGGACTGGAATACTAATGCGACTGGGGCTACTACATTAGCAAGGGTGATTGAGCGTACTACTGTCAGTTGGCATCCAAGTTGTTTGTGCTACGGCCCACCTGCCCGTGGCCCTGTGCCATGCAAGCGGTGCGGGGGAACGGGGAAGCGTGCCAGATTGAAAGCTGAACGTCAAGGCGGCCCAAAAACAACGACTGAGTCCCCACGTGGTGATGGAACGGGGGCGGGGGGATTCTATGGGCGGCTGATTGTAATAGATGATCCCTGTCCCCACTGCAAGGGCACGGGCGAAGCGGAGGGTGACATCTGGCCGGACAATGTAGACACGTGGCTGACGGTGCCGTGTGTGGTGCTGGATTGCTTCGGGGGTGCCGGGACGGTCGGTGTAGTAGCGCGGGAGTTGGGGCGTTCGTTCATTCTGTTTGATCTGAGTGAGAAGTATTGTGAGCTGTCACGTAAGCGGATTGGGAAGACGGTGTTTCAGCCACCATTGCCAGGGATGGGGAAATAAGATGTTTGTTCTAGGATTTGTGTTGGGTTTTGCTGCGGCTTTTCTATTGGCAGCGGCCGCAGTAGCAAATGTGCGGGAAATGGAACAGGCTGTGCTTGATAAGGTGGCGACAGAGAATAAGGTTCTTCTCGAACGTATCCAGTATCTGGAAGGGGTATGTGCCACCTCCTGTAGCTCATCGGTGGTAGTACCATAGAAAGGTGAGGAGGAGAGTTTTTGATGAAGGTCATCTATATCGCTGGGCCGTTGGGTGATAGTGTTGGGTTACACGAGCGGGAGAAGCTGGCGAATGTATATCGTGCGTGTGGAGTGGGATTGGCTCTGATACGGAAGGGATGGTCTCCGATAGTGCCGCACTTAACATTCTTCATGGCCTTGCATCCTGATGGTGCTGATGTTTTGTGGGAGCAATGGCTGAAGTGTGACTTTGAACTGATACGGCGCTGTGATGCCCTATTCTACATAGGGCCGAGTCTTGGCGCTGATCGTGAGCGACGGCTGGCTGAGGAGTTAGGATTGGCCGTGTACACAGATTTGGATGAGGTCCCTGATGAGGGAGGTGAGTGAGTGCAAGAAATCTTGATAGTGGCCGGGGTAGTGCCGATAGTAATTGTAGCCCCTGTGTTTCTGTGTTGGTTGTCGCATGTGGTGGAGAAGAAACTTAACAGCTTGCGCGAGAGGAGGGGGAGGATGAAATTGTGGCTTTTGAGGCCGGTCAGGGGATTGGCCATGGATGATGATCCGTGGAATCTGCCGTATGACAAGGTGTATGGATTTGTTATGCGTGCGGAGACTGGTGAAGAGGCTCGTCAACAGGCTGACGAATATGCGATGTATGAGAGTGACTATTGTAATCCGTGGCTAGAAAAGAAATACAGTATCTGCGTTGAGTTAACGCCTGAGGGTCCGCCGGGAATGGTGATGAGGGATTATCGGTCAGGAGGGCTATGGTAAAACCCGATGTGATTGCATTGGTACTCTATGCACTTGGCAGCATTTGCTTTTTGATGGGTTCTGTAGTATCATTACTTGCGAAGTTTGGGGTGATTGGGGGGATAGGTATATTCACAGGCACGAAACACACTGTTCGCAAGTTGGTTTCGTGACAAGGGAGGAGCATTGTGACAAAAATAGTTGAGATTAGCCTCAATGCTGCAAAGGAGTGTTGTTCTGGATTGATTATGCTCCGGCATGTATGGAGACATTTTCTGACGCAGGAGGAGAAGGCTGACATGGATAGTGTCATCACTGAGGTGGAAAAGGCCATTTGTTTGGCAGCCGAGGAATCTGCATGTCATGGTGAGTGGGGATTCCCTGTTACTACAGATGGGAAGCATGAAGGGGAGGTATAGGATGAGCGTCATTGGCCCGCATATTCAGGAACAGATTAGTAGCAGGGAGTTATTGGAGGCATTTGAGGAGATGCAGCCACGACTCATCAAGATGTGGAGGGGGGGGCAGGGTGCCATTGAGGAGCTGGGGAAGGCATATGTTGAGTGTTGGTCTGCAATTGACAAGTGTGGTAGGAAGCTGAAGCAGCTTGATGCTCTTGATGCTATGGAGGAGGGGATTGAGTAGCATCTACGCCACACAACCTTTGTTGTGTTGCACGAGCTGCGCTTTTTGCAACACAAACAGAGAGGAGAAGAAAAGTGCAAACTGACGAAAACTATTACAAGGCAGTGTCCGTGGTGGAGAGAGACGGCGAGCTACTACGGCTGTCATGGACGTGGGATAGTTTACCTCCAGGGTGGCAAGTTAAATATACTCCGTTGGAGTGGACAAGTGGGCGATCTCCCTTGTGGATATGGCGCGGGATGCCTATGGCGAAGGAGTTTTGGGAATGTGGTGAGGGGGAAGTTGCTGTAGAACTTTGGGAGTGTGAAGTGCAGGGAGTACAAGAGATAGAAACACGGGTGCTCTGTAGCCAAGGAGGCGAGGCGTCAATTGATTATTTCTTTGAAGAGTTTTGGGCAGGCAACTTGACTGAGGAATCTGATATATGGACATGGTGGGCACGTTGTGGATACTCAAATGGATTGTCTATTCTAACCTCGGCACCCCTCGGAGCCTGTGTTGCTGATAAAGTCAATCTGGCCAAACCAGTCTGGGGGAAGAAATGTCATCCATAGCTGAAAATATCAAACAGCGGCTGCTTCGCGAAATTATGGGAAGTGGACAACCTCAACTCTTTCTTTGGTATACTACACTGGCCACCTCTGGCTTGACAAATATCCCGTTTTGTGGTATACTATACCTATGAAACTTTCAGATTATAGTAGGAAACTTGGTCTAAGCTACAAGACAACTTGGCGTCTTTTCCGTAATGGCCATATTCCTGGGGCCTATCAACTCCCTACGGGCACAATTATTGTACCCGAAGTTGAATCCGTTCCGGCAGATATGCCTGTTGCTGTAGCAATCTACAGCCGTGTGTCTTCTAGCCAGAAC
>Ga0114919_10004733_pt1 | contig 10920 bp, 10 predicted proteins | sample BlataG_FD_88682 | JGI IMG/M metagenome (GOLD analysis project Ga0114919, IMG submission 88682) | Deep subsurface microbial communities from Black Sea to uncover new lineages of life (NeLLi) - Black_00105 metaG | ecosystem: Environmental > Aquatic > Marine > Oceanic > Sediment | place: Atlantic...
AGCTGATAACCAACCTCTGTACCTCCCGGGTCTCGCTGATTAGCTTTACTACGCCCAGTGCTTTGAGCAACGGAAATATAATACTCATAAGCACAGTTGGTACCCAGGCTAACAGGCGGGTAATTGTCACCAAAGGCATAAATAAAACTGCAATTATAGCTAAAGGGATGAAAGGTTCATATTGTCTAATTTTTCATATAGCAATATCTCATTTATAACCTAATTTTATAATTCGATAAAATCTGAAAAAATCCTCTTTTTTAAGAGAACGTTTAGCTTTATAATTTACATTTGCAAGATGTGAGGTGCGAGTTTATTCAATTGGCCGGCCGATCTATTTTCGGAAATGAGAAGATATATTCCCGTTTTCATGGGAATGATATATGGGGAGGCGGGATTAGATATTATCTAACAAATGGATTTCTTTTTCGAGAAATGCTGATAATTACCAAACTTCCTATGGTTACTAAATAAGGAAGCATAAACAAAAATTGAGGCGGGATATAAGAAGATTGTAATTGGACAGAAAGAGCATCAAACAGACCAAACAACAACGATATTGCCAGAACTAATGATGGCTTACCTTTTGCTATTAGTATCACGGCCAGAGCTACAAAACCTCTCCCTCCACTCATATCTTTTGAGAATAGTACTACATTAGACAGGGAAAGTTGAGCTCCTGCAAGACCACAAAGTATTCCACATAGAATACTTGCTGAATATTGAATAACAGATATTTTTATTCCTGCGGTGACTAAAGCATTTGGCCGGCTCCCTGCTGCTCTAAGCCATAAACCAAATGGTGTTTTAAAAGTAAAATAAGAAATAACAAATATCAATATTATTGATAGATAAACTAATATACTGAAATTTGTAAATAGATTGTTTAGAATCTGGGAACCTAAATCAAAAGAAAGATTTGGAATAGCCTTAATATCGGGAGAATTAAATACATTTTGGCCTTTAAACATTATTCTGGTTAGATATAAAGTTAGTGAACTTATAAATATATTCAGGGCAAATCCTATGGCAAAATTATTTGCTTTAAGAGTAGTTACAAAAAATGAATACAAGAGAGAAAAAAGCACAGAAATAATAATGGCTCCTAATATTCCCATAAAAGCACTCGAATACATATATGAAAATACTACTGCTGCGAATGCTCCTGATAGCATCAGACCTTCCATGGCAACATTTATAATCCCTGCATGATAGGTTATCAATCCACCCAGTGAAGCAAATAGTATCGGAATAGCCATTTTTACAGTGGAAATATATATGGTAAAAATGATATCACTCATAATTATCTACTCTTTCCTTCTTCTTGATTTTAATATTTATTGTCCGTTGAGCTGTTACAAAAAAAACTAAAACCGATTGTAATACTTTTGATATTTCTGCAGGAATATTGGTAAAAAGTTGCATATTTATAGAACCTACCTGCAAAGCGGCAAATATAAAAGCAATTCCAAATATAAAAATAGGTAAATTCCCGGTTATCAAGGCAATGAGTAAGCCCGTATAACCATATCCCGGAGAAAATCCATCCATAAACTTATAAGTCAATCCGAGAACCATTAATCCTCCTGCTAATCCTGCCAATGCACCGCCAATCATCATCGACCTTACCTTTACTTTACCAACCTCTATCCCGCCTTGTCTGGCAAATAGCTCGTTCTTCCCCACCATAGAGTATTCGTAGCCAAGGATAGACTTTTTCCTGATAATCTCAATGAATATAAGAATGGCTATAGAAATAAAAAATGTATAGGAAAATGGCAAATTATTTACGGGAGGTATAATAAAATTATCAGGAATGTATTCTGTCCGGGGCCAGGTCGAATCAGAAGCCCTGTAGGGAAAATTAACCAGATAAGAGGTAAAGAATATAATTACATAATTACCCATTAAAGTAGTAACAACTTCATCTACTTTTAAGCGAACCTTTAGTAATGCCGGCCAATAAGCCCATAAAGCTCCCGCTGCTGCTGAGAAAGACAAAACAATAATTATATTTAAAAAAGCGAGATGGGTATTAAAATAAATTGCCAACCAGGCTGCGGCAAAACCACCGAGCAAAAACTGACCTTCCCCTCCTATATTCCACATTCCGGCACTTCCGGGAATACTTACCGCTAATGCAGTCAAAATTAACACAAACATTTTATTCAAGGTAGAGAAGAATGCATTGTAATTGCCTACAGAACCTTCTAAAAGGCAATAATAAACATTTAAGGGATTTTCTCCACTAAATAATATTATTATAGTCCAACTGAGTATTATAAGGCCAATAAATAGTGCCCAACTCCAGGATACGCTTTTTAAAATCTTTGTCTTATCAAACAACGCTTTTTACTCCCGTCATATAAAAACCGATTTCCTTATCTTTATAGCCTTCTTCGGCAAAAAATTCTTTGACTATTTTCCCCCTGTAAAGAACTAAAATTCTATCTGACAGGGTCATCAATTCATCTAAATCTTCACTTATCAATAATATCGCTGCCCCTTTTTTGCTCAGCTCTACTATCTTTTTGTGTACTAAAAATTGTGCTCCCACATCAAGACCTCTGGTAGGTTGAGAAACAACTAATAGTTGAGGGGAGGAGATAAATTCCCTTCCCACCATAAGTTTTTGCATGTTCCCCCCTGAAAGACTGGCTGTCTTGTCTAAAGGAGAGCTCATCCCCTGAACTCCATACTCGTTAATTATTTTTTGAGCAAATCCGGCTGCCTTCTCCCAATTTAATGAAAAATGTCCGCTCTTAATAAAGTCTTTTCTCTGATAACTCATTATAGAATTTTCTACAATACTTGCCTCTAAAGAAAGGCCAACCTCTATTCTATCCTCAGATATATAACTTATCCCTCTTTTGCGCCTTTCCAGAATCGAGGTATCGTTTATGTTTTCACTACCAAACCATATTTCCCCTCCTGTATTTCTCCTCAATCCTGCTATAATCTCCGCGAGTTCTGGCTGACCATTCCCCTCAACGCCTGCTATTCCTAAAATTTCTTTTCTTCTTATATTAAGAGATACGTTTTTTAATATGGATATCTCATTACTTAAAGATACTTTTTTGAGTTCCAACAGCTTTTTCTTTGAAATAGAATAACTTTTAGTTTTTAGCGAATCTAATCTTCTGCCTATCATCAGATTGGAAACATCTTCCATAGAAGTGTTTTTTATTTCTAATGTTGATACTTCCTTCCCTTTGCGTAAGACAGTAATTCTATCAGCAATACTGAACACTTCTTTTAATCTATGTGATATAAAAACAATGGTCTTCCCCTCAGACCTTAAATTTTTTAAGAAATTTAGAAAACCTTCTATCTCATTTGGTGCAAGAACAGTAGTCGGTTCATCAAGTATTAAAATCTTTGCTCCTCTAAAAAGTGCTTTTAATATTTCCACCTTCTGTTGCAATCCTATTGGAAGTTCATTTACTTTTTTATATAAATCCAGATCCATTCCAAGTTGTTTTAAAAACACTTTGGTTGCTTTTTCTGCCTTCTCGAAATTTATATTCCAGGCATATCCGGTAAATGGTCTTTCATTACCAATCATGATATTTTCAAGAACAGTAAAGTCCGGTACCAGCATAAAATGTTGATGAACCATTCCTATCCCATAATTTATGGCATGTTTAGGATGATGTATAAATTTTTTCTCGCCATTGATATAGATGTCCCCTTCGTCAGGTTTAACCAACCCATAAAGTATATTCATCAGGGTAGTTTTCCCAGCAGCATTTTCTCCTACTAAGGCTTGTATCTCTCCTTTATTGAGAGAAAAATCTGCTCCTCGCAGAGCAATAATTCCTCCTTGATATGTTTTATGAATCTTCTCCATATTAATTACGGGTTGCACACAAAATCACTCCTAATTAAAAAGTCCTCTGGCCGAAGCCAGAGGACTTTTTATCTTTATTTCAAATAAGTATCTACTTTAATTTCTCCGTTAGCCACTTTCTCAATTATTTCTACTATTCGCTCATATACTCCTGCCGGGACAATATCCATAAAGTAATTATTAAAGGCAAGTCCAATTCCGTTATTTGCTACATTAAACACATGGGTTGTCCCTTTTTCTAATTTCCCGTTTATAGCTTCTTCTATGATGTTATAAACAGCAGCATCAACTCTTTTTAACATACTTGAAACTATGTACCCGGGTTGTAAATAACCTTGATCCGTATCTACACCTATACCATAGAATGAATATGAACTGGCTGCCTCTAATATTCCCAGACCGGTAGGTCCGGCAGCCTGAAATATTACATCTGCTCCATCTTTAAAGGTTATATACGCGGTCTCTTTGCCTTTTGCGGGATCGAAATGTGTTCCCGCATACTTTGCTACAATCTCTATTGATGGATCAATATATTTTACTCCCTGCTCAAATCCCACCTGGTAATCCCTTATAACCGGCCAATCTGCACCACCGACAAAACCTACAATTTTTTCAGGATTTATCATTTTCAAGGAAGTTTTTGTGGTAAGCATAGCAGCAAGAGAACCAGCTAAAAATGCCCCTTCGTTCTGTTTGAATACTACTGATACCATGCCTGGTAAGTCACTTACACCATCGATATAAACATAGGTCTTATCAGGATATTCTTTCATAACTTTTTCGAGTTCTTTATCGAAGAAATATCCAGGATCTGCAAATATCACATCATAGTGAGAGGCTGCTGCTTTTAATGTATCATAATAAATAGCAGGATCCATATGGCATTCAAATATTTTGTAAGTTATTCCAAAATCTTTCTCGGCTTCCTGGATTCCAAAATAAGCCATATCTGTAAATCCCCTATCACCAATAGCATCACTTGCCACTATAGCTACGGTTGGCTTTGCTGCAAATGCTGAAATAGAAAATATCAGTAGAAAAAGAAGCATAAAAACCACACTATATTTTTTCATTTTTTTCACCTCCTTCCCCATTTTTTCTTACGGACAGATTTTAATTTTTCTCTGAATAGAAAGAATAGAAATGCTTTCTCTTTAGTTTTTTCATCTTTTCTCTAAGTGTTTTTTGATCTATACATTGTCTGTTTTTCAAATCTGGCGGAAAGATGGGTTTACTATATACATCTTTATAAATTTCTGTTCTCAAATGAAGTAAACTGAACATATTTGTTGCGGTTCGGTAGGCTCTAAGGCTTTTTATATATATGGGGGCAACTAATATTTGTTCAGATGGTCCAGCAGGAGACTGAGCAATTATACGCCCTTCAAAATCAATTATCATACTATTCCCCACCCAGGAGTACGGAGGGTGATTTCGATAGGAAGAACCAAGACTGCAGGCAATAATATACACAGAATTCTCAATAGCGCGAGCCCTATTAATCACTCTCCAAACATCAGTAGGTGTAACCCCACCCCATGGTTCCATATAAGCAGAGGGAATTATAATTATCTCCGCCCCTTTCAATGATAGTTTCCGAGTTACTTCGGGGAATCTATTATCGTAGCATATTTCTACTCCGACATTCCCTATTTCGGTATGGGCAACTGGAAAAATATCTTCATCGTAATCTTTTAAATCATGAGGACTACAAACTGGTTCTAAAGGTAGAAAAGGATTGGCCTTTCTGTATCTTAATATAACTCCGTTTGGACCGACTACCAGGCTCGTGTTAAAGACCGCCTTTGGCCATTTTTCTGTTTTTTCAATGAAGGAGCCAATATTTATAAATAGGTTATATTTTTTGGCCTTATCAATAAATTCATTAATATATTTGTTGTTTTCGGGAATTGCAATATTTTTGAGCAAATCTGAGGAATTATTTGTAGCTATAGGGGTTAATGAAAATTCAGGAAATGTTATTAGTTTTACCGGGAGATAATCACTATATCCATTCACCACATTATCAATCATGCCCAGCATTTTATCTGCTCTTTTTCTAATATCTTCTCTTTTATCTATAATCTCAAAATCACATTGGCAACATGCAGCTAAAAATACTTCTTGCATTAGCTGTTAATCTCCTTTTTCATCTCTTGTTTTTCCGCAAATATATCTAACAACCTGTCCACCCTTATAGATAATTTATAAATTACCCTTCGCATTTCTTGTCTTTAAAAGTATTAATTAATTTATTTATTCCTATGGAATTTGGCAACGCCTTGGTCGTCCCAACTTTTTGTACAGTAGTTTCTGCAAAGGAAATTGCAAATTCCCCACATTTCTCCGGCGCAAAACCCGATAAAGTACCATATATTATCGCTGCATCAAATGCATCTCCTGCTCCGCTGGTGTCAATAACTTCTATTTCGTGAGCTGGTAATTGAAAAAGCTTTTCTTTGGAAAAATAGGAACAGCCTTGATTACCTTTTTTTTCCCATATTACTTGAACGCCTTTCTGAAGAATATTTGAAGCTGATTTTTTCATATCTTCATCTTCTCCAAGTAATTGCAGCTCTTTTTGGTTAGGGATAAAGACGTTTACATATTTAAATATATGTGTAAAGGCATCTTTTATCTCCTTAGAAATTTTCCACTCTGGTAATCGTAAATTTGGATCTAAAAATACCTTTCCTCCGTTTTCAAATACCCGTTCAGCTAATTTTATGGCTGTTTCCCTGCTTTCTTTGCCTTCTGCAACAACGACCCCTGATATGTAAAGAAAGTTAAGTAATTCTATTTCGTTAATTTCTTTTTCCTTAATATGTAAATCAGCGGCATCACCCCTTACAGCTATCCATCTTTTTTCTCCGTCCGGGGATATGAGACCTACAGTTAATCCTGTTGAATAATCGGAAAAATATAAATGCCTAGTATTAATTCCCATATCTTCAAAATATTTTTTGATAAAATCACCTAATATATCCTTTCCAAGCTTACTTATAATGGTTATATTAAATCCCAGTTCATGGAGTGCAACTGCTACATTCCCTCCACCTCCACCATGATTAATAATCACACTTGAACTGAAAGAGCATCCACCTTTTACCGGTAATTCCTTAATGGGGATAAGTATATCGAGGTTACAATCCCCAAAACAAAGAATTTTTTTCATAACTTATCTACTTCCCCTGAATTTATTTTTATCTAGCTTTCTTCCTTGTCTTTGATACTTCCAACATAAGTTCGGAAACTCTTTCTAAACTTACTTCATTAGTAGATTTACCTTCGTATTTCATGCTGGTTCCCGTTACTGCTCCATCGGCGTATTCTAAAAGTTCTTCGGCATTATTTACATTAAGTCCACTGCCAACAAGGACCGGGAAATCCTCAAGAATTGCTTTTGTTTTCTTTATGTCTTTTAAGGGTGTTGGGAAACCCGTGTGCTTACCACTTATTAATATCGCATCTGCAAGAAAATAAGCTGCATCATATGCAGATTCTTCGATTGGTCTTTGGGCAAGAGGAGCAGAATGTTTGATATGGATATCTGCAAAAATTTTAATTGTCAGGTCTAAAAATTTCCTAAACCTGAGGATATCATGAGGTCTTCTTAATACTAAACCCGAAACATCCACTGCAGCTTCTGTAAAAAATGTTGCCCTAATAAACTTAGCTCCTACGACATGTGCAACTGCAATAGAAGATATAGGGTCAGATAAAATACATATTCCTAAAGGGATATTTGGAAATTCTTTTTTTATCTCTCTTGCTACTACAGCTATTGAGGCAACTGTCTCAGGTGGTGCTGTATCCGGAAAATATGAAGGATCATTAAAATTTTCAACTTCAAGACCATTTATTCCACCTTTTACTAAAGCATCAGCATCTTTCAAGGCTGCCTCTATAACTTTATCAAGGCCTAAACCATCATATACCGGAGAACCGGGTAAAGGTTTAAGGTGTAACATCCCGATTATAGGTTTGTTTACACCAAATAAGTTTTGAAATTCCTCTAATTTCGTCATATTGTTTCTCCTTTATGAGTTTTTTCTATAATTTCTAATTTTTTCCATAAACTTAGAAATACTAACAGGATCCGGTTCGTTCCCAACCTCTCCTCCTTTGTTTAAACCTGTGGTTACTATTATTGCATCAATATAAGGCAAATAATTATCTACATTCTCAATGGTTACTCCACTGCCAACAACAAGAGGAACTTCGGGTAGAGCTTTTTTTACTCTGACCACATCATCAACTTCTGTTTCTCCTCCGGTTTTTCTGCCAGTTATGATAATCGCGTTGGCAAGTCCTCTATAATAAGCATCTTCAGCAGCATATTCAATGGGACGTTGAGATAAAGGATAACTATGCTTTATGTGAACATCGGCAAAGAATTTTACATCCGACTCTAAAAATTTCCTATATCTAAGGGCTTCCGCTGCAATGCTTTCCATTATGCCAGTATCTACAACATATGTCTCGGTATAATAAGGAACTCTGATAAACTCTGCTCCAATAGCTTTTGAAATCGCAATACCGGCTATAGCATCACTCTGAAGTACACATATTCCGATTGGAACGCTTGTGCTTTCTTTTATTTCCTTTGCTATATAGGTCATTGCGGCTACGATTTCGGGTCCGACTTTCTTTAAAAACATCTTATCCCCAAAATTTTCTACTATAATTCCGTCTATGCCATTTTCTGTCATCACTTTTGCTCTTTTTATAGCTTGTTTTGATATTTCTTTTACGGATGCGCCATCATAACATGGTGCGCCTGGTAAAGGTGAAAGGTGAACTACGCCTATAACAGGAATCTTTACCTTAAACAATTTTTCAAACATATCCATAATTTTATCTCCTTATCTATTTTATTTGGATAATTGAATCTCGTAGTTATATTTATCCGAAAGAAAAAGTACTCTTACAAATTCAATGGGAATATCTTTCATTATGTAAGTAGTCCTTTTCATAAGCAATAAAGGAGTTCCTCTCTTTATCCCCATAATTTTTGCTACATCGTCGGAAGCAGCAGTTGCCCCTAATGTCTCAGATGCTCTTTCTATTCTAAATCCGAGCTTTTCTTCAAGCATTTTATAAAGAGAAAGGCAATTTAAATCCATCTCCAAAATTTCTGGAAATCTTTCATGGGAGAAATATGAGATGTTAAGTGAAAAAATTTCATTATCCACAAACCTCAATCTTTCTGCTTTTATCACTTTTTCTCTATCATTTATTTTAAGATTCTGAGCTACCTCGTGATCTGATTGAACAATTTCTCTTTTTATTAACTTAACCCCTGGCGTATAACCTAAATCACGTATTTCTTCTGTAAAACTTCTTAACTTTCCTAAAGGTTGACTTATGCGTCTGAAAGATACAAAGGTCCCTTTGCCTTGCTCTCTATTGAGAATTCCTTCATTGACCAATTCCATTATGCCTTGTCTTATGGTCATCCTACCTATGTTTAACCTTTTTGCCATTTCCCTTTCCGGAGGAATTTTATCTCCGCGCTTTAATTGGCGGCTTTTGATTAAAGCTAATATATGTTCTTTTACTTGTTGATATAAAAAGTAATTGCTCATCGCATTCTCCTGTGGATGATAATTGGTCTATACCTCTTGACCATAATATAACTTTTTTATATATTTTGTCAAGTATTTTTTAAAAGATTACTTAAGAGCAGGATGATTAATGAAAAGATGGCGCCGGAAATTGAAAAGAATTAGATATAGCTTACCCTTCGAAAGTCGTTTTTTTAGCATATTTTGGAGTTTTAAAATCTGAAAGCAGTTATTTATAAGGGTTTATTAATTCAAAGAGACAAATTGAGATTGCCACACCCTGACGAATCAGGGTTCGCAATGACGAAAAATATTTCACCTTAATTTAATTTATTTTCTATTTTCTTTTCCTCTATTTATAGAAATTAATGCCCATTTGTATAATGTCTTCATTGTAAAAGGAGTTTGCAGACAAAAATACAAACGATATCAAGCATTTAGGAATATTTAAACATGTTCAATAAATTCTTTAAAAAACTCAAATAGCTCATTGTCTAATTTGTTTTGTAATTTGCTACGCTCTTCAAGGGTTATTTCGGATTTATACTTGTTATACGTAAGGTCAATCTGTATTGAGCTTAAGGGTTGGTCCTTCTTTTCAACAGGACTTTTCTTTGACGTAAAATAAGTCTCTTCTATAAAATTGCGAGCAAATATCTTGTTATCAGAAATTATTAAAGCAACTGAATTTACCCATCTACCTTTGCTTTCTCCTCCAACTTTATTTAATTCATCTATATAATAATTTAACATTTCTTCATCAGAAGCTCTCTTTCCATTGATTCTTCTGACAAATACATCAGGTTGTTTTATTTTTGGGAACTTATCTATATATAAACCAGAATCCATTGAAAATGTTGGAATTTTGCTTGCTCTAAAATATGCCCCAGCCTTTTTTAATGCATTCTCTTCTAAAGTTTGCTCATTTTCTTCAATTTCTAAATCAATGTTTAAGTCACTTAAGCTTAAAATCTCTAGAGGCAGAGTTATTACAATAGCTTTTAAGCGTTCAAATTTCGCTAAATTTGTAGTTCCAAATAGAAGTTTTCTTTTCGTAAACATTATTATATCTCCTTCTGTCATTATTAAACTATAATAAACCCTACTTAAATTTGTATTTTTGCCTAACGTTACGTTTATGTGAGGTTTCTTGACTTCATTTTTTCTTTGCAATAAATAATAGGATTTCAATTCTTAACGTTAGTTTCTTTTCTTGTCTATCTTCTTCATCAGCAATTTCATCATAAGATTTTTTAACTTTTTAAGAGTATAAATCATGGGAATTACTTCCTTAATTCTAAATAAATTATATAATTAATAAATAGACTGAATGCCCAAGGCCTCCATAGACTAAGTTAGAATAAATTCTCAATTTCATTTAAAGGCAAACAACAAAAGTTACTTAATTTCCAAAACTCCTGCACATGATGAAATTTGCGTCTATCTAACCATTAATCCGGACTCGGTCAATCTTGTTACCATTTTATCTACAACAAGATATAT
>Ga0114919_10004735_pt1 | contig 10919 bp, 8 predicted proteins | sample BlataG_FD_88682 | JGI IMG/M metagenome (GOLD analysis project Ga0114919, IMG submission 88682) | Deep subsurface microbial communities from Black Sea to uncover new lineages of life (NeLLi) - Black_00105 metaG | ecosystem: Environmental > Aquatic > Marine > Oceanic > Sediment | place: Atlantic...
GGCTTAGTTCCGTTCAATGCTATATTGATAATCGATATTAGCCGTTCGATGATGGCACGTGATATATTCGTGACTAATATAGCCCCTGCTATTGAAGGTATTAAAGCAGCTATGGAATCGCGAGAAATTCAAGAGTTTTTAAAACATTTCAAACCAGGAATTAACATACCTCGAAGAATCTCGGCTGCATTTGCCGCAGTTCTCTTCTTAAGCGAAAAAGTTGGGCGAGGATTTGGCGAAAAAGTCTCTGTTATTCGATTTGCGGACGAAGCTCAGATATTACCCTTTGGAAACAGTTATTATATGGATTCAGCAAGTGGGAAGAAGGGAGTGCTGGAAGAAGCTGCTCGGATGATTGTTGATCGAATTGGAAATTCGTATGGTCAAGCCACCCACATGGCAGGGGCAATGGATAAAGCCTACCAAGTGTTAACTGAGTTCGACAAATTTAGTCCCGAAAATCCCCAACCAACCATGATTCTGCTCTTAACGGACGGGATTCCAACCGACGGTGACGCATTCCTAAAATCAATCAAGGTTTTCGCAGAAAATCCAAATGTAGTGATATATATTGTTGGTTTAGGTAACCCTGACGACGAAATGATGACACGAGCAGCAGCTTTATGTGGTGGAGAATATTTCAAACCAGAAGATGCTGGAGAATTATTGATATGGTATTCCAAGAGAGCTCGAGATTTGACTGTTAAAATGAAAGCTCACAAAGATTAGTGTTAAGTCCACTCTTTTTTTTAATATAATAAACATTTTGATATGTTATTATTTTTTGTTATTGTTAAGTCGGTAGATTGTCCTTGAATGATTAAAAATGAGAAAACTTCCCATTTGAATAAAAAAAGATATAGAATTTAAAAGTGGACATTGGAACTGGTATATCAATTCATTACAAGGAATAAATATATATTAAGATGATAGTATTATTAGTTAAGAAGAAGTAGTTAAATTATACCTAAGGAACAATTATAATTAAAAGGTAATAATATAATAATATTTATAATAAAAACAAACAATTCGTGTTCAGATTAATGAAAGAAGTCAAAATTCTCACAATAGACGAACGAGGGAGGATCGTAATTCCACAGATCGTAAGAAAATCATTAGGAATCACAACTAATTCACAACTTATAATGATCAGCGACTCAGAAGTTAAGGAAATTAAGATTACTCCAATTGGTTTACGGAGTGAAAGTAATCTCATTAAATTGAGAATTACAATGGGAGATACTCCTGGAGCGTTAGCAAAATTAGCAACTACATTTGGAGATTTAAAACTTAGTATGATGTATAGTGAAGCAGTTATAGTTGAAAAAGACAAATCAGCAGTGTGGACAGTTATTTCAGAAACTCCAGATTTTACTTTAGAAGAGCTTGAAAATGTGTTAAAAGAAAAGGGAGAAGCACTTAGAGTAGAATTCCTATCACTAGAATAGAATATTTTAATTAATTATTAGATTGTTGATTAAGTTATATGGCTAAAAATAAAAAGAAGGATAAAGAAAAACCAAAAAGTAAAGTTCCTCTCGATTCGCTAGATAATATTTTGAAAACCTCAAAGAAAACCGAATCAACTCTGCACAGTATGCTTAAAGTAGATACTGAGAAGAATACATTTGTTTCTCCAAAACAAGACGAATCTAAAATATCGCCTCAACTATCATATGAGACTAAAAAAAAAATTGCAGAAGATTATATCATGGAAGAGATACCCCTCACAAAGAGGGATCCTGTAAAGACAAGAACCCCTATTTCAACAACACCAGAAAAACTGAAAACCCCAGATGAAGAACCAATTAATGTAACAACAAGTCAAACTCAAACACCTTCATTCTCTAAGAAGGACGACATCTATGTGAAGTTAGCTGATTTTTTTGAAGAAGTATTTGATAGTTATGTGGAAAGATATGGTCAATGGGAAAATTCTATCTCTTCAATTCTTTCAATTCTTAGAAAAATGAGAAAAATAACTAAGAAAAACACAGAGGATTTAGTCTCATCTATAGGAAATACATATGAAAAAATTCAATACAACTTAGAGCAATTTAAATTAAAGCGAGATCAAGTAGAAAAAATTACAGATGTGGACATTGAATCTATGTCTGGTGAATTTAAAAAAGTCTTAGGGTTATTAGAATTACAAGTAAAAGAATATCAGTTAAAAAAATTGTCAGATGAATATGTTCATCAACATAGAACTTTTCAATAACGATCTTTTTTATTAAATCTTGATATCAACAATTTAAATAAAATTATGTCAAATACAGATAACAATCAATTACTTCCATTAATTCTAGATATTGGTAGTGACAATTTCAGACTAGGATGGGCAGGGGGTGATTTTCCGGATCTTATTGCTCCGAGCGTTTATGTTGATATCTCTGATTATTTATTCAGTTCCAATCTAATTGCATCTGATACGATAAATGGTTTAGAAGATATCTTTTTAGATACAAATAACCAAACCCATTTAGTTGGTCATGATGCGCTAAAGTATCAAAATATTTTAAATATTCGCGAGTTTAGTAAAGAAAGTAATTATAATATCCTTCTAAAATTTTTTTATCATTATTATCAACAATTAAATATTAAAGAGGAATTCCAATTTAAGCAACCTCTTATAATAATTACCCCATTCTATAAATCAGAGCTAGATAAAACAAAACTTCAAGAAATATTCTTTAATTCTTTGAATTTTCCTTACATCCTTTTCATACCAGAAACTCAGGCTATTTTATCAACTTTACAAAAAACTAGTGGAGTAATTGTTAGTATTGGAGAATCTTACACTTATATATCAACAATTTTTCATGGATTTACAAATATAATGGCCAGAGACATGTTTCCAATAACAGGAACAGATATTACTAAGTATTTCTTAAACCTAATTTTAAGTAAAACCAGTGCTAATAAAAATGTATACTTAGATAAAGCAATAGCAAAAGAAATTAAAGAACGAATTTCTTTATGTGTACTTGATCCTAATGGAGAAAAAAAAAGAGTAAAGGAAGGCTTGACAAAATACGATCGGGTTGTTAATTTACCAGATGGTAGTCAATTGAATCTAAACTCAGAAAGATTTTTGCTATCTGAGCCTCTTTTTGACCCAAAAATTATTCACATTGATTACATGAGTATAGCTGAAGCGATTTCAAAAGTTGTAAAATCATGGGATAGAGAAAATTGGGAAGAACTCATATCAAATGTCGTGCTTTCGGGAGGAAGTAGTCTCATATCTGGTTTGAGTGAAAGACTAGAATTAGAATTGCAAAAACATTTTTCAGAAAAATTGAAACCCAAAATAAAAGTAGTTGCGGCATCCGGTAGGGAAAATATGGGCTGGATTGGAGCTTCAGTATTATATTCAAAAGATCAAGTAAAAAAAGGTTGGATACATAATCCTAATTTGAACGGTTCTGATCATCAACAAGAAGATCAGACAACATCTTAGTGACAATTATGATAATTAGTATTGGTGGAATGAATGGCTATTAACTTAAAAACAAAAAACGATTTTTTAATAGAATTTCAGCAGAAAATCATACAAGGAAGAAAGTTATTGCAATCAGCAAATCATCTCTGGGCTGATCGTTTATTAACTGATTTATATTTTGAAATCGAAAAAGCTGAATGGCTCAATATCCAAAAAAAGCACCAACTAATTATGATTATATCAAATTCCTGGTGGATATATCTTAATTCTTTGATTCATAGAACCGAAAAAGGAATTGATATTGATTTTATAAGATATATCGACGCTTACAAACGCTTTTTTTCGTTCTTATCCAAATTAGACGATTTTTATCTGTTAAATAATTTCGCAACCACCCTATTGAAATCGTTCATTAAAATGGATTCTCTTTCTCAAACGGGAATAACGAAGTTTATAAACTCGTTCTGCGTCAAGGTTAGCGAAAGGGAAGAATACATCAAGCTAATTGAATTACAAATGGTTTTGATGTATTTAAGAAAATCTGTCATTCCACAAGAATTCTTTCACCTAAGTATGGAAGTGTTAGGGAGAATTATATATAAGTTGGAACCGAGTAAGAGAACGTTATTTCTTTATGTATTTATAGAAAATGTTAATATGTATTATCAGCTTATGGAGAATTCTGAGGATTTCGTTAAAGAAATGAATAAAATATTAGTAAATCGAATCCCAGGATATTTAAAGAATGAATTTAGTAATATAGGGAAAATTACGATTAACGAGAGAAATTATAGCACAATTTTAGGAGAGTTAGAAGAACTCATTTATTACATGAACAACATTGGAGAGTATACTTGGATTATAATTTTAATTAAAAACATATATTCTAAAATTCATGCGTATCAGTCCTATGGAGATGCAGTCACTTACATTAGGAAATTTATAGATTTCGCTATAACTAGAAATAGATTTGAAATAGCCTTTGATATTTACGATTTCTTAGAAGACTTATTTTTATTTCAAACTGATCTCGGGTACGATAACATTTTAATTGAATTATGGGTTGAAGCGTGTAAAAAGTTTGTAGAAATGAAGGAAAAGAAATATCTTTTGCAGTCACTTGAAAAGTTAACCACTCATTTAAAAATTCCTCAAACAAACGCGCAAATATTCCATTTTTTTTATACGTGTAATTTCTTATGGCAATTTAAGTCACTTTTTTTCTCATTAGAACAAAAAGACTTCTGGAGAATGATGTTTTATCGCGCTATATATGAGGAAAAAGATTTTGATCTAGCTCAAAAAATACTACCTTACTTGGATAAGAATTTGGTAGCGTTGATTAACAACCCACTAGTATTGCATAACGACACCAAAGATCTTGAAAGAGATATCTATTCTTTTGGAGAAGATGATGATATCTTCGCAGGATTTGAGGAGGGGTTTGTAATAAAACAGGTGATATTTAGAATAAACACTGAAGGGCTAATATCTGTTCGAATGATATCTCATGAAAATAAAATAGTCGAAGGAAAAATTCATGATGAATATTGGAACGATGCTCAAATAATCGATTTATACAATGATATCTTCTCAGATAGTCTGGTAAAAACCTATAATTTTACAGTTAACGAATTTGGTAGACTATTATATATTTTTCTACCTAAGAAAATTAGAACATTCTTAAAACAGTTTGAAATAAAATCTTTAAACACAATTCCTGAAATATATTTCATTTTGGACGAAATGACAATCCCTTTTGAATTGGTTTATGACAACAATTTTTTCTTATTAAAATACTCCATTGGCTATATAATTGGAGAACCTCCGCTAGGAGGCGTAACATTTGGGTACGAATCTGAAGAACAGAAGGAGAGTTTAGAGATACAAAATAAATATAAAGTCTTGGTAATAGAATGCACGAATAGTTCAGATCCAATCAGATGGAATGAAGAGACTAAAGCTAAAGAGTTGATTTTCCCTTTTGAGGCGGGAATCAACGAGTTTAACTACATCACCGAATTTTTCAACACTCGTGAAGAAGTAGAACAAATTACCATCTTAGTAGGCCCTGATTCTTCTCGAGATAACATTTTGGCACATATAAAAAGCGGGTCACATCATATCATCCATTTTGTTGGTAATATCTTTTATTCTAAATGGAATCCCCGGGATAGCTTTTTTATAACGAATGATAACGAAATTATTACTTTTAATGACATTAACAATTCAATTCAGTCCAATTTACATCCTTTCTTGTTTTTTAATTCCCAAATTTACGATACTCAAGGAACAAAGCTAAAAAATGTTCTAAGAACATTTGGTGAAATTGTAGAAAACTTTGATTACGAAAGAATTATCGGAATTATGTCTAGGACTTATCCTATTTTTGATAACGAGACAAATGAAATAATAGCTAATTTTTACAATAATTTGTTTAACAACCATAGTCAAGGGGTTTCTCTACTGAAAGCTCGCCAAGCATGTATGGCAAATAAAATGACTAAACTTGTAGAACAGAAGTTTAAAGATTTATCCGCTGAAGAGGGTACTAAAAGCATTGATTTAGAAAGCTCTTTAGCAATATCAAGTTATATGCTTTTTGGAAAACCATGGAAAAAATTAAGTTAAAGTATTATTTTATATTTATTATATTTAAATTGAGAATTTAGAAACTAAAGTTGATTAGATTTGTCTGACAGAATTATAGAATTAAGAACCGAAAATTCAAGGCTTAAGAATGAGGTTCAAAATCTAGAAAACAAAATTTTATCATTAGTTGGGATGATAAATTTAAAGTCTTCAGGGGGTTCTGAAGGTAAAAACGTACTTAATGAGCAATTAATTAACCTCGTTATTTCAACAAAACAGCAGTTAAATATCGTATCCCCAAAGATTGATAGATTTTATGCCAATGAGATTAAGAAGCTAACTCAAAAAGGAATTCCCATTTTAATAATTACTAACGATAGAGGAGGCATTCCAAAAGAATTTCAGGAGGTTTACGACGATTTAAAAGCAATATCTGGAGTTAATATTATAAATAATCCTAATGTTAGGTATTTATTAGTTTTCAATTCGGAGGAAGCCTTATACTCAGGAGGATCGTTAGTTAAAGAAGAATTAGAAAAATCAATTTTGATTGTTACTTCAATTAGAGAAGCAGCAAAATTAAGAAAAATAGCAGAGATTTTTAGTTTAATGCTCCCCTCGTTTATGAGGGGGAAGTAATTAATCAATTTTTTTTTTCATACTAAGAACAAATAAACTTACTTTTGATTTATTATATAAAGCAGTAGATATGAGTCAGCGTGCACCTTTAAATGACAGAAAATAAGAGCAATGAGAAATTAGGTAAAATTGAAGATGAAGATAATAATTCTTCAGAATTAAATAAACTTACTCCTGCTAATTCTACTGATAAATTTGATTGGGATTTTATACTTGAGAGAGAATGGTCGAGAACAAAAAAATAATTGATTCTAAGCAATTATCCAAGATGTTTGGTTTAGGTTCAGAGATTTATAGAAATATTGCGAAGTTCCTAACAAAACAAAAAGATTTGAACAAAACAGAGTTTCAAAAAAAATATCGCCTTTGGGAATCCATTTTTAAAAATATATACGGTAAGGAAATTGATGACTCTCTTTTTCTTAAACACTCTTACTTTGCTTCAGTTCTGAAGACCCTAATAATAGTTAAATCTAGCGATCTAAACGAAAAAAACCTTGTTAAAAAGGGAGGTTTACTGGAATTAGAATTTTTTTTCTGCCCTAGTTTAGAAAGAGATATTACAAGTGAAATTCGTTTATTATTAAGAAATTCTCTCTTTTCTCCTCAAGATATCTTTCAAGAATTATACCAACAATTTTTTCTGGTTATAACAAGACATAAAATAGGAGAATTTTACACTCCTTCGAACCTTGTTAAAGAAATGATTGATGACAGCTATAAGGTTGGAATAAAAGTATTAGATCCTTCATGCGGCTCCGGTAGTTTTTTAATAGAGCTCATAGTTAAAATATTAAATTCCAATATTAAGAAATCATTAAAGTTTGAAGCGATAGAAAACATATTTGGATTTGATATCAATCCGTTAGCAACTCTAACGGTAAAAATAAATATCTTATTATTACTTCTTGAAGTTAACGAAGTAGGGCTAAGTGAACTTCCGGAAATCAATATTTTTTTGATAGACGCTCTTTTTCCTGAGCAATATGAAACAGATTTAGATATGAATTTATCAGAACTTCTTAATTCATTTGATCTAATCATAGGTAACCCCCCTTGGTTAACATATAAAGATATCACTAACAAAAAGTATCAAATCAAAATTCGTACTTTATCTGAAACTTTAGGGATTAAACCTTCGAGCCAATATATCACACACATCGAGCTAGCGTCAATTTTTTTTTACGCTATACCCTTGTCGTATTTAAAAGTGGGAGGAAATATCTTTTTTGTTCTTACTAAAAGCGTTTTAAATGGAGATCATTGCTTTAAGTTCCGTGCCTTTTCAGTATTTAATAAGATTGAAATATGGGATTTTCCAAACAGCAACATCTTTAATGTAGAACATATCTGTTTAAAAGCAAAATATATAGGGAAAAAAACCAAAATTCGGATTTCTGAAAAATACCCAATTAAAACTAGAGTTTATGATGGCGATCTTAATCTTCAGAAGACAAGCAATTACACCAGTTTAGATTTTGACGAAAACGGAGCGAAGATTATTCTACCCGAAGAAGAAATAAAATTGTTAGATTCGCTGTCACCAAGTGAGTATAAATCCAAATTTTTCCAAGGGGCGACTTTAGTCCCCCGATCTTTAGTTTTTTTTAAAACGAAAAAGATAGAAGGCAATTACTTATATATTTCTTCCGATCTTGAAGCTACTTCACGTATTAAGAAAACATGGAAATATTCATTTCAGAATGTAAAAATTGAAAGCAAGTTCAAGTTTAAGACTTTTTTAAACAAAGATTTGGTCCCCTTTTACATAAAACAATTCAAAGATGTTTTCTTACCAATAAATTTGGATTTTAGATTGGACATAAATCATCTTCGAAAAAACCCAAAGGCGTTGGAATTTTATAATAAACTTAATTTATTTTACCAAGAAAACAAGAAAGAAACGAGTGCTATCACCACCCTTTTTTTAAATTTAAATTACTGGAATAAATTAACCAAACAAGTTAAAAATAAGCAATTCATCGTCGTATATAACGCGAGCGGCTCTCGCTTAAAATCAGCAGTTATCGATAATGAAGAAAAGGCAATCATAATCTGTTCAGAAAATTACTACTATTCTACAGATTCACAGAACGAGGCGTATTATTTATCAGCTATTTTCAACTCTCCAATCCTATCTAAAAACATAAAATTAATTAAATCCAGCAGGCATATTCATAAAAGGCCGTTCTCTTTCCCGATCCCAATGTATGATAATGAAAATGAACTTCATAGAAAATTAGCAAAAAAAAGCCAAAAATATCATTCTATCGTGCAAGATCTAGTATATAACAACCCAAAGATAACTTCTGAGAAAGTAAGGATGTTCATTACTCAAAAATTAATTAAGTTGGATAACTTAACGAAAGGAGTTGTTTTTAAGGTTTAATGTAAAAAGAAATTAAGTAATTATGCTGTTCTTATCATTTTAGATAAGTTTATCTTTTATAAATATATTATATACTTGAATAAGAGTGAAAAATTAAGAACTTTTTAGTGAATATTTAAATTGAATTTTACAGAATTAGGAATTAACGAACATAACGTTAATGAGTTAAAAAGAAATAAAATTGTTAAACCCACACCAGTCCAACAAAAAGCTATTCCTTTAATTTTAAAGGGCCAAAATATTATGGCTCAAGCGAGAACGGGTAGTGGTAAAACATTAGCTTTTGTACTTCCAATAATCGAAAGTCTGAATTACACGCGTAATGAAGTTATAATTTTAGTCCCAACTAGGGAATTAGCAATGCAAATATACGAAGTAATCAGAGATTTAGGAAACTCAAAAGTAAAGTCGCTTCCAATTTATGGTGGCGTTTCGATAAATAATCAAATTACACAATTAGAAAATGGCATAAACATTATTATCGGAACACCAGGAAGAATAATCGATTTATATAAAAGGAAAAAGCTGAGATTAAACGATATGCGATTTGTTGTCGTCGACGAAGCCGACAGGATGTTTGACATGGGCTTCACCCCCGATGTGAAGTATATTTTAGATCAGATTCATAGCGAGTACCAATTCATGCTTTTCTCTGCTACTTTTGACAACGGTATTCGAGAATTAGTGAAAAAATATTCGAAAAATCAATTCAAATTCTTAAATTTGAGTAGAGATGACTTAACCGTTGGAAATACCAGACAATTCTATTATATGATTGAGCAATACAGGGATAAGTTTAAGACTTTCCTCAAGATTCTTAGAAGAGAAAAGGCGACGCACCTTCTTGTATTCGTTAATACAAAGAGAACAGCTACTTGGTTAAGCAACAAGTTAAAATCCTTAAATAATTTCGATTACAAATTAGATCTCATTTCGGGAGATTTATCTCAATACCAGAGAGAAAAGATTCTAAAAGGTTTTAAGGATCGTAAGATAAATTTGCTCATCGCAACAGATGTGGCGGCTAGAGGATTAGACATTGATAATATATCTCATGTTATTAATTACGACATCCCAAAATATCCTGAAAATTATATCCACCGTATTGGAAGAACTTCTCGTATGAATAAACTAGGAGTTGCAATAACCTTGTGTGTAAAGGATGAGTATGAATATTTATGCCACATTGAGGGATTGATTGACAAGGAAATTAAAGAGAGGACAATTTATACTCCAGAAAATAACAAATATCATAACCCTTTTTATTAGAGCTAATTGAGAAGAAAAAACTTTTTTTACATTTTTTCGACCCTATTTTTAATAATAAAATCAAAATTTTTACGAAATAACTATTTCTTCTTATTATTAACAATTTTAAAAATTTCTTATGACTCCTAATATTTATTTTAGAAGTACTTAGTTAAACAGATTCATCTAGATTGTACTCAACACTTCTTAGAAGGAGTGTTTATTAAGGTTAAAATGGCTAAAGAAAAATATCGGGATTATTCGACATTAGATTTAATTGAAGATTTACGAAAGGATTTGCGGATACATTCAGAAATTTTAGCCAATATTTTCCCAGATCGTATACATTGTTTTTCTGATCGAGATTTATCAAGGATCTGGAGGGGTAGTAACTTTCGTTATATTGCTAGGGTTAAGAACAAAATTATGAATCCAAACAATAAAGATTTCAATCCAGATTTTAGATTTATGAGTACAGAGACTAGTCTCGGCTTCCTTGAACAAAGGCTAAAAGAGAGACTTGGTGTTAAGGGGAATAGTTGCATAAGGATTATTCAAAGTTATAAGGATCACAATTCTGATTTAACAACTCTTAGATTTATTGAA
>Ga0114919_10004738_pt1 | contig 10914 bp, 9 predicted proteins | sample BlataG_FD_88682 | JGI IMG/M metagenome (GOLD analysis project Ga0114919, IMG submission 88682) | Deep subsurface microbial communities from Black Sea to uncover new lineages of life (NeLLi) - Black_00105 metaG | ecosystem: Environmental > Aquatic > Marine > Oceanic > Sediment | place: Atlantic...
AGGTTCCTTAAGCAGTTGAGATACATTTATCTGCATAACATCCCCCACCACTACAGCCAAGTTCAATCTATTATAAGCTGAATCACATACCTACCGCAAGCTCGTGGAAAGAGGACCATTATAGTATCTACCCTTCCAAATCAAAGATATGGGCCTTGAAAGGACAAGGTCTCTTTAATCTGCTCTTGCCAACCATCTATGGATTCCCTGTTCGTATTAGGGTTATCAATCTATTGGGATGACCTCTCTTTTCTTCGACAAGCTGATTCTTCTTTAATATTTCAGTTAATCCACCCTGCTTAATATAATCTCGGAAGCATCTATAATGTTTCCTTCCAGCCATAAATTCTATGGCTTTGACTAAACAGATATACAAATTTGAAGGTAGAGGCACTTGAAAATCAATAAAAATCAAAGCGCCTCCCTTCTTTACCACCCTCTTCATTTCAGAAATTATTTTATCTCTGGCTGCCCTTTCTTTTTCATGCAGAGCAAAGGATATGGATGCATAATCAAAGAAGTTATCCTTGAACGGTAAATTCACTGCATCTGCTATTTGAAATGAAATATTTTTAAAACCCTGGTTTCTTTTATTTTTTTCGGCTAATTTGATCATGCCAGAGCTCAAGTCTATTCCGGAAGCAACAATACCTCTTTTTGCATAGTGAATTACCTGGTCCCCCGTTGCACAACAAACATCCAATACCCTATCTCCAGCTTTCATCCCCGAAAACTCCAGGGTATAACTCCTGATGTTTCGTAACAACGGGTCTATTACTGTAGCATAGTTGAGGATAAACATACTCTTACATCCTGTTAACGCAGCGATATATTAAACAAAGTTTAACCGTATTAAAAACCACCGTTTGGTGACTATTGTGGCCTCACGATGGTTTATTCATGAAACTTCGAGTAGAAGATAGGGATTAGGAGAAGGGCTGCCATTGAAGAAATGACCATGGCTACCCACATTACCGACGCTACCTGCATATGAATCCTCAAGGGAGAGAAAAAGAGAATGGAAAGCCCGATAGCTAGACCAAAGGCGTTAGTCAGAACCGGCCTGGAAACGCTCGATAGAGCCGAATCGACCGATTCTCTCCTGCCGAGCCCCTGTTTTCGGAAATAATAGATGCCAGAAATAAGATGGATAGAGTAATCCACGCCCACACCAACGGCGATAGCAGACATGTTGGCAGTCAGGATATTTAGATAGAATTTACTTATGGACAACATACCCATAATAGCCGTGATAGTGATGACTATCGGTATCACGGCAACAAGAGCCGCACCAAATCTTCTTATGCTTACCAAAAGCATGATAAAAATTAAGGCAAGCGCTAAACCCAGGCTTTGAAACTGACTTTGTACCACCAGCTTGTTCATCTCGTTAAAAAGCACCGGCATGCCGGTAATCAGCCGAATGTCAGGGTGCTCGGCGACAAAATCCTCCAGCTTATCTATATCTACCGAAGCGAGGTCTTCAGTTCTAATCATCATCCTCAAGCCGTCATCCGAAACCCAGGTCTCCAAATCTTCGTCATCTATCTGCAACAGGATTCTCTGGATAAATAGCGGGCTTTCAGGATAATCTTTCTGGCCGGTCATCATCTCGTAGATACCACCTACCATATCAAAAAGCGAGAAGACGCTCTCTACCCCAGATACTCTTTCCAGTTCCCTCTCGGTATCCAAAATCTCATCCGCAAAATTGTAATCTCTTAAAGTGGCTATGCCTCTTTCGGAAACTATCTCCCCAGTAAGTGGTAACGCCCCACCAAAATACTTTTCAACCTTATCAAAGGTCTGCCTGATTTGCGAATCTTCCTTGAAGAACATCAGCTGATTGGATACAACCTCAAGTCTTGGTATATAAAAGGCAGAAATGACCACAATAACTAGAAAACCCACGATAATAGGAATTCGGTGTTTAGATGCCTCCAGAACAAGTCTGGTTAGACGGCTTTCCTGAACTTGCGGTGGTTTCGGGGGCAACTCTATTCTGGACAGCACCGCCGGCAGAAAGAAGATAGCAAGAAACCCCGCATAGCCGATACCCAAAGAGACGAATATCCCCATCTGCCTCATGGGTAACACTTCCGCCCAGGTCAGGGAAGCGAACCCCGCCATGGTAGTTATGGTCGCCAGAAATATCGGAGTGCCAACCATACGCAGGGTTTCTATGGTAAGTTGCTGGCGGTCCGAATATCTGGGCATGTTGTCCATAAAATGACTGACATAATGAAGCCCGTAGGCTGAGCCAATCACTACAATGAATATCGGGCTAATGACTGTCACCAGATTCAGTTCCTGTCCGCTCCAGAAAATTGCGCCGAAGGTCCACAAGGCAGCAAGCCCGGCGGGAATTATTGCCAAGACGGTGAATTTGCGATTCCTGATAACTGAGTAGAAAACCAGCAATACCAGGATAATGGCACAGGGTGGCAGGATAAAAATTATCCGTATCAGGTAATTCCAGAGGGTGTCCTTAATGATTTCGTTACCAGCCAGGGAGAGGCTCAAGCGCTCTTCATTCTGGACTATCTCCTCCAGCGACTCCACTACATCTCCAGCCGTAGCATCCAATTCCAGGTTGGCAACAATAGCACCCTTGCTTCTGTCAGAGGAGAGGGAATGCTCGGTAAGAAAATACTCGCCCTCAATAAAATCTTCCAAGATATCAGAATGGCGGGCAATAAACGCCTCCGTGACTTGGAAAATATGACCTTGGACGAAGATTTCTGAGGGAATAAAGCTCTGCACTTGGGATATGCCATCAATTTCCTCAATATCTTCCTGAAGCCTCAAGACATTCTGAAGATTCTCTTCGTTCAGAAGGGAATCATCCTGCTCGATAAGAACCGAGATAGCCTCACCAATCTGATATTTCTCATTCAGCAGGTCATACTCTTCTGCCTTGGGATTTCCCGCAGTAAAAAGACTCAGGAAATCCGTATCAAGTTCGAAGCGGAAAAAGGAAGCCAGGGCAACAATATTCACGATGGCTACCAGAACAATAATAAGCGTTGCCCGTCTATAGACAAGATTGGCAATTCTCTCCATGGTTACACTTTATCTGGTCGGCTCATCTTCTTAGCTTCTCAATTAGCATTGGCACCACCTTAAACAGGTCGCCAACAATGCCATAGGTAGCTACTTCAAAGATAAGAGCACTTGGGTCGTCATTGATGGCCACAATAGTATCCGAGGTCTGCATACCAGCCAGATGTTGAAACGCCCCCGAGATGCCACAGGCAATATAGAGCTTGGGGCAAACTGTTTTTCCTGTCTGACCAACTTGGTGGGAATAGGGAATCCACCCATCATCCACTGGTGGCCGGGATGAACCTAGTGCTGCCCCCATAACCGCCGCCAGTTCTTCCAGTATCTGGAAATTTTCTGCCTTCCCCAATCCCCGCCCACCAGAAACAATAATATCAGCCTCCTCAAGTTTGACCCTCTCAGTTAGGTCTTCAACAAAACTAAGTAGCTTGGTCCTTGATGTTATGCGTTCCTTATTTAAGTCCACCCTTATTATCTGTCCCTTTCCACCCTTAGCCGGTATATTTTTCTTAAACACCCGAGGGCGAACTGTTGCCATCTGTGGTCTTCTTGTCTGGCAGATAATGGTTGCCATTATGTTACCGCCAAAGGTAGGGCGAGTCTGCAAGAGGAGTCTGCTATCCAAGTCAATCTCAAGCCCAGTGCAGTCAGCAGTTAGTCCTGTCTGCAAAATAGCGGCCACCCGAGGAATAAACGAACGCCCTAATGAAGTCGCCCCGGCAATGACTACCTCCGGCTTATATTTCTGGATCAACTCCACCAGTTTCTCGGTATATAAATCCTCCTGAAAGTGGGCTAAAGCTGGACTATCTATTAAGTAGACCTTGTCAGCGCCGTAAGTAATTAACTGCTCAACTTGACTAACATTATGACCAAAACATACCGCGCATAATTCAGTCCTCAGGGTATCTGCCAGCTGTCTGCCCTTGGAGAGTAGCTCAAAGGCTACACCTTTCAACTTACCATCTCGCTGCTCAGTAAATACCCAGACTCCTTGGTGGCTATTACTTACCACCGGAGCCTCGGCAACCGCCGTAATGAGTATGGCATCGTAGCCACAGGCTTCCTAGCAAGCGCCACAAAGTGTGCAACCTTCTTTCACCTGAACCTTTTCCTCTACAATTTCCAGTAGACCAAAGGGGCAGGACGGTAGGCAATCACCACAGCCAACACACTTATCAAGGTCAATTTGGATTCCCACAGTTATCACCGCTTCTAGATTATCTTGGTGTCTCTCAGCTTATTAGCTAGGCTTTCTACCTGGCTTTCCAACTCTCCCTGAAGTATCTCGCCACGGCGGACTCTTTGAGGAAAGAATACCTTGATTACTCTGGTGGCGGAGCCGAATAACCCCACCATGTTTTTATCAACACCTAATTCCTGGGCTGTCCAAATAGGGATAGTGACACTCTTTGATTTAGCCAGTCCACGAAGGGAGGGGAGACGAGGTATATTTATCTCCTTTACCACAGTGATTACTGTTGGTAAGGGCAACTCAATAACCTCGTGCCCTTCCTCAACCATCCGTTGGACGCGCATATATCCATTGTCTATCTCTTCAATCCTGCTGACATAGGCTACGAAGGGCACTCCCAGTATCTCAGCCAGCTCTGGTCCCACCTGCCCAGTGTCCCCGTCTATTGTCTGCCGACCACAAATTATAAGGTCATTCCGCTCTAGTTTATCAATTGCCCGGGCAAGGGTGTAGGAGGTAGCCAGGGTATCGGCACCAGCAAAGGCACTATCACTTAATAGGATGGCTTCGTCAGCACCTAGGGCAATCGCCTCCCGCAGCACCTCCTCAGCCTGAGGGGGTCCCATACTTATCGCCCTAACCTTACCTCCGTATCGCTCCTTTATTCTAACCCCTTCCTCTAAGGCATAGGTGTCAAAAGGATTGACAATATTCTTAATCCCCTGTCTGATGAGGGTGTTGGTTTGGGTATCAATCTTGACTTTAGTAGTGCCAGGAACCTGCTTTATACAAACCACAATGTTCATTCACGCATTGCCTTTCTCTTCCGCAATTCAAAGGCGATGGCATCTCTTAGGACTTGATTGGTGCCTTCATATATCTGTATGATTTTGGCATCTCTCATCATTTTCTCGATGGGATAATCACGCATGTAGCCAGCGCCACCAAAAATCTGCACAGCATCAGTGGTAACTCTCATAGCTACATCTGAGGCAAAGACTTTAGCCATAGCTGCTTCTTCAGTGAAATTCCTTGCCCGGCTATCTATTGTCCTGGCTACAGCATAAACCAGTGACCTAGCAGCCTCTACCTCTATAGCCATATTGGCTAGCATATGCTGAACTGCCTGGAAAGAAATGATAGGATGTCCAAATTGGATACGTTGCCGAGCATAGCCCACCGCTGCTTCCAGGGCTCCTTGAGCCAGCCCCACTGCTTGAGCTCCTACCCCCGGACGCGAGCGGTCTAAGAGTCTCATCGTCATAATAAATCCCATCCCCTCCCTGCCAATCATATTCTCCTCAGGGACAAGGCAATTTCGGAAAATTAGTTCTCTGGTAGAAGAGGCACGAATGCCCATTTTCCTCTCCTTCTTGCCGAAAGAGAAACCGGGCATATCCTTTTCTACCAGGAAAACACTGGCACCACGAGCGCCTTTTTCTTTGGCAGTCAAAGCGACCACCAGATATATCTCAGCCTCACCGCCATTGGTGATGAACTGTTTGGTTCCGTTAATTACATAGCCCTCCTTTTCTCGGCTGGCAGTTGTCTTTATGGCGCTGGCATCACTGCCTGCGGTTGCCTCAGTTAGAGCGAAGGCAGCTAGTCTCTTCCCAGAGGCGATGTCTGGGAGGTATTTCCGCTTCTGCTCTTCAGTTCCATAGTCCAGCAGTGGGAAGCTTCCCAGGGCACTAGCAGCATAGCTAATAGCTATCCCGGCACACACTCGGCTTAGCTCTTCAATAACCAAACACAGCTCGAGACAGCCTCCTCCTAAACCGTCATATTCTTCGGGGATAAAGACACGGAACATATCACTATCGGCAAGGTCTTTCATTATCGTCCAAGGGAACTCTTCACTCTCGTCAAGCTCTGCCCGCACCGGCAATACTTTTTCCTCGGCAATTCGTCTTGCCAGACTCTTTATTGCCTTTTGTGGCTCATTTAAGAAATACTCCAAGACACTCTCCTTTCCATTAGTCAACTACTTATCAAGGGTTGACTGGGAAGAATATATAATTAGTTTCGGAATCAAACTTAACGATTGGCTTCCTTGGCAGTTGCCTAGAGAACACTCTAAAATATTGGTAGATTTTTATTGAAGTTAGCCTATTATAAGCTGAGCTACATACTCACTGTCAAGCCACCAGCTAATCTGAATGAATGCGGCAGAAAATATAACTCTCCCATACCCCAAACCTTACCCGTATAATGTTTGACATTGACGTGCTATTAACGATAGATTATTATTACGCCAGTCTATGCAATATGGTTGACTTCGACAGAATAAATAGCGTTAAATAACTTAGTGAAGTATGAACCGATGAAATACTGTAGAATTTCCTATATCCTAGCATTAAGTATTATCCTATCGCTGGTAGCAGTATTCCCCGCCATCCCAGCCCATGCCAGCGGTGAAGATATTGATCTCTCGCCAAAAGAGGGTAAAATCGGCGACAAAATTGAGATCAAGGGGGACGGTTTTGAAGCTGGTACCACATGTCGTATATATTTCTCAAGCGATGAAGCTAATGATGGCGATGACATTGACACTGAGGTTACTGCCTATGAAAGTACGGGAATAAAGTGGACCAATGCCGATGGTGAGATCACCACCACTTTCACTGTGCCCAGCGAACTCACCGATGGCGAAGATAGCGAAGATGTTCACGGTGGTGATTACTATTTTTATGTTACCTACCACCGCAGCACTACCATATTAGACTCTGCTAGATTTACTGTAATTGGCGGTGAAATTGAAATAAGCCCTGAAACAGGTCAAGTAGGCACTGAAGTTGAGATCAGCGGAACTAGATTCGGTATCAGCCAAAAAATTACTATTGAATATGATAGTGATGGTATTGACATAGCTAGTGGGGATACAAAAACCGATGACGAGGGCAAATTTACCTGCACTATTGTCATCCCAGAAAGCACTGTTGATACCCATACTATAACCGTCACCGATGAATCTGGAAATGAACCCAATGCCGAATTCAGTGTAATGCCTAAAACAACTATAGACCCAACCTCAGGAGCGGCAGGTGAGGTAATTCAGATTAAGGGTACTGGCTTTAAGGATAGAGCATATATAACCATCACTTTTGATGGTTATAGGATTTCCACCATACAAATATCTCTAAATTCCAAAGCTAACGGTAGCTTCACTGGCAGCTTTGTCGTACCCTCTGATGCAGCTAAGGGCACCAGCATAGTAAAAGCTAGTGATGACGATAACAATTGGGCTGAGGCAGAGTTGACCATTTTGACCGGCGTTAGTCTAAGCCCAGATACCAGTCAGACTTCACCCGGGTATGTCGGCATGGAGCTCACGCTCTACGGCACCGGGTTCATTGCTAGTAGCCAGATTACTATCACCTATGATGATATTGAGGTAGAGACAGCCCCTACTAATAGTCAGGGAACATTCTCAGCCACCTTTTTCGCTCCACCCAGCGTTGCTGGAAACCATACAGTAACTGCTACCGATGGCACCAATATCATAACCTCCACCTTCACTATGGAATCGAAAGCACCACCAATACCGGTGCCACTGTTACCAGAAGTGGCTACCACAGTAGAGGTAGAGACACACTTTGATTGGGGGGATGTTGCTGACCCCAGTGGTATAACCTACGCCCTGCAGATTGGGACTGATAACAACTTCACCACAATAGTGCTGAAGAGGAAAGGCCTAACCCAATCGGAATACACCCTCAAAATAGAGGAGAGGCTAAAACCAACTGGCATGGATGCCCCCTACTACTGGAGGGTAAGAGCAATAGATAATGCTTCCAATGAGGGTAAGTGGACAATACCGGTGTTATTTTATGCTGACCGTTCCCAGGAAGTAACACCTAGCTGGACTCTATACCTATGGATAGGACTTGGGGTACTACTACTTGGCATCCTTGGTTTCTGGGTGTTACGAAGAATCAAAGAATAACAAGACGGTTCATGTTTAAATGAAGTAAGGATAGAGAATAAGAACAAATCAATGAATTATAGGTTTGTTCTTAGGCTAACCTGAATTTCCTTGCCTTTCTTAACCACCTGTTCTACGGGTGGCATTTCTCTTAGGGTACTAACCAGCGGGATTGGTTTCCCGGCTGATACCACAATCTTGATACCTTCATCTAGTGAGCCACCAATCAATAGCAGCCGTAGGTCTTGAACCTGGCGTAAAGCTTCTTCCAATTTCTTCATCTGTCCTAAATCTACCGGTGACGAAATTACCAATTCCACCATCCCTTCATAAAGCTCAGCACTTACCTCCTCAGCCTCCCTCTTTACCCTCTCCTTAGCGACTAGCTCGGCTTCTTCCTTTGCCCTCTCTTCAGCTTCCCAGGCTTGCTTAGCTTCCTCAGCCTCCTTCTTCGCTCTCTCCTTAGCAGCTAGCTCAGCTTCTTCCTTTGCCCTCTCTTCAGCTTCCCTGGCTTTCTTAGCTTCCTCAGCCTCTCTCTTAGCCCTCTCTTTGGACTCTTCAGCTTCTCTTTTCGCCCTCTCCCTGGCGGACCACTCAGCTTCTTTCTTTGCCATGGCTTCAGCTTCCCTGGCTTGCTTAGCTTCCTCAGCCTCCCTCTTGGCCTTCTCCTTGGCTTCTTTAGTCTCCCTCTTCACCCTCTCCTCAACTTCCTTAAGTTCCTCTTTTATCCTCTCCTCAGCCTCTCTCTTAGCCTTCTCCTTGGCCTCTTCAGCTTCCCTTTTAGCCTTCTCCCTGGCTACCCACTCGGCTTCTTTCTTCACTCTGGCTTCAGCCTTCCTGGCTTGCTTAGCTTCCTCAGCCTCCCTCTTCGCCCTCTCTTCAGCCTCTTCAGCTTCTCTTTTCGCCCTCTCTTTAGCGGCTAACTCGGCTTCTTTCCTTGCCATGGCTTCAGCCTTCCTGGCTTGCTTAGCCTCTTCAGCCTCCCTCTTGGCCATCTCCTTGTCCTCTTTAGCCTCCTTCTTGGCCCTCTCCCTGGCAGACCACTCGGCTTCTTTCCTTGCCATGGCTTCAGCCTTCCTGGCTTGCTTAGCCTCTTCAGCCTCCCTCTTGGCCTCAGCTTTATCTCTCACGTGCTCAGTCCCCCACTATAACTGCCATAGCCTTAGTATAGAGCATAACTATACCGGCTCCTTATGGGCAGCACTTTTCACTAGTATAAAGATAGTTAAAAGCTCTGTCAATTACTATCGCTGATTTGTTTCTCTAACCTCTTTTGGGAACCACTTTTCTCCACAAAAATGGCTAAGGTTTCTCCAAGAGCTAATAAACTGGCTCAGTGTTGATAACAACTGAGAACTTACTTCATCTTATTTTTAGTACTTTTTTCCTAGTTACTTTTTACTACCCCAACTAGCCCATTTGGGGGATTGTGCTGTCAAATAAGATAAGTTATAGTAACAATAGTTAAGTTTAGTAGTAATACGTAAGCTTAAGGTAGCTTAAACCAAAAAGTAGATATGGCAAATCGCAAAGACATAAACGTTATGCTAACCATAAGTGAGGTAGCTCAACTGCTTAACGTGCATATCAACACGGTTCGGCGGTGGAGTAATCAGGGAACACTAAAATCGTATCGTATTGGTTCCCGGGGTGACCGCAGATACCGGCAGGAAGATATTAACAGTTTTCTTGTAGAAGGGAATAAAGGTACCAAAGTAATATGGGGGAAAGCCTCCTTTGACAAACTAGGCACTAGAATGTAATAATGATTATTAACAACTATGAAAGATAGATGCTAAACTGAGAGGTAATTGGGTGGAGAAGATTATAGTGATGATAGTTGATAAGCAAGCGTTTTTCAGGGTTGGTGTGCGCCAGGCATTATCTCAACAACCTGACTTCACCATGCTGGACTGTGACCCGAATGACGACCCGATGGGGATAATTGAGGCGGACTGTCCCCATGTGCTATTACTGGATGTTGACTTCCCCTCCCTCAGTGGCCTCGAACTGGGCAGAAGAATTATACGACGCTACCCAAATATTAGATTAATAATGTTAAGCCCCAATCTTGATAATGGGGAGCTTTTTGAGGTTATTAAGACTGGAGCTGTAGCTTACCTAAACAAGAATACTACTCCCGAAGAGTTGAATAACACGATAAGACAATCCTGCCGCGGTGAATACCCCATAAATGACACTCTTCTGGCTAAACCTAAGGTAGCTGAACATGTATTAAGGCAATTTCAGGACATAGTATCAATGGGGAAAACTATGGAAACAATAACTGCTCCCCTTACCCACAGAGAGACACAGATTTTGAACTATATTGCCGATGGTAACTCAAATAAGCAGATTGCCCGCATTCTAGAAATCAGCGAACAAACCATTAAGAATCATGTCAGCTCCATCCTTCGTAAGTTAAATGCGAATGACCGAGCCCACGCTGCCGTACTGGCTATACGCCACGGTTGGATTTCAGCGGAGGAAAAACCTTAAGATTTTAAGGAGATTTTAACAGTACTTTTATGGGCAATAAATTCCAGTAGCCTAAAATTAACAAGTAATAATAAGATGTAGGTGTAGATAATATTCTTGACTCTTGTAAATTGGTAAACTATGCTTATATACTTGCTGAATGAGACAGGAGAAATAAATGCCGGAAGGTATAGTGCAACAACTGGAACCTAAGTTAGAGTTAAAAGCTCAGGTTATTGAATATCTGAATAAT
>Ga0114919_10004739_pt1 | contig 10913 bp, 12 predicted proteins | sample BlataG_FD_88682 | JGI IMG/M metagenome (GOLD analysis project Ga0114919, IMG submission 88682) | Deep subsurface microbial communities from Black Sea to uncover new lineages of life (NeLLi) - Black_00105 metaG | ecosystem: Environmental > Aquatic > Marine > Oceanic > Sediment | place: Atlantic...
ATATCCTATCTCAGCTACCCAATGTTACTATGGATAGTTTTGGGTCTAGAGGTTTTGTTGACCCAGCGAATATTAAGCCCGAGGAAAAAGAGCAGGCAAAGCGTGCTTTAGCTGCTGCCCGTGAGGCTATGCTCAGCGGTAGCTATGACCTGGTAGTCTTGGATGAGGTGAATCTCGCCGTAGCCTGGAATCTGGTTGAACTGGATGAGGTGCTCAGGCTTATTGATGATAAACCTCAGAATGTGGAGCTTATCCTTACCGGTCGCCGGGCTGATAGTAAGTTGGTCCAATCGGCTGACCTGGTTACTGAGATGTTAAAGATTAAGCACCCTTATGATGAGGGGGTGGTGGCGCGAGAGGGGATTGAGTATTAATCAAATTCTGCCAAGGAGGAATTATGAGTATCACACTGAGTGTAATCAAGGCTGATGTTGGTGGTTATGTGGGGCATTCCGAGTCCCATCCTGATATTTTAGCCAAGGCTAGGGAGCATATAGACAAGGCTAAGAAGCAGGGGTTGCTGATTGATTATCATGTAACCAAGTGTGGAGATGACCTGCAACTGATTATGACCCACCAGCACGGTGAGGAGAATGAAAAAATCCATAAGCTTGCCTGGGATACCTTTGTTGACTGCACCCAGGTAGCCAGGAGCTTGAAGCTTCACGGTGCTGGGCAGGATTTGCTGGCGGAGGCTTTTACCGGTACGATTAAGGGGATGGGTCCCGGGGTAGCTGAGATGGAATTTGAGGAACGCGCTGCTGAGACCATTATTATCTTTATGGCTGATAAGACCTCAGCCGGGGCATGGAATATGCCGCTGTATAAGATGTTTGCCGACCCCTTTAATACCATTGGATTGGTTATCGCACCCAATATGCACACCGGTTTTGCCTTTGAGGTGCACGATGTAAAGGAACATAAGAAGATAACCTTTAATGCCCCTGAGGAGATTTATGATTTACTTGTTTTCATTGGGGCGCCTTCACGCTATATGGTAAAGGCGGTCTATCATCGAGAAACCAAGGAGATAGCCGCTGCATCTTCTACTCAGCGTCTGTCCTTGATTGCTGGTCGGTATGTGGGCAAGGATGACCCGGTGTGTATTGTGCGTTCTCAAGGGCAATTCCCTGCGGTAGGGGAGGTGCTGGAACCATTCACCCTTCCTCTGCTGGTGGAGGGCTGGATGCGGGGCTCGCATCATGGTCCACTTATGCCGGTATCGGTTGAAGATAGCACACCAACTCGCTTTGATGGACCACCCCGAGTGGTAGCTCTCGGTTTTCAGCTATCTGGTGGTAAGTTCGTTGGACCCCGTGATATGTTTGCTGACAAGTCATTTGATAACGCCCGCCAGCAAGCCAGCGATGTCGCTGATTTTATGCGGCGCCACGGTCCCTTTGAGCCACACCGTCTGCCCCTGGAAGGGATGGAATACACCACTATGCCTGAGGTTTCAAAAAAGCTGGAGGGAAGGTTTATCGACCTGGCGGATTAAGAGAATGCCTAAGCTCCTCCTGGCAACAAACAATAAAGCTAAGGTGCGTGAATATAAGAATTTGCTCCAGAAGCTACCGTTTGAGCTGGTTTCCCTGGCTGACCAGGGTATTACTACTATGGTCAGTGAGGTGGGGGGAAGCCTGGAGGAGAATGCCAGATTGAAGGCAAGTGTGCTAGCTGCCGAGAGCCAGCTACTAGCGCTGGCTGATGACTCCGGGCTGGAGGTGGATGCCCTGGGTGGTGAGCCTGGTCAACTTTCGGCTCGCTATGCTGGCGAGGGTGCTTCAGATAGGGATAGAATCGACTACTTATTAGCTAAGCTCAAGGGGGTGCTCTGGGAGAGGCGCTCTGCTCGTTTCAGGTGTGTTATTGCTATCGCTACCCCTGAGGGTGAGGCGGAGTTTTGCTCTGGAGAGTGTCGGGGCTTTATAGCCTTTGAGCCGAGGGGGGAGCAGGGCTTTGGCTATGACCCTGTCTTTTATCTCCCTGAGCTAGATAAGACTATGGCTGAGCTACCTTTGGAGGTAAAAAACCGAGTTAGCCATCGGGGGCAGGCAGCAAGGCAGGCATGTCAGTTGCTCAGGAGGAAGTATAATCTATGACCGGACTTTCTGACTCTTTTCAGCGTCCCATAAATTATCTGCGTATCTCGGTGACCGACCGCTGTAATCTGCGCTGTATCTATTGCATGCCACCTGATGGTGTTTGCCTAATCTCTCATGGGGAAATCCTCACCTATGAGGAAATCTACACCATAGCCCAGGCAGCCGCCGAGCTAGGGGTAGATAAGATAAGGCTCACCGGCGGCGAGCCCCTGATAAGGTCGGGACTGCCCGAGCTAATACAGATGCTGGCTCAAATAGATGCTATAGATGATATTTCTCTGACCACCAACGGGACTTTGCTCAGTGGCTATGCTGCTGAGCTAAAGCAAGCAGGACTGCGGCGAGTTAATGTCAGTCTGGATACCCTTAAGCAGGATAAATTTGAGCTCATTACCCGTGGTGGCAATAATCTTGGCGAGGTGCTGGAAGGCATTGAGGTCGCTATGTCAGTGGGGCTCAATCCAGTTAAGCTTAATATGGTGGTTATGTCTGGCATTAATGATGGTGAGCTGCTGGATTTTGCTGCCAAAACCATCGCCGAGGAGTGGCATGTTCGCTTTATTGAGCTTATGCCTTTTGCTAGTGAGACCACCCCAGCCCCACGGTTTGTCTCAGCCAGTGAGATGAGGCAGAGGCTTGAATCATTGGGGGAACTGGAGCCCTGCCTGCCCAGTATAGGCAATGGTCCAGCCAAGTATTTTCGCCTTCCTCATGCTAAGGGCACCATTGGCTTTATTACTCCGGTGAGCGAGCATTTCTGCTTTCACTGCAATCGGCTACGGCTTACTGCTGATGGTAAGCTCCGCCCCTGTCTGTTAGCTGATGATGAGATAGACCTTAAGCAGCCCCTGCGCAGTGGCATTTCTTCGGCGGGGCTGAAACAACTGATTGAGGAGGCGGTGGCTAATAAGCCCTTGCGACATCACATGGCAGAGGGTCATGTGCCTAAAGAGCGGCCGTTCTCTCAGGTGGGAGGTTAATCGTGGAGGAGCTAACTCATATAGATGCGCAGGGTCGCCCCCGCATGGTGGATGTTACCGGCAAGCCTGATACCCAGCGTGAGGCAGTGGCTAAAGGCGTGGTTAGGATGCAGGCTTCTACCCTTGACCGGCTGAGGAAGGGGGAGATGGCAAAGGGGGATGTTCTGGCGGTAGCCCAGCTAGCTGGCATCATGGCAGCCAAAGAGACGCCTCATTTAATACCCCTGTGCCATCCAATCCTTATTGGAGATGTTAAGGTTGAGTTCGGCCTGGATGAGGCAAATAGTGCGGTGGAGATTACCACCACGGCGAAGAGCACAGGTAAGACGGGGGTGGAGATGGAGGCACTTACGGCTACGGCGGTCGCCGCTCTGACCATCTATGATATGTGTAAGGCGGTGGACCGGGGCATGAAAATTGAGAATATACGTCTGGTTAGGAAAAGTGGTGGCAAAAGCGGGACGATTAACCTTGAGTAAAAATAATTATTGGTATATACTACTTTATTATCAGTCCTTCAGTAGAAGGATGGTTTTTGGGGGTGTATTATGAAGTTATCATGCCTTCAGGAGAACCTAAATCGAGGACTCAGCGTTGTGGGGAGAGCGGTGGCTGTCAGAACCACCCTCCCGATAACCAATAATGTCCTCCTAGCTACCGACCAGTCGCGGCTCAAGCTGGCTGCCACCAATCTGGAAATGGCTATTAGCTGCTGGATTGGGGCTAAGGTGGAGGAGGAGGGGGCAATCACTGTTCCCGCCCGGCTTCTCACCGAGTTTATCAGCTCCCTTCCCAGCGAGAAGGTGGATATTAGCCTTTCCCCTCAGACCAAGACCTTAGGGCTAAAGTGTGCCCGATTTGAGGCGCGAATCAGCGGGGTTGATGCCAAGGACTTCCCCCCCATACCCAAGGTTGACGAGGGTATTACCACTAAGATTGATGTAGAAGCCCTCCGTCAGGGGATTACCCGGGTGGTGTTTGCCGCCGCCACTGAGGAGTCTCGCCCGGTGCTTACCGGGGTTGATGCTGAGTTTGACGGTGATTTGCTGACACTAGCGGCGGCTGATGGCTTTAGATTAGCCGTATATAAGCTACCTCTTGCCGAACCAGTTAGCCAGAAGACCGAGGTCATTATTCCAGCAAGAACACTGGGTGAGCTAAATCGGCTTATGGCTGACCAGGAGGAGGCGGTAGAGATAACGGTAAACCCCAATAAGAGCCAGGCTCTATTTCGCCTGAAGAATATCGAGCTAGTTTCCCAGTTGATTCAGGGCACCTTCCCCAATTATGCCCAGCTCATTCCCAAGAGCTACAATACCCGAGCGGTGATTAGTGTCGCCGATTTCTTGAGAGCAGCTAAGACAGCCTCTATCTTTGCCCGTGATGGCAGTGGCATTGTCCGCTTGGTGGTAGCCCCTGGTGGTGAGCTAACCCCGGGCAAGGTAATAGTTTCAGCCAGGTCTGAAGAGATTGGTGATGATGTTGGTGAGATTGATGCCATCGTCGAGGGCGAGGAGGCGAAGATTGCCTTCAATGGCAAATATCTAACCGAGGTCCTGAGTGTGCTTCATGAGGCGCAGGTAGCCCTGGAGACCACCAACCCATCAAGCCCTGGCGTTGTCCGCCCAGTAGGGGTGGATAACTACGTCCATGTGGTCATGCCCATGTTTGTCCAGTGGTGACCCCAGTTTTAGTAGAGACAAAGTATGGGGGAGCAGCGATGCTCCCCCTTTCAATATGCATACGCCCATCACCATAGCTATTATGACAACTCCCTATATAGATTAGATTGCTTGACAAACAGTAAATACCGCCAGGTTTGACTATTACTATAACTAATGGGTAAGATATCAGAGAAGGATTATTTACGGTCATCCGATAAGATTACTTTTTCACACTTGATTTCTTTTCTCGGCTAATCCAGACTACTAAAGTAGTTTAACAAGCGTAGGGCGGTGCTATGGAAATTAACGAGCTACTTAAGCTAGTGGTAGACAAAGGGGCTTCAGACCTGCATTTAAGGGTGGAGAGTCATCCCGTGTTGCGTATCGACGGCAGGCTCATACCACAGGATGATTTCCCACTGGTCACAAGCGATGAAGTTGAAAGACTGTTTGAACAAATTGCCACCCAAGAACAGAGGGACACTTTCTATAGGGATAAGGAATTAGATTTTGCCTATACCCTGGAGAAGTTAGCCCGATTCCGGGTTAACATACTATGGCAAAGGAAAACAATAAGTATTGCCTGCCGCATGGTGCCTTTCATAGTCCCGACCATTGACGAATTGGAGCTACCCCAGATTTGTAAGGAGCTTATTCTCCAGCAAAGGGGGCTAATCTTGGTAACTGGTCCCACTGGGGAAGGTAAGTCTACTACTATGGCGGCTATGATTAATCATCTCAATGAGAACAGAGAATGCAATGTGATTTCGATTGAAGACCCTATTGAATACCAGCATCGTCCCATCAAGTCAATTATTGCTCAGCGAGAACTTGGAGATGATACTAAATCCTTTTCTTTAGCGTTAGTCCGTGCCCTCCGCCACGACCCTGATGTTATTGTTATTGGTGAGATGCGAGACTTGGATACAATCTCTACCGCGATTACGGCGGCTGAGACTGGGCACCTAGTCATGGGTACGTTGCACACTTCCGATGTCCCGCAGACCATTGACCGTATAATTGATATATTCCCCCCTTATCAGCAAACCCAGATTAGGCTACAGCTATCACAAGCAATATTGGCGATATTGTCCCAGATTCTCTTACCACGTGCCGGAGGCGAAGGCAGAATAGCTGCATTTGAAATTATGATAGCCACTCCGGCAATTAGGAATCTTATCCGTGATAGAAGAGCCTATGAAATCCCCAGTTATATGCAACTTGGCAACGGTAGTGATAGCATGCAGACTATGGACGAGGCGTTGGCTGACTTGGTGAAACGAGGTAAAGTTGCCGAAGAAGAAGCCATGCTCAGGTGCAGTGACCCCAAAAGACTAGAGAAGCTTCTTATACATTCACGAAAACTCCGCTGAATCCAAGCCTGACACAGAAGGGGGGCAGCGATGCCCCCCTTTTTCTTTTCGGAAAGATGTCATGCTCATCTATCGGGCCTATAGTTAGCTTTTCTTCTTGGCTCTGATGAAAACAATGTGAAGGGTGACACCAATAGCGATAATTAAGAGGATGACGGTGACTATCCAGTTTGCCGCCAGCCAGATAGATATACTAATTGCTACCCATAACAAAACAATGGTAAAGAGCTTGACCTTTACTGGTATCCCTCTGCCTTCAATGTAATTCCTGATATAAGTGCCGAACCATCTGTTGTTGATAAGCCAGTTGTAAAATTTTTGTGAGCTTCGTAGATAGCAGGCGGCAGCCAAGAGGAGAAATGGGGTGGTGGGTAATATCGGAATAAATATACCTATTACCCCTATGGCTACACATATTGTTCCTGTTATGATTAGTAGTTGCCTCTTTAATCTATCCGACATGGAATTTCATTCCTATAGTATCAGGTTTAATATCCCGCCGACTATAAGAGCGGTAGCAATCATTATCCCGGCCGCTTTAAGCATGTTTACCACCCCCAGCTCCCGGAGCAGGACAACAAAGGTGGCAATACAGGGGAAGGACATAGCCAGTACCACACTGCCGACCACCAGTTGCTTGGCACTCAATGCCAGAGGAGCCAGCATACCCAGAGCCACATCCTTACGCAGGAAGCCGATGGCTAGAGCGGTTACCGCCTCCTTTGGCAAGCCCAGAAGACCGGTCACTACCGGCGCGGTAAAATTGGCGATAGCATCAAATACCCCCAAGATATAAAGGATGTTGATTACCACAACAGCACCTAGAATTATGGGGATAGCCTCTGCTAAGAAGCCGTAGGTCCTCATCCATAGCTTTTGCAATACGGTTCGCCATGGGGGCAGGCGGTAGGGTGGTATCTCAATCAGTAGCTCGGGGCTAAACCCTCTTACCAGCCGGTTGAGTATAATCCCTAGAATAATCCAGACCACCAGTAGTGTCCCGTAGACCATAGCTACATACTGTGCCCCCTGCGCACCAACCAAGCCCAAAATCATAGCCTGTAAGGCAGCGCAGGGCACAGCAATAGATATCAGTGTGGCGGCAATAAACCTCTCTCTCTTGCTTTCTAGAATACGGGTGGCTAAGACAGCAGGCACATTGCAACCAAGCCCAAGCAGAGTGGGAATGATAGCATATCCGTGTAAACCGAGGCGGTGCATGATGGTATCCATCAAAACTGCCAGTCGGGGCAGGTAGCCTATATCCTCAAGCAGACCCAGCACCAGATAGAAGGAGACGATGTAGGGTAGCACCATGGCAAAAGGGACATAGAGTCCGGTGGTGAGTAGCCCAAAGGACTCAACAAAATTCACTTCCCCATTGGCTAATTTACCGACCACAATATCGTGGAGGAAGCCACCGCCCCCCATGAGGTCGCTTAACCTTAATACCACCGGTGCCCACAGGTTATTAAATAAAGGGTCAAGCACATAGCTAATCAGGCTTTCGCCAATGAAACGAACCACCATAAAGGCACTGGCTAGAACAGCTAGAGCGATAATGCCCCCGGTTAGTGGTTTGACGCTGGCATCGGCCAGACGCTCAAGCCAGGTGTGATGGCGATGGGTAATAAGCTGAACCTGGTCTATAATGCCACCAATAGTAGCCCAGCGCTCATTACGACTGCGGGCAGGAGTCTGGGGTGAGGTAGCCTGGGGAATGTTCTCCACCAGCTCTTTTATCCCCTCACTGGTTACAGCTACAGTGGGAATAACCGGCACCCCTAGGAGTTCCCTCAGTTTGTCCAAATCAATATGTATGCCGAGATGTTTGGTATCATCCCACATATTTAAGGCGACCACTACCGGAATACCTCTCTCTAATAGCTGCAAGGTCAGGTAGAGGTTCCTCTCCAGATTGGTGGCATTAGCCACATTTACCACTATATCTCCGGTGTTAAGCATTTGTAAGGCTATTTCCTCGGCTTCAGAGGTTGGCTCCAGGGTATAGGTGCCGGGCACATCAATAACCTCAGCCATCTTTTCTCCCAGCTTCATAAATCCCTGTGTGTAGCTTACTGTGGTACCAGGATAGTTGGAAACAACTACATGGATTCCAGTCAAGCGGGAGAAGATGGCACTCTTGCCCACATTGGGGTTGCCCATCAGTAGTATCTTCATCACATTACCTAGTCTGGCTCAACTATTATCCTGTTAGCCATGCCGAAACCAATAGCTACCTGAACCCTGTCCACCTCAATGGTTACCGGTCCTCGCATAAGCATAGAGCTAATCTTGGTTATTCTCTTACCGGGCACAATGCCCAGAGCACTAAGCCGATTGACCATACCATGCCCGCCTTGAATTTGAATCACTGTGCCACTCTGTCCAGGCTGCATTCGGGTCAAAGTTATTTGCTTTCTATCCAACATAACGTCCTGTCCTTTCCCTAGGTCCTCTGTGTCCCAACCACATCAAATATTGTTAGCCCTGTCTAACTTTATTGCTTTAAAAAAATTATTCTTCTCTTAAGCACTTCGTCATGCATTCCTGGGGAATCTCTCCAGAATTGACATAACGGTCGAACAATTTCAACCACTCAGGTTGCACTTTAGGACGGCTCAACACAAATTCTATGAGCTTTGCCAGCTTCTCCTGGGTAACCGGGCTGACAGAGTGTTCCATCTTGCAGGCATCAACCGCAGCTATTTCAGGGTCAACATTGAGTATCTCAGCCAGGAAGCGGCGCAGTGCCTCGTGGCGGCGGAGCACATCCTCGGCTATTTTTTCCCCATCAGGGGTAAGTTGCACACGCCCATACCTTTTATGTTCTACCAACCCCTGCTGGGAAAGCTTCCTCAGGGCAGAGGTGACACTGGGCATCTTAACCCCCAGAGCCTTACTCATTTGGCTTACCCTGACTGCTTCCCTGCCTTCACGGAGCATAATTATTGATTCTAAATAGTCTTCCATGCTGGCACTATGTTTGGTTTCCATTTACTTCCCCCGGCTAAGCCGATAAATGTTAGACGCTTCAAACAAGTCATTATAGCAAAGCTTTCAAGCAGTGTCAAACTCCCGTACTCGTCCAATACCTTAGTGACACCTCAACTTTCTGCACCTCACCCCCTTAATATTTTACAACCCTCCCCCTTTGTCCCCCTCCCTTGCCAAGGGAGGGGGAAGGATATGTAAGAGAGGCGAAGCCTCTCTTTGACTCTTCTTTTTTATCCCTCTCCATAATAGGGAGATGTATTCTTAGCGTGAGGGGGATGGGGTCAATGCCACGGAGAAACGAAACATGATAATCTGTATCACTAGTCTATCTGAACTAGCTCAATTCTCCCGACTCTAGGTGGTGGCGTGGTGCTTTACATAGTGAATTGTTAGGGCTACAATGGAGGAGAGGGTAATGATAAATGATAAAGGTTATCGTGGGATACAAACTGAAGAGGGGTGCAGACATACAGCCCATATTGCTGAAGCTTAGGTCGTATGCGGTGACATATTCTGGCTTCGTGGGTGCTGAGAATCTCATTAGCGAGCAAGATAGCTCTATCGTCGCCATGGTAAGCACATGGGGGAAAGTTGAAGACTGGAGGTTATGGGAAACGTCAAAGGCAAGGCAAGAGATACTCCGAGAAGCAGAGGCACTTTTGGTGGAAGAGCCTAGGCTAACAGTATATAGGATAATGCCCACGGTAAGGTGGGTATGATAGCGTCTCTGTGCCCTGAGGCGTAGCTTGAGCAATATTGACAAAGGAATGCCGTTGTGATAATATGTTGATGCTTAAATAGTACCTTAACAACTGGATAGTGGAAGGAAGGTTAAAGCGAAGCAAGGATTTTTTGGAGAGTTTGATCCCGGCTCAGGATAAACGCTGGCGGCGTGCCTTATGCATGCAAGTCGAACGGTCCTTCCCGCAAGGGAAGGATAGTGGCGAACGGGTGAGTAACGCGTAAGCAACCTGCCCCTAAGTAGGGGATAACTTTGAGAAATTGGAGCTAATACCTTATGTGGTCCTTCACTGCAAGGTGAAGGATTAAAGCCTTAGGGTGCTTAGGGAGGGGCTTGCGTCCGATTAGCTAGTTGGTAGGGTAACGGCTTACCAAGGCGATGATCGGTAGCTGGTTTGAGAGGACGGTCAGCCACACTGGGACTGAGACACGGCCCAGACTCCTACGGGAGGCAGCAGCAAGGGATATTGTGCAATGGGCGAAAGCCTGACACAGCGACGCCGCGTGGGGGATGAAGGCTTTCGGGTTGTAAACCCCTTTTCTCAGGGAAGAATAATGACGGTACCTGAGGAATAAGTCTCGGCTAACTACGTGCCAGCAGCCGCGGTAAAACGTAGGAGGCGAGCGTTATCCGGATTTACTGGGCGTAAAGAGGGCGTAGGCGGTTCTTCAAGTCGGATGTAAAATCTCCCGGCTCAACTGGGAGGGATCATTCGATACTGCTGGGCTGGAGGGTAGCAGAGGGAGGTGGAATTCCCGGTGTAGTGGTGAAATGCGTAGATATCGGGAGGAACACCAGTGGCGAAGGCGGCCTCCTGGGCTATTTCTGACGCTGAGGCCCAAAAGCGTGGGGAGCGAACAGGATTAGATACCCTGGTAGTCCACGCTGTAAACTATGGACACTAGGTATGGGGAGTATCGACCCTTTCCGTGCCGAAGCTAACGCTTTAAGTGTCCCGCCTGGGGACTACGGCCGCAAGGCTAAAACTCAAAGGAATTGACGGGGGCCCGCACAAGCAGCGGAGCGTGTGGTTTAATTCGATGCAACGCGAA
>Ga0114919_10004740_pt1 | contig 10913 bp, 3 predicted proteins | sample BlataG_FD_88682 | JGI IMG/M metagenome (GOLD analysis project Ga0114919, IMG submission 88682) | Deep subsurface microbial communities from Black Sea to uncover new lineages of life (NeLLi) - Black_00105 metaG | ecosystem: Environmental > Aquatic > Marine > Oceanic > Sediment | place: Atlantic...
GACGAACTCGACACCGGTGCCGAACTGTCACTCGCTCCGGTGACGATTGAATCGCTGACCCCATAGCTGATCCGATTGTCACGGATCAAAGGCCCGAAGTTGTCGTCATATTCACCATAGCGGTCAATGAGCTGCTCCTGGCGTCCGATATCGACGAGCGATTGGTCGGTCAACGCATTCGCATTGATGGTGATCACAGCACCGGCGTTATCGCGGAAGTCATTTCCGATGATGATCGGCTGCGCACCGCGAACGAAGATTGTCGCCGATTCATTGGTGCCGCGGGCGGTGCGATCGGTCACCGCAAGCCCATCGGCGTTGCTCTGCAGCCGGGTGTTGGTTAACCGGAGGTCACCCTGGTGCACTTCGATCACGTTGAACCGATCGAGCATGCCCTCGATTCCAACCTCGCCACCACCACCGGTGATAAAGGCTCTATCGATACTTGCCTGCGACCCAGCACCAAGAATGATGCCGCCCCAATCACCTGGCCCATAGACATCAGGAAGGTTTCCATTGGTGTCAAACGTTCCACCGGCACCAAACCGAGGGTCACCGAGACTGGTAAAGACAATGCGGCTGGCAGCGTCACTCTCCGCGATCAATTGGGCCGCACCCCGCTCAAGTTCAATGCGGCTGCCCATCAGCTTGATGACGACACCAGGATCAATCGCAAGCCGACCGCTTTCGCGGGCACGAACGACCCCTGGCGACTCTTCGAAATAACTCCCGGCCCCGCCAGTGATCAGCAGGCTTTCCTGAAACACATAGACGACTTCCGTGCTCGTGAAGCGGGCCGCCACATCGAGCGTATCAAGGGGCGCACCGCCCGCCGTCCGAATCATCACGAAAAGACCGTTGGTCGAGTTCTGATCAAGCAAGTTGCCTCGTAGTTCTGGACCAGACCTGCCCCCGCCTTCGGCAAAGCTATTCGGCGTTGCCGAGATCGCAGCGCCGGCGCTGCGGATAATGTCAGCGTGGCCGATTGATGGCCGCACGCCCTCAATTTGAATGGCCGAAAAATTCTGTGGCTCGGCATCAACCACCACGCGGCCGCCGCCGTAACTGATAGTCGCCTGGTTGATGGTGTTAAGGAACGGCCGCAGGTCTGGCTCTGTCCCACCAGCTACAGGAGTCCAGTCAGAATCGGACCGGAACACGATTCCACCCCAATCGCCACCAGCCGCCAAGGGGCCGCTATTACTCGTTGCCACAGTTTCTGCCGATGTCACCAGCACCTTTTGGTCGGGCACCCCAAGAAGCTGAAGCGCTGCGCCGGCCCGCGACGCCAACTCAGATGAACTGCCAACTTCGATATTCGCCTCGCGCATCCTCAGGACCACACCCGCATCGACCATCAGGGTCACACCACTCGGAATTGCCAGACTCTCGCCATCGAGCAAGGGATTGCCCAAATCATCGAGGCCAACGTAGTAGTGATGCGGATCGAACTCGTCGACCGACGCGTTTGGACGCAGCGAGGGCTTGGTGCCGGTGACGTTCGTTCCGGCCAACTCATCGCCAGCGTTTCCAACAATTCGGATGATCTTGCGATTGTTCGCAGGGTCGCTTGCGTCGAGAATGGCCTCATCAATCGTACGGTACGGGTTGTCGAGCGTGCCTACGTTGACTCCACCGACCGTTCTCGGTGACGCGAAGTACAAGGCGGTATCAGCCGTGACATTCACAGCGGCTGAAAGCGTCAACGTGACTCCGTCCGGGGCCACACCTGAGATTTTTGTTCCCTGCGGAACCCCTGTACCGATTACTTCCATTCCTTGGAGCAGGCTCTCGGTAAACAGCAGTTCCTCGCCCTGAGCGGCCGTCACATTCGTGTCGAGCGTCAGGGTGACTCCATCGCTGTTGACAGCAGTGACCCGCGTACCGTCAGGCACATTGGTGCCAGAGACGAACCAGCCTGCCTCGATGCCATCCGTACTGACCAAGGTCACCGTCGTGCTACCAGATACAGCCGCTTTGACGGCTGCCTTTTGGTTGTAAACGACGACCGTGGTGGTGTCCGTTGCCGTCGCATCGACGAATGCGGTCTTATCAACGCTGAGCTTGTCGACATACACCGTCGAGTTGGCCGAGCCTGTTCGGAACCAGAAATTGTAGGCCCCGCCGACTTGGCCATCCCGGTCGCCGTCGAGCGGCGTCTGGCTCGCATCAACAATCGTAGTGAAGGGCGTCTCTCGTGGCACCGACCGCAGAAGCAATTCATAGGCCCCCTGGGTCCTTCCTCCATACCCACTATGCTCAACCTCTGGGTTGAAATTAGTGTTGCCGACGCTCGTCACCGCGACATAGTAGTTCCCGATTTCAAGATCATGCGACAGGAAGGAGTCTCGGCCGAAGGAGTTGTCATTCCGGGCGATGAGCTCCCGGCGGGCAGCCCCGAACCCGAGGATGTCGCCGTCCTTAAATGACACGTTACCCGACAGCGTCAGTTGGCCCGTTGCCGGATCGTAGCCCGTGACTGTTTCTCCTGTCGCCGCCCCATTGACCGTGACGGCAGACCCGTCGATGATCTGGCCCACCACCTGATCCTTTATGACGCTCAGCGTGCTGGCAGACTGGCTGAATCGGAGTTCCCAGCCCTGCTCAATCGCATGGGACCCGGCGATTTCAATGAAATCCCCATCAGCATCGTTTCCGACCGTTAAGACCTCGAAGGTTTCCGTCGCACCGCGGCCCGGAAGACCGCTGGCGAATGAACCGGGAAGGATGCCGGTGGTGTTCTGCAGGTAGATCTTCGTCGGACCAAAAACACTGCCTGCCGTCACCCCGAAATGGATCGTCTCACCCTTCCCGCCGACGATTGCTTGTGATAGGACGAGTTCGCCACCACCGAAAAACAGCTGGTCACCGTTATTCATCGTGACGGCATTCGACAGCGTGAGCGTCACGCCATCATCAATCTTCAGCGTATCGGTATCATCAAAGGCCACCGCTGCAGAAAGCTGAAGCGTTACACCATTGACAACGTTTGTCACCGTTGTGCCAGCAGGAATGCCGGTGCCGGTGATCTCCATACCGACCTGAACGCCAGTCGTATCAAGGAAGAAAACCGTATTCGATACCTCGCGAACAACATCACCGTCACTTACCGTGACTGGTTGCGACAAGGTCAGCGTCACACCGTCGTCAATGTTGAGCACATCGGTGTCGTCAAACACCACCGCGTCAGAGAGCGTGAGTGTCACCCCATCAGCGTCGACATTTGTCACCGTCGTGCCAGCAGGAATGCCGGTGCCGGTGATCTCCATGCCAACCTGAACGCCAGTCGTGTCGAGGAAGACAACCGTATCAGACGCCTCACGAACAACATCCGCATCGCTCACCGTGACTGATTGCGACAGGGTGAGCGTCACACCGTCATCAATCTTGAGCACATCGGCATCATCGAACACCACCGCGTCAGAGAGCGTCAGCGTCACGCCATCGGCATCAACATTTGCCACCGTCGTTCCAGCAGGAATGCCGGTCCCGGTGATCTCCATACCAACCTGCACACCGGTCGTATCAAGGAAGACAACCGTATCGGACGCCTCGCGGACGGTGTCGGCATCACTGACCGTGACTGGCTGCGACAAGGTGAGCGTCACACCATCGTCAATATTCAGCACGTCTGCATCATCGAACACCACTGCATCGGAAAGCGTCAGTGTGACGCCGTCCGCATCAACATTTGTGACCGTCGTTCCAGCCGGAATGCCGGTACCGGTGATCTCCATGCCAACCTGAACACCCGTGGTGTTAATGAAGACAACCGTATCGGACACCTCGCGCACCACATCGCCGACGCTAGTCGTGACGGGATTTGACAGAAGCGGCGAAAATACGTCATTATAAATGAAAGTTATATCCGGAGAACTAGCAGGGTCAGCTGGGTCGTATAACGGATTCGGCTCGGTTACCGTGAACTGTCCGAATCCGATAACCGTAGTCCCGAGTGGAATGCCCGGCCCAGCAAGTTCCATGCCGAGCGTAACCCCTTCGCTTAAGTTGATGTCGCCAGAACTGATCACCTGGGGCGGAGTGAAATAGATTGGGTCAGTCCAACTAGGACTATCCTGGACGACGGTCGTACTCAGCGACGACCCATCAACCGTCACTGGGAGATTGAATCGTTCTGTTACGGTGGTCCCAGTTGGAACGCCCGTGCCGGTGACCTCCATTCCAACTGCAACACCGGCCGTATCAAGAAAGACAACCGTATCCGAACCTGCGACCGCACCATCGACAGTCAGTGAAAGCGACGAGCCGTCGACCGTAACCGGAAGATTGAATCGATCTGCAACCGTGGTACCCGCAGGAACACCCGTGCCTGCTATTTCCATTCCATTTTCAACACCGGCAGTGCCGGTAAAGACAACGGTGCTTGAGGCTGCGACCGCACCATCGACAGTCAGTGAAAGCGACGAGCCGTCGACCGTGACCGGGAGATTGAATCGATCTGCAACCGTGGTACCCGCAGGAATGCCTGTACCGAATACTTCCATTCCATTCTCAACACCAGCCGTACTACCGAAGACAACAGTGCTCGAGTCCGCGACGCCACCATCAACAGTGAGCGAGTGGGATGACCCAGCTACCGTTACGGGAAGGTTAAATCGCTCGGTCACTGTCGTGCCGACAGGGACGCCAGCCCCTGTCACGGACATGCCGTTCTCAACGCCGGCGGTACTCGCGAACACCGCCGTGGCTGTCGCAGTGACGGAGCCGTTTACTGTCAGTGGTGGATTCGCCGGCGTCAGAGCTGCCACCGTTGTTCCAGGACGGATTCCAGGCAGTCCATTCACTGGAGCACCGACGACAACGCCGCTAAGATCGGTCACCTCGAAAGTGTCCCCGGCAATGCCGACGTCAATGATCTCGTTGTGGGCAACTGCAACCGGCTGCGACAGTTCAATCACACCTCCCTGCGTGAGATCCGGTGGCACGTTTGAATCCGTGGGAATGATTGCCCTGACAGTCGTGCCGGGTGGAATGCCAGCTCCAGCGAGAGGCGCTCCGACATTCACGCCTGTCAGATCAGCGACCGTAACTCGTGTGCCCCCAAAACCAAAGTTCGGGGCGTCCGTTTCTGACACAGTGATCGCGGCGGAAAGCCGAACCGCATTGCCGACAACTTCTTCGACGACTGTACCCGCCGGAATGTCACCAACCCCCAAACCACTCACAGGTGCGTCAACTTCAATTGCCGAGGAATCGTCTACCACGATCCAGGCTGTCGAGATGTCGGTATTCGCCCCAAAGGCAAACTGCAAGATCTGGCCGGGCAGAATAGTCACCGACTGACTAAAGGCGAGGGCGTTGCCAGTTTTCGTCACCGTGGTAGCGGGGGGGCTAGACGGTATTCCATCACCTGAAACTACCATGCCATCAACAATGGCGGCGGCGTCAACGAGATTGGCTGCGGTTCCGAAATACCCGAATGAAAGCGTCGCATCCGGGGCTATTGAGACTGCTTCGGAGAACGTTATTTCGCCATTGCCAGGATTGCCCGTGACCGTTGTGCCAGCCGGAACCCCTTCGCCAACCACCGGCGTGCCAACAACGAAGTCGGCGACGTTCGTGAGATCAGTCAACGTGATTTGCGTACCACTCAGCCCAAAGTCAAGCGTGGCCACATTGTGGACGGAGACTTGCTTGCTCAGGGTTACCGTCGAATTCAGCATGACAGTGCTGCCTGCAGTTGCGGTTACTGCATTGGACAGCGTCACAAACGGGTTGTTGGGGTCACTGGTGTCGACTGCCACAACGCGAGTCATCGGGGGAATGCCGGCCCCACTCACAACACCGCCTTTCTGCACCAGAGAGACGTCATCGAGGTAGAGGACAGTGTCATTTGTAACGTCTTGGGCGACTGTGGCCTGATCGAATTCGACCTTCTGCACGACCACGTCCGAAGGAAATCCAGCCGGGCCTCTTACCGCCACACCAGGATCTATTCCGGTGGTGTCATCAACTTCGATGACTGTCCCCCCGAATCCGAATTCAACTGCCGTCCCATCCGCGACATTGACCGATTCGCTCAGCCGCACCAGCCCGGCCACGCCATCGGTCGATGTCACAACCGCGGTGGTCTCGACACCAGCAACCGAGAGGGGAGCAAAGGCGAGCGAATCAATTTCCTGCGGATCGAGACCGTCGAGATAGAGCACGGTGCCGTTGATGCCGAAGGTCAGTTCATTACCGACCTCGAACTCAATTGGCTGAGAAAGCCGTACGGTGTTACTCACCCGGTCGATCATCTCAACGACCACATCGGAGGGAATGTCGGGCAATCCGGTCACCAGGTCCGGAACACCCGTGACCGCTGCCCCCACCACCACTCCTGCATCCTCCACAAGCGTGATCAGGTCGACAGTCCTTGTTTCGCCCTGAGGGACAGCAAACGAAAGGAAATCGCCGTCAGCGACATCAACTTCGAAGTTGACCGTTACCTCGTTCGCCACCGGTGCGTTGGTTACCGTCGTACCCCCGAGGACACCTGTCACCCCCGTCACGGCAACGCTCGCGGCAATCGCCGACGCATCATCAACCGTGATGGTTGTGCCTTTGAATCCAAACCCAAAGGCACTTCCCGGCAGAACTGTCGCTGCCGCCGACAGGGTGACCATTTTGCTCCCTGGATCGACTGACTCAACCCGCGTTCCAGAAACAATTCCACCAGCTCCATTGACAAGAACACCTTCAACAACACCAGTTGTATCGGCGAGAACAAAGCGATTCGACCGGATTGATGCTGCCCCGACAAAACCAAATTCAAGAATTGCAGCATCGGCGACACTGACTGACTTGGTCAGCGTGATCGTCTTCGTCGCAAGATTCACCGCAGCAACCCGAACATCCGCAGGCAGCCCGTCACCCTGAACAACCGCGCCGATTGACACGGCAGCCGCATCATCAAGCTCAACCTGACTGCCACTAAACCCAAACGAGAGTTCATCTCCGGCGACAATGTTGGCGGGGCTTGACAGGGTCACCATCCGGAAACTTGTGTCGACAGCAGTGACGGTCGTGCCTGCAGCGACACCGTCAGCGCCATTGACGGGAACGTTTGTCCCGATTCCGGCAGCACTCCCAACCACAAAACGCTGTGAACGAACGGTCGCGCCATCGACAAGACCGAATGCTACCAATGCATTTTGGGGGATGGTAATCGGGTTCGACAGGGTGACTGACTTGTTGAGCTGGTTGATGTCCTCGACTTGAGTTCCCAACGGGATACCAACCCCGCCACTGACCAGACTTCCGACCCGGATTGCTGCGACGTCATCGAGGAACACCGTTGCAGTTGCCGTAGCCGTCTGCACCACCTTGGCTGCAACCGCTTGCACTGCGGTCGTGACGCCGGCCACTTCAGCCGCAGCGGACTGCACGGTTGTTTCGAAGCCTTCCACGACGGCGGCCACGCCAAGCGAAGCAATCGCCGTTCCGCTGACTGTGGCGGTCTTCCCGGCGACAGTCGCTTCTGGGGTTTGCACTGTGCGATCAACTCCAGCAACACGGCCGGCCAAAGCGGTCACAGTTGGCGCGGTGCCCGCAACCGTGACGGTGCTGCCAACAATGTCTGCCGAAGGTCCCGTCACCTCAGCCGTCAACCCAACCACTTCTGCCGAACTGGCGTAGGACTCTTTGTAGAGCGAAAGCACCGGGTCAAGGGTGCTGGCACTTGCCGTGAGTCGACCGGCGATGGCCTCAGCCGTCACCTTGCCGGGCTGATCAAGCGAAAATCGATAAAGGTCGATGTCGGTTCCCGCTGGGGGATAAAGCTGCTGAAGGTGGATTAGGTCGTTGTCGGATGGAAAGACGCCCTCACCCGGCAACGAGTCGCCAAGAACCGACGGGGTGTCGTAGGAGTGCCAGAGGCCGAGCACCTCGCCGATCTGCCATGGCCTCGAGAAAGAAACCGCCGCCATACTCGCTTTTGCCCCAGACTCGGAAGGAACTGATGATGGCCATGGCATCAGCGGTCGGGATACCGGCATTGACTGAGCCGCGGGCCAAGCCGTCGACCGACTCAGTCGGTGAATTATCTAAAATGACGGTCGTATCGCCGAGCACCACGGCGATGCCATCATTCGCAGTCTCCACAAAGCGAACGCCCGCATAACGACTGAAGAGATCGAAGACCTCACGAACCCGCTCCTTCTGTCCGTCGGTGATGAGATTGTAGAGCTGGTTGCCGCTCGTACTCAGTCCGTATTCGCTCCGGAAATTGAACGGGATGGTGTGGATGACCGTACCGTCTGGATCGAGCCCGAGCGTGCCATCCCCATGATTGCTGAGATCGACGGGAATGTCGCGGTGCCCAGGCTCGTCAATCGTGCCGGGCTGCTCGGGGTAAAACAGATTGGGGAGCCCACCTCCCGCGATTGGAATGGACGCCTCCGAATCGATCGCCTGAGGCTCAATGACTTCACCAAAGCGAACTCCCGCTGTATCCAAGAAACCTGCACCAACTGCTGTCGCGAAACTCGAGCCAGGATCACCTCCCGTACCTGGGGCAACCGTGTTGGGCAGAATTCCTTGCCCTCCGATTTCCAGCCGGTAGAGCTTGTCTTGGGCTATCTCGCCGCTTGCGAAGGTCAGGACGGAGAGGTTCGCAGGTTGGTCATAACTGACCGTGAGCGGATACTTCTGGGAGTTGGGTTCATCTTCACCCGTGATGGCGTTGACTTCTATCAGTTTGTAGTTCGAACTGGTTTCGGCAGACTCCTTTTTGAGCGGTTCCGCTGAATCGAAGTAGACGTGAATGGTGTCTGACGCCTGCTCGAGATCAGCAGTCAGGTTGTCTGGATCACGACTTATCGGCTGCGGCACCACCGCGACAACCTGCGGGCCAACACTCAGGCGGACATCGAAACTGAAGGAACCGCCGTCACGGAAAGCCTGTCCGTCGACGCTGCGAAGGCCAAAAATCTGACCATTTTAGTCGAGTGTGCTCTGGATGCTGATCCGATAGCTATCGTCTGGTAACGTCTCTTTGAAGCGGATGACAACCTGGTTATGGCTGGGCATATCATCGACAAGAAGCCCGCTTGCCACCGAAATATCGGCGACCGCCCCAGCGTCACCGAAGAGATCGTCGTGGCCGCCGCTGCGAACAATAGAGACGCCACTGAGTGATGCTGGATCGACCTCAACGCCGGGCGTGAACCGCAGGGTGACCTGCTGAGGGGCTTCTGTGAGAACAGGAATGTCGGTGTCGTTAATCACAAAAAACGGCGTGTTGTCCGTGAGGACAGAAGCCGAGACAAAATCAAACGCCAAGACCTGCCGTCGTTCAAGTGACTCTGGAGTGTGGATTCGACGGCGACGACGGTTTAGCTCAGCCCGCCAGCGAGCATCACGAGATTTTTTGAAAAGGTTGCGAATGGCTGAAGCAGATCGTTTGGGCATCGTCAATTTTCCTGATTTAGCGCAGAAATCGACTCGATTTTGGGTGGGCTTAAGAGTGATTCGACCCGAATTGGCTTACGTCTCACTGCAGCAGAAGATCGAAAAACATGCTGATTCGAGAACGCCGTGTTAGGGCACTGTCCCAACGTGAACGAACAATTCCCTATTCCCTATCGACCGGGGCTAGATCCCCTCCTTTAGGGCATTGTCGAAAGCTATCATCAAAGTTTCACTCCGGCAACTTTTGGGTTGCCGAAAACGGCTCGTCTCAGGGAATCCACAGAACTCCTCATTTCGAGGGGATTCTGCTTGGGGTGTTTTTGTTCCGGATGAAATTCAGTGAGTCGGCCTCGTACCCCCTTATCGAAACCGGAAAATCGTGAAAATCACTTCACTCCTCCCAGCCGCCACTGAAATTCTGGCCTCGATTGGAGCGGCCGACAAACTTGTCAGCCGCTCGCATGAGTGCGACTTTCCCCCCGAAATTACCCACCTGCCGGCACTCACCCGGCCGAAGATCGATGAATCCATCTCAAGTATCGAGATTGACCGGCAGATGAAGGAAGCGGCAAGGGGGGCGTTTTTTGAACTGAATGAGAAGCGACTTGCCCAACTGGCCCCCAGTGTCATTCTGACCCAGACTACCTGTAAGGTCTGTGCCGTCGATGCAGATGCTGTCATACGAGCAGCTGCTCAGATCGAGCTGCCACAGGGTAAGCAACCGCTTGTTTTGGACGTTTCACCACGGTCAATATGGGAACTCTTTTCTGATATTTTACGCGTTGGTGAGGCAATCGGCCGGCGGACGGCGGCTGAAGCTGCAGTGGCTGGGCTGCGGGGCCGTTGCGAGACGCTGCGGACGATGGCGGCTGCGGCGGTGCAGGCGGCCGGCCGCAAGCCGCGGGTCGCGATTATTGAATGGCTCGACCCGCCGATGGCCGCCGGCAACTGGGTGCCAGAGCTGGTGCGGCTCGCAGGCGGCGAGGATGCGCTGGAGGCGATGACCAACGGTGCCGACTCATCGGGGCAGCAGGCTGAGGCTCTGCAGGCGGGCCCACCCGCCAAATCGCACTGGATTGACTGGGCCGACCTCGCCGCCGCCGACCCCGATGTGGTGCTGCTGACCCCCTGCGGGTTCAAGCTGGACCGCGTGGAAAGTGAGGCAAGGTCAGCCCCCGTCTGGCCGCATCTGGCCAGCCTGCGGGCGAGGCGGGAAGGCCGGCTAGTCGCGATTGATGGCCATCACCTGTTCAACCGGCCCGGGCCACGGCTGGTTGACTCGCTGGAGGTGCTGGCGGAGCTGCTGCACCCGGGGGAGTTTCGGTTCACAGCGACGAAGCGGTTTTCGCGAGTGGTGGACGAGGCGGTTGATTCCAAGGGGTAATGCGTTCTTCGGAAGCCGCCGGGCCGTGGTACTCGCGATCGCGGCGTCTCCCTTGCCGCCGTCCGGTCGCTGCCGCTCCCGGCTTCCTGCTGCATGGACAGCACAGGCCTCGGGC
>Ga0114919_10004742_pt1 | contig 10911 bp, 17 predicted proteins | sample BlataG_FD_88682 | JGI IMG/M metagenome (GOLD analysis project Ga0114919, IMG submission 88682) | Deep subsurface microbial communities from Black Sea to uncover new lineages of life (NeLLi) - Black_00105 metaG | ecosystem: Environmental > Aquatic > Marine > Oceanic > Sediment | place: Atlantic...
AAGAGGGGATTTGCTCCACGATTGATAGCAGATACGGGGCTTTAAGATGTTGCGGAGAAACATATATTCAGACGAAAAAAAACTCTCAAGGCTATAGGGTTTATGGGATAGATGGGAACGCTTGCACACTTCAAGGGCTTTCAGGTGGTATTGGGGCAAAGACGGGGTTATATAATACTGAAATGGGTATACGAAGGTTAACACCTGTAGAGTGTGAATTTTTACAATCATTTCCAAAAAATTGGACAAAATACGGACATGACGGGCAAGAGATATCGGACACGAGAAGATATAAGATGACGGGTAATGCCGTTTCAACGAATGTCATACAAGTAATAGGCGAAAGATTTAAAAAAAGCCTAAGGGGGAATAATGGTCAGCTTAATTAAGGAAATGTCTAAAAAAAACAACGAAAATTTAATGAACGCCGATTTGCGACAAATCAAAGCAAAAATAATGTTGGCGATTACGCAAATCAATCTACAGAATTCTCTAACGCAAGAGCTTGTAAACCATTACGAAAGAATCAGCGAGATAATTGCCATGCCTATAGATTTAAAGATACAATCGTTAGACGAGGTAAGGGCTATTAATCAATATGTCAAAGATGTTTTTGAGTTTACGGGGCTTTCAATTGCGTTAGATGATCTCAAAATACAAAACAGAAAATATTAAATTTATCATTTTGTGATATAAAATTAAATAATATGGTATATTAAGTAATTTATATTATAATTAAAATAATCAATTTTGTTTAATTAAATATAGTCCTCATTTAGAATATCTTTTGTTAATTTAAACAAAAGGAGAGATATATGTGTATTAGACTTTGCGGATGTTCTGCAAATAAAACAGAAGAAGATAGTAATTTTTTGATTAATGATAATCAAAATAATGTTCAAAAAGGTGGTACTAACGAAACTTTAAAAACTTTAGGTAAAATAGGATGTGTAGCAGGGATAGCAATGGCTTTATCAATGGCGTTAATAAAAGCCGGTAATATAGACGATTTAGATATAGATTCGCCTAGAAGTGATAATGAAGTTGAGTCGCCAAGAGAGTTTAAAGAAATAGATAATCATGATACTGGATGTTTTTGGTATCATTTTATTCATCATTTCTTTCATTTTCATCAAGTTGAGCCTGCAAATCCTTACGATAAATCATTCCATTTCACTGATCCTAAAACAGGAGAACCAATGAATATTGCCGATAATGGCTATGATTCAGAACCTGAAATTGTAACTACTTAATGAGTTTTATGGCAATTGAACCAATTAATGCAAAAACCTTTGATGAAATAGTTCCTGACAAAAAAATGCAAATCATTTTGTTGAAAGGAGCAATATTCATTGGGGTAATTGTTTTAGCTATTTTTGTAATGATATCTAAGATATTTTTGTATCTAAAGATCGAAACATTAAAAAGAGAGAATTATGGAACTATCACCTAACAATAGATTTGTGAAATTGCATAATAAAATAATAACTTATGCAGAAAATCATATATTTTTATTCATGATTTTTTTGTTTGCATTTATTATCATAGTCTTTTATTTAATTCATTTAGTCCTACATTTAATTTATGTAGAGCCTGAAAAAAGCTTTTTAGAGATAATGAGAACAATGTCGTGAAGGATAAACAATGTGTTTCTTAAGCCCCATACCCGAAAAAATATACGATAGAAACGAAAAAGTTACTAAAGCATTTCGAGATGTTGATCAGGCATTAGATCTATTAGCCCTTAACCTATCCAAAAAAAGCGTGTATTACGAGGTCGTACAGAGGGCTAACAAAGTCGTAAAAAACGTATTAAACGAAGATGCAAGCCAAATGTGGACTAACGAACAGCTTTTAATCAAAATGCAAAAATTAACGTTAGGGGCGTTTGAAACTTTAGACACGAGGCGTTTCTTTTTGGGGCTTGCTACGATCAAGGAAGATGAGAAGGAACCTTAGCTTCTAAAAATATTTCTAGTATTTCCAAAATTCTTAATTGTCAAATAAATCTTAAGATATTATCGTAAAGTTGTTAATAGAAGGTTTGTTTATGACTTATGCTGCTTATGCTCAAAGAAATTTTTCTTCTTACTATGTAGATGATGACAAAGATATTTCTAAAACAATGGATAGCGTATATAACGAGGTATCTGCAATAACTCAACAGCGTTGGTATCAGCAATCGTTGGATGAGAGATATTATTCGGGGGATTCGACCCTTTGGGATGAGGTTTATTCTGCAATGCCAGCGTCTAGGCGGAAGCAATTTTCATTCAACAAGATTAGATCTATTATTAATATGCCGGCAGGATATCAACGACAAAACCGAAAGGCTTTAGAATGTATAGCTATTGAGAATTCTGATGAAGAAACATCTAACCAATTTTCTAAAATATTGAGGTGGGCTAACAATTTCAATAACATGACTTTTATTGTTTCCGAGGCGTTTTTGGGATCGTTAATTACGGGAATGAATTTGCTATCGATATGGGTAGATCATAGGACAGATCCTATTTCAGGGGATATTAAATTAGATAATTTAGGGTATTCGGGATATGTAATTGACCCATATTTTAGGCAGAAAGATTTATCCGACTGTCAATATGTTTGGACGAGAAAATATTTACCTACGGAAACGGCAGCGGCGTTAATGCCGAAAAGGGCTAACGAGATAAAGAAAATGAGGGTCAAAGGCTCGAGGGATTCTTTATTTAACTATCAGCCGCAACAATATGAATTACCGGTTAGAAATTTATTGCCTTGGGATGAATTTTGGTATTTGTGTAATAGGTCAGCTACAATGCTAATTGACTACCAGACGGAGGAAATGCAGGAATGGAAGGGCGACAGCGAAAATCTCAACCTGTTCCTAATGCAGTATCCGCAAATCAAAGTAAAAAAGATGCAAATCCCGTCAGTTAAGCTAGCGATAAGGATTAACGGGGTTGTTATGTATCATGGGGCAAATCCTTACAAAATAGATAAATATCCTTTTGTGCCTGTAATTTGTTACCACCAACCTGATTTAATTAATTCTGATGGTAGGATACAAGGAATGGTAAGGGACTTACGAGACCCTCAATTTTTGCTTAATAGACGCTCTAGGATAATGCTTGACATATTGGAATCGCAAATTAATTCGGGATTAAAAGTGATGGAGGACTCTCTTGTAAATGATAAGGACGCTTTTAAATCTGGGCAGGGGCAAGTCATGTATATTAAAAAAGAAGCGCCTTTAGGGCTTGATAGCGTGCAGAAAATACCACCGGGAGAACTATCCGCGGGTACAATTCAAGTAATAGAGATGCTTAACAATTCACTTAGGGAGATATCCGGGGTAAACGAAGAGCTTTTGGGAAGCGCTGAAGATGACAAGGCAGGCATTTTAAGCATGCTAAGGCAAGGGGCGGGTCTTACTACCATTCAGATACCTTTTGACAATTTAGACTATGCTATGAAGCTTCTAGGCAACATAGAGCTTGATTTGATTCAGGCAAATGCTACGCCCGCAAAAGTTGAAAGGATTATCGAACAAAAACCTACCCCCCAGTTTTACAATCGTTCGTTCCAAAAATACGATTGTGTAGTAGTCGAAGGGGCGAACACTCCAACGCAAAGAATGACGGCATTTAAGCAAAAACTATACTTAAGAGAGTTGGGTATTCCTATACCTACAGAGGATTTAATAGCGGATGCGTCATTCCAGAACAAGGCGGAAACTCTTCAGAAAATAGCACAAGCCGAAGATCAGCAAAAACAAGCACAAATGATGCAGATGCAAGTTACATTAGAGGAGCTTAAAGCAAGGGCGGAGCTATCTAGGGCTAGGGCGGCAGCGGACTATGGGCTAAAAGACGAAAGAGAATCAAGGGTTTATTCTAATATGGCTTTGGCACACGAAAGGCGAGCAGAAAGCATAAAAGACCTTGAACAGGCAACTTTAGATAAAGTGAAGGCAATTAAAGAGCTACAGGGGATAGATTTAACACACCTACAACAAGCTGTAGACATAATTAATTCTTTGCGGGAAAAAGAAGCCGAACAAGCAAACATGGAAACGCCTAAAGAGGCTTTGGGAGATTCCGAAACAAAGGAAAGTAGTGATGGAAGTGATGGAATGGTTTAGCAATTTAAGCAAAAAATTAAGAGAATATATATCGTTTAGCAATGAAAACGAGTGTGAGGACGATGATATTGAAATTATTAAAACATGTGAAAAAGAAAATTGTCCGAAATTAAAGGACGTGGCAAAAATAATTACGAGAAGAGCGAAAAAGAAAAAAGAAAAAAAATGATCGAGTGGCACGAATTTTCCGAGAAAATGCCCGAAAAAAACGAAGTGATAGTAATTGAGCTGGAAGGCTCTAAAATATGTAGATTCATGAAGGGGACTTTGCGATATGGGGAAGGGTTAGGAAGCTACAAAAGATGGTGCAATGCGAAGCAGTTTGACGAGTACCATCAAAAGCTTAAGGAGAGTTTATGACTGTAGAATTAAGGGACGTACCCATCCAAATAGAAATAGCCGATTCCTGTAACTGTTTTAATTGGTGCTGCAAAAACGAGACTCCCGTATATATTACCCACGATTGGAAAGCTGAACCTTTTGACTTCAAAAAATCTGTAAATTTAGAGAAAGACAAGGCAAAAACGATAGAACGGATAAAAGAGCTATTCAGAATGTTAGACGAAAGCTTTTACAGCATCAAAAACTTTGCAATTGAAACTGATGACGGTTGGATTACCTTCCATCACGTAAAAAACATAAACAAACATTTGAAACTTTTTGATGTATAGAGGAAAATAGCTTTACCCAATTTTTTTGATCTGCTAAATTTTAGCGGAAAAATATTTAGTGGGAGAAAAGAGATGATAGAAAAGTTTGTGCATATGCCGCAAGCTGTGTATGACGAAATTTTGGGAATATTGGACTGTGTTGTCATGGGAGATATAACAGCTGCACAAGCTTGTCATATGATAGCTAAGATCCTCAAAGATTGATTTACGCCTTTATCCGCCACTAACGCTTCTAAGGAAGTTGATAATTTAAAAAATTTGGAAGAAGAAGTAATAGTGGAGGAAAGTCCTAAATGTATTTGTGAAAGCAATGAAGGCGATAAGGGCGATAGATTTGATTCTTCGACTGATTATGGGAAATGGGATAAAATTTACGAAAGACAAAATGGAGTCTTTCCTTGATTAAATTAAATACTTGTCATACTATTTGAAAATAAAGAGCATAATAAGGCTGATATACCCTCTTTATGCTCTGTTCAACCTATAGGAAAAAGTATGCAAAAAGCAAGCAATTCGTCAGCATCAAAACTTACAGTAAAAGGTAAGGTTACTTACCCTTCCCGATACAATAAAGACTCTAATGCAATGACAATAAAAGGGAAAGGGACGTACAAAGGAAGATATTCTAAATAGATGACTGTTACTGAAGAAACAAAATTTATAGGATTGCCCAATTCTCCTGTTGAGGTGGGCGATCTTACAAAAGAAATTAGCAAAGACTTTCTTGCTAAACTTTGGTATGTAATCGAGCAAAGCGAAAAGCTTAAACTACCGAAGATATGGATTTGGGCGAGGGTAGAAAGGAATGTTTTTGATAAGGGCAAGACTAAGTTTCAATTTTTTGCTTTAGAAAGGCCATGGAAAAAGCTTCACCAATCGTCAGCTCTTTTTGAGTACGATTATAAAAAAGAGCAATGTTTGATGTTGTGGAGTCTTCCTCACAGATCACAATTTTTAAATATATTAAAATATCCCGAGAGATGTTCTCCTGAATATATTGAGACGATCAAAAAGTATATAAAGCAAGAAGGGATTAAGATTAACACGAATCCCATTATTATTCCTTTTAGCTAGTCTTTTTAGGCTCGTCGGGAAGTGGCATCCAGTGAGTTACATATCCGTACTTTCCGTCAATTTCAGTTTCCTCATTATCAGCATAAAACCAATATTTATTAATTCTAAAGCCGATATTAATGAAGTTCATTTTAACCTTTTCTCTAGGATCGTATTTATTAATTAACACATTCGTATTACTAGGAGGCAACCTCTCGGTAACGTCAATCCATTCCACCTTTTCACCTTTTTTACTCCAAAAATCATAGCAAATCCTAGCTTAATCCTCATCATTAAAATCAGTATTACACATTTTAAAATACAATCTTATTGACAATTAAAGTCTTTAATACTAACACTTAAATAAAGATTAGTAATTCGCTGCCTGCGTTATAGGCTGCTAATCGCAAACTTAGCGTATAAGGGTCTTGCTAACCCAAAAGGAAAATAAATGACCGAAGAAGAAGCTAAAAGCGTTACTACTCAAGAGGTCGCTGCCCCTGAGGCTAATTCAGAGTCGCAAGCTCAAAAGCAAGAGGAAAGCTCAAAAGAGATGAATTTTGCGAAGCTTAGAGAAAAGGCAGAAATGTCTGATCGAAAAAGCCAAGAGCTTGAACGTCAATTGCAGGAAATTAAAGCTAACCTACAGGCGAAGGAGAAACCGCCCGAACCGCAAAAAGATGAGCTGGAGTCGCTAGACCCTGACGATATTATTACTGTAAAGCAGGCAATAAAGCTAAGCGAAGCTCGGGCTAGAAAGATTGTAGATGAATCTTTTGCAGAAAGGGAACGGAAAGCTCTCCCCTCCAAGGTAAAAGCACAATTTAATGATTTTGACGTTGTTATGACTAAAGAAAACATAGAGAAATTTGAACAAGCCGAGCCGTTACTTGCTCATACTTGTGTAAATTCGTCTAACCCTTGGGAAGCGAGCTATAAGCTAATTAAAAAGTTTGTAATGACAGACGAGAAAATGAAACAGAAAGACAGCGAGAAAATCCTTAAAGAAAACGAGGATAAACCGCAGCTTTCGGCGTCTGTAGGGAGGTCTGCTCCCTTATCTCAGGCAAATCTTTGGGCTGAAAGGTCTAAAGAAGACGTTTATTATGAGATGATGCGAAAGGCGGGTCGGCTATAACAATGAGGAAACTCAATGGCTATAGTAACAAGGACAACACTTCCACCTATGGTAGAACAAGATATCATGAGGAAATTATTGTCGACTCCGGAGGCATTCAGGATCTTTTCAATGTTTGCTCCAAAGTTTACAATACCTCAACAGTCTGGTTATATCTATAGGAAGAGAAGATACAACAGGATTGAAACAGTACCTGTACCTGTAGATCCTGCAATGATGAACCCTCCAGCACAGTTGCAAACGTCAGTAGATATTGACGTGCAAACAAGATTTTATGCAACGTATGTGCCAATATCATACCAAGTAAGCTTAATCAATCAGGAAGATGTTAGAAATGGCATAACAGCCCGTCTTACTCAATGTTTGGCGGAAACTGAGGATCAGCTTATAAGAGATATGCTTGAGGCAACAGCCGGCATGGTGAATTGCACAGGGGGAACTAACGGCGATGTCCCTACAGAGATCGTAAGATCCGATGTAGATGGAATCGTGCAAACTTTGCAAAATAATAATGGTGAATTTATCTATGCTCTGCAAGGCGGAGAAAATAAATTCGCAACAGCACCGATTCGTGATTCCTACGCGATGCTTTCTCACACCAACATGATCAGCCAATTCGAGAATGTTGCAGGTGCGATAAACAAAGCGCAATATCCGAATCCAAACGCATCGAATTCTTCGGCTGAGTGGTGTTCTATTGGAAACATTAGATGCTTTACTTCGTCAAGAGGATCGGTTACCGCTAATGCTTCAGCATTAGGCAATGACGTTTATAACAATATTGTTGTAGCTCAAGAATCTTATTCTTGCGTGTCTTTAGAAGGGGGGGATCTTAGAGTGATCTATAATCCTCCTGGATCAGGAGATGACCCTGCACACTTGAGACATTCGCTAGGATTTAGATTTACATTTGGTAGTGTCATAGACAACGACCAATGGTTGATTAATTTACGCGCAACACTGGCTTAAGGAGGTAAAATATGAGTACACCACAAGGACTTATTGCAAGTGGAAGTTTTACTTCTACAGCTGCAGCGCGAGCAATCGAGCTGCCAAAAAGACCCGACTATTTCGTTATTATGAACCGTTCGTTATGGAGTACAGCTCCGACAGCGGTAGTAAGATCGGAATGGTGGTATGGGATGGCAGACGGCGCTGCACATACATTGACTGAAGGTGGGGGTTCTGCATTAACCGCAACGACAATTGCGGCGGCTGGACTTGGCTTTACTTTCGTTGATTATAGCGCTCAGACTCCGGGAGCATTAGTTGCGACTGGAACTGCAATTACTGCGGCTAACCCCGCTGTAGTTTCTGATGCCACATCTCCTGCGGTAGGAAATATCGTTAGAATGATCAATACAACAGGCATGCTGCAAATTGCGGGACTTGACTTTACCGTAACTGCGACAACACCGGGCGTTGACTTCACTCTAGGATATTTAAATTCTGCGGCTTTTGCGGCAGCAGCGACCAATGCTGATTACAGGGTTATCCCAGCGCAATACTATTCTCCGTCAAAACGATGGATTACAGGTATTACGCAAGCGGCGGCGGCTGTAGTTACAATGTCGGTTGCGCATCAATACGTAGTTGGCGACAAGGTGAGAATACACGTTCCTGACGCTAATTTCGGCATGACGCAAATTGATGGTATGCTTGCTACTGTAACGGCAGTAGGGGCATCTACTATCACAACTGATATAAATTCAACGGCATTTACGGCATTTGCTTATCCTACATCGGCAATAGCAGCGGCGGGAGTATCCTATCCGCATGTTGCACCGGTTGGTGAAGTTGCTACAAAATTAACTTCTGCAATAAATAACACCGCATATTTTGCGATGTATTTAAATACAGGGGTAGTTGGAGCTAACGGAAACATAATGGACTGGATGGCATTTAGTAGAGACTTTACGTCTTAATTTAATTTTAGGGGGGGGATATAAAAATCTCCCTTCCTTTAAACGAGGGAAAAATATGACTGTATTTAGATCATTTCGTTACGGTTCAAGAAAACCTATGACGGATAAGGAAAAGAAAGAAGCGCAGGCAAAAATAGAAAAGCTGCAAGCTGAGGACTCAAAAATATCTAAGATTAGATTCATCAACCATAAAAGTAAGGGCGGCTTGCTTGAATTTACATTTAAAAAATACAAAGAAGATCCTTATATCGACTACAAACTAAAAGATGGGGAGACATATGATTTGCCTATGGCAGTAATAAATCATATTAACAATGACTGCATCGAACCGCTAAGGGAATATGAGAAAGATGCGTATGGGAAAACATTATTAACCACTAAAGTTGTTGGGCATGACAGAAAATATGAGTGTGTGCCTGTAAACTTTATGTAAAGCGGCTTTACATTAAGGAGAGAAAATGGCAACACCTTTAAACGATTATGCCTATATTGAAAACAAGGTAAGGAGAGTTACGGGGCTAACTTCTACAAATAGACTTACCGCTGTAGAGTTAACAAACTATATTCATTCTTTTGTAGTATATGATTTACCTTTGATAGCGAGGCTTTTTTATGGGAATCAGACCTATAGCTTTCAGTTAACTCCTGAAGTAGGGACATATTCTATTGATACTATTAAAAACAGCTATAGTAATTTTGAACCGCCGGTATATATAGACAATATGCCGATAAGTTATTTTCAGGATTTAAGATCTTTTGAAGCTGTATTTGCAGGGTACAAATTCTCCGCTACATTTGCAACAGCGACAGCCGTTATCGGTGCAGGGCCTTATGCGGGGACATATAGTTATACTCCTATAGAGAGAGGGACTTGTGTTATAAGCGGCGTTTCCGTTGCAGGGGCAAATCTTTTAGCAAAGGATAACTCTACGGGGGGATTTATTGATGAAAACGGGACAGTAATAGCTGGGGCGGCAATAGATTATGATACGGGGATAATCACGGGGATTACTTTTACCGCAGCACCCGTTGCAGGAACGATAATATACATATCGGCAAGGCGATTTGTAAAAGGTGCGCCGATAGCCGTATTATATTTTAATAACGAATTTAGGTTTTTCCCATTTCCTGACAGGGCGTATACGTTTCAGATAAATGCTTATCCCAATTTTGCGGCATATGTTTCTAATGCCGAGTTTCCCGAGTTAAAACAATGGGCTGATACGATAGCTTTTGGTACGGCGATGAAGATATTCCAAGATATGTTAGATATGGAAAGTTACCAAAAAACGGCACTGTTTTTCGATGCTGCAAAAAGGCTGGCTTTACGTAGGACAATGCAGCAATTATCAACGCAGCGGGTAGCTACAATTTACGACAGCAACCAAATAATAGGAAATCAATTTTACAGTTACCCTTAGGGGTAAGGAGTTTTTATGGCTTATTTAGATAATATCCCTCAAGGGGCGGATAATCCTTCTACGTTGTCAAGACCTCAGTTTTTGGAAAATTTTAGCCAATTAAATACGCAGATCAGTGTAAATCACGTTGCCCTGACAGCGGGAGCTGATAATGGCAAGCATACCAAAATAGAGTTTGATACTAACCATGCGGCGGGCGTTCCCGTAGGTACGCAATCGGAAATATACACCGAGGGGGCATCACCTGAAGCTTATTTTCACAATGCAAATAGAACAGCTTTTTTATCGGGAATAAAGGCTTATTGTACATTTACTTCGGCAAATCCTGCTGCATTGGGAGCGGATAGTTTCAATGTTTCATCAGTTACAAGAACTGTTAAAGGACAATATACAATTGCTTTTACAACTGCTCTTGCAACAGCTACCTATGCGACTATTGCGACTTTTAATACCAATACAAATTCTGATGGATTTGGAGATACAATACAAACATATAATAAACTAGTAGGAAGCGTAGTGGTATTAACTAGATCCCTACTTACTCAAACTTTAGAAGATATAGGCGGATCGGTGAGTC